>Ga0209851_1000027_pt1 | contig 70822 bp, 66 predicted proteins | sample GWRWT4_14Oct14_FD_187195 | JGI IMG/M metagenome (GOLD analysis project Ga0209851, IMG submission 187195) | Sand microcosm microbial communities from a hyporheic zone in Columbia River, Washington, USA - GW-RW T4_14-Oct-14 (SPAdes) (version 2) | ecosystem: Engineered > Artificial ecosystem > Sand... | reverse complement strand
GTTGTTAGAGCCAATCGGCAACATCCCGCCTGCCGAAGCTGAAGAAAGATACTACGCCATGCTGGACGATGTCCCCATGGCCGCGTAACTTAAACCAAATGGCCTCCGGTAATCCCGGGGCGGTTCATTCTTTCTTGCCTATCTGATGGAGTAGAATTTTAGTTTTGAGCAACGCATCGCTTAATCTTGCATTCTGATCCCCTAGCAATGTAATGATTTCATCAAGCAGCATCGTTGCCTCTATTTTCATCTATTAAGACATAAGTGTGACAATTTATCTATTGTAGTCTTTTGTCCCGAACTGTCCCAGAAGTGTCCCATGGAGCATTTTAGGGGGTATGGCGGAAGAGGTGAGATTCGAACTCACGGAGGGCTTGCACCCTCGGCAGTTTTCAAGACTGCTGCCTTAAACCACTCGGCCACTCTTCCATATCGTTGCTCATTTCTGAGCGAAAAAACTTACTCCACTTCACCCGTTTTCAAGACCGGTGCCTTAAACCACTCGGCCACCCATCCTTAGGCGAAATTGCTGGTTTAACCGCCTTCATACATGGCTAGCGCCGGGGCATCAAGCCGTGAAGCTGGTATTGGCTTCGGGCGCATCCACTTGCGTCCGGCCCCGGCCCATGGCACAAGCGATTCATAGGAAAATATGGAAGATTCGGGTATTGCAGGAATGTGCATGCGGCGCTTCGTTGGGCTAATTTCGCTGGTCATGCTGGTATTGGCGGCATGTGCAGATGAACGTTCTGTGCAGGCCGGGGCGTCTGTTGCGCCACGCCAGCAAAATCAGGTGGTAAAGCCTGCCACAGCGCCATCCAATCCGGGCTTTGCCAAATGGCTCGCCGAATTCAAGAAGGAAGCCGCCGGGCAGGGTATCCGTCCGGCCATCATCGAAGCGGCCCTGCGTGATGTGCAGCCGGTGGAAAAGGTGGTTTCCCGTGACCGGAACCAGGCGGAGTTCACGCTTGCATTTGCAACCTATCGTGACCGGGTGTTGACACCGGCGAATATTGCGGCGGGACAGCGCAAGCTGGCGCAGCATGGCCCGTTGCTGACGGCGGTCGCTGCGAAATATGGGGTGCAGCCGCGATTTATTCTCGCCATCTGGGGGATCGAAACCCGCTATGGCGCGGTAAAGCCCACGATGCCGGTAATGCCTGCGCTGGCGACCCTTGCCTATGACGGGCGCAGACCGGCGTTCTTTCGCAATGAGATGATGCAGGCGTTGCGCATGCTGGATGCGGGATATGCGGATGTGCCTGATCTGATGGGATCCTGGGCGGGGGCCATGGGCCAGCCGCAATTCATGCCGTCCAGCTATATGAAATTTGCACAGGATTGGGACGGGGACGGCAGGCGGGATATCTGGAATAATCCCGGTGATGTGTTTGCCTCAATTGCGTATTATCTTGCCAGCAATGGCTGGTCGGACGCGCAGACATGGGGGCGTCAGGTAAAGCTTTCTTCTGAAGTCATTCAAGCGCTGCCACAGATGCAACGTACGGGAAAATCCGGCTGCCGCGCCATGGATCAATTGAGCGTGGCGCGTTCGTTGAAAGAATGGCAGGCACAGGGCGTACGCCGTGCCGACGGGGCGGATTTGCCTGCGCTGGATTTGCAGGCTGCGCTGGCATTACCCGAAGCGGCGACCGGACCAGCGTTTATTGTATATGGTAATTACGAAGCCATTCTGCGTTATAACTGCGCGCATTATTATGCGCTGACGGTTGGCGCCTTGTCTGATCGGATTGGGGGCGGCTGATCCTATGAGTGTTTTTCGCTTATCTCAGTGTTTTGCGGCCCTGGCCGCGCTGTCACTGGTGCTTGCCGGGTGTGCGGGCAAACCGCCGCCGCCCGTGGCCAAGCCCGTTTACAAAGTCGGTCAGCCTTATAAGGTGGCGGGTGTATGGTATTATCCCCGCGAACAGCCTGATTACGACGAAACCGGCCTGGCATCCTGGTACGGACCGGATTTTCATGGCAAGCCGACAGCGAACGGTGAGATCTATGATATGAATGCGCTTACGGCGGCGCACAAGACATTGCCCATGCCGGTGAATGTGCGGGTGACCAATCTGGAAAATGGCCGCTCGATCGTGCTAAAGGTCAATGACCGGGGGCCGTTTGTTAATGGCCGCATCATTGACGTGTCGCGGCGCGGCGCGCAATTGCTGGGTTTCGGTGGGGCTGGCATAGCGCCCGTGCGTGTGCAGATACTGGATGGCGCTGGCGCGGGTGCATTTGTAGCGGCACGACCCCATACCAGTGCGGAAGAGAAAACGATGGTTGCCGCCGCGCCATCATCGGGGGTCAGCAGTCAGGTATTGCCCGGCAGCGTCGTGGATAGCAGGGCAAAGTCTGCGGCACGGGAAAAAGTGCAGCCCACGCCGCTTGAAATCGGCAAGGAGCCGGTTGCCGTTGCAGAATCGAAGACCGGGCCACAAGTTGAGTTCCGTCCGGTCCCGGCCAGCCGCAATATGTATGTGCAGGTGGGTTCCTTTCGTGAACGGGTGAATGCAGAACGCTTGCGGAGCCGTCTGTTGCGCGCGGAACCAGGCTTTCAGATAAGCCCCATAACTGTCGAGGGAAAGTCTTTCTACCGTGTGCGGACGGGGCCGCTGGCGACGGTTGAAATTGCGGATGCGACACTGGCGCGGGTCATTGCGGCGGGCCAGCAGGGCGCGCAGATTGTTGTGGATTAACCGGTTTCATTGGATGGGTGGCGGCATGCGTAAACATCTTTTTCTGATTCTGTTATTTGCGGTTGGCGCTGTGGCGCCAGTGGCGGCGCAGCAGGCCCTTGAGACGGCGGCGCGCGAAGCAATCCTGGTGGATGCCGAAACAGGCACGGTGCTGTTCGAAAAAAATGCCGATACCCTGATGCATCCTGCTTCCATGAGCAAGCTTATGACGGTCACCCTGCTGTTTGACAAGCTGGCCGAGGGCAGCGTGAAAATGGAAGATACATTCCCGGTTTCCGAAAGCGCGTGGCGGATTCAGGGATCAAAAATGTTTGTCGAATTGGGCGCGCGCATCCCGGTCAAGGATCTGTTGCGCGGCATTATCGTGCAGTCCGGTAATGACGCCTGTGTGGTGGTCGCCGAAGGTCTTGGCGGTGATGAGAAAAACTTCGCCCGCATGATGACCGAACGGGCGCGTGAAATCGGCATGACTCATTCGACATTCCGAAACGCCTCTGGCTGGCCCGATCCCGAACATATGATGACGGCGCGTGATCTGGCGGTGCTGGCCGCGTATCTGGTCAATACCCACAAGCAATATTACAGCATTTTTTCCGAGATGGATTTTACCTGGCACGGCATCAGGCAGGGCAACCGGAATCCGCTGCTATATTCCTATCCCGGCGCGGATGGCCTGAAAACCGGGCATACGGAAGAAGCGGGCTATGGTCTTACCGGGTCGGCGGAACGTAATGGGCGGCGTTTGATTGTGGTTGTCACGGGACTGGAAAGCGACAAGCGCCGGGGCATAGAAGCCGAACGGTTGCTGACCCTGGGCTTTAATGATTTTGAGACCTATACGCTGCTGAGCGCAGGCCAGAAACTGGAGGATGCGGATGTCTGGCTGGGTGAGGCGGATAAAATTCCGTTGGTCGCCGGCAAGGATATTCGAGTAACCTTGCCGAGGGCCGCGCGCAAATCGATGCAGGCAAAACTTGTTTATCAGGCGCCGCTGGCTGCGCCGGTAGTCAAGGGGGCGCAAGTGGGCGCCGTGACTTTCACCGCCACGGGCATGCAGCCGGTGACTGTGCCGGTTGTAGCCGGAGAAGCTGTTGAAAGACTGGGATTTTTTGGAAAAATTCCTGCAGCCTTCGATTATCTGTTGTGGGGGGCGTCCAGCGGTTAATCCGTAGGCGGAATAATATGGCCCCATCTCGCGGAAAGTTTATAACCCTGGAGGGCGGTGAGGGGACCGGTAAATCAACCCAGGCGCGCTTGCTGCAATCAGCCTTGCAGCAACGTGGGCTGGAGGTGGTGCTAACACGCGAACCGGGCGGTGCGCCGGGCGCGGAATTCATTCGCAAATTACTGGTTGAGGGAGACGCCGCGCGCTGGGATGCGATGACGGAAGCCCTGCTTCTGTTTGCAGCGCGTCGCGTGCATTTGCGTGAAACCATTGTTCCGGCGCTTAACCGTGGCGATTGGGTGATCTGCGATCGCTTCACCGATTCTACATTTGCGTATCAGGGGGACGCGGGTGGGCTTGGGCGCGCGGCGATTGAGCGATTGGCGGCGATTGCGCTGGATGCAGACAGTCCGGTTCCCGATGTGACGCTGGTGCTGGATATTCCGGTCGAACAGGGGTTGGCACGGGCGCATCTGCGCGGCGGTGCGGAAAACCGGTTTGAGAGTTTGGGGATGGCGTTTCATGAACGTTTGCGCGAAAGTTTCTTGCAAATTGCCCAACGTGAACCGCTACGGTGCGCATTGATTGACGCGGCCCCCGCGCCTGAACATGTTGCAGCCACCATCTGGACTGCGGTTTCCTCCCGGCTTGGGATTTGACCGGTTCACGCCATGGCCAAACGTGTAATCAAAGTAGAAGAGGATGAAATCGAATCCGACCGCCTGGAAGGATTTCCGCATCCCCGCGCCACGCCGGATATTATTGGCCACCATGCGGCGTTGACCGAGGCGTCCGGCGCGATTGCGTGTGGCCGGATGCACCATGCCTGGCTGATATCCGGCCCCAGGGGAATTGGCAAGGCCACATTGGCCTACCGCCTGGCCCGAACCTTGCTGAAATATGGTGTCGGCGCAGACTTGCCGCCCGATCTTGCGATGGCCGAAGGCGATCAGGTCTATCGCTGGATCAAGGCCTTGTCGCATCCTGACTTCCTGTTGTTGCGCCGACAGGTGGATGACAAAGGGCGTATTCAGAATGTCCTGTCTGTGGCCGTCGCGCGCCAGGCTGTGGAGTTTTTTTCGCTGAGCGCGGGCGAGGGGGGTTGGCGCGTGTGCATTGTGGATAGTGTAGACGATATGAACCTGGCTGCGGCCAACGCCCTGTTGAAAATTCTGGAAGAGCCGCCGGCGAAGTCGATCTTTCTGCTGATCAGCCATTCGCCGGGGAGGTTATTGCCCACGATTCGCTCGCGCTGCCGCAAACTGATCCTAAGCCCACTGAGTGACGCCGATCTGATGCGGGCCGTTGCGCAACATTTTCCTGAAATGAATAGCGAAGATCTGAATTTGACAGCGAAACTGACGCAAGGCAGCCCCGGACGCGCGCTGGCGTTGATACGCGATAGTGGCCTTGACCAATTCCGTGAAATGATCCGCCTGTTAATGGCGCTGCCGACCCTGGATATCGCCGCATTGCATGCCCTGGGGGATCGTCTGTCGCGGGCGAACGCTGGACACAGCTATGAAACCATGATGGAAATGCTGACCACATGGCTGGCGCGGATGGTGCGTCTGGGGGCGCTTGGCAGTATCCCGCCGGATCGTGTGGCGGGTGAAGGGGCGTTGATGCAGCGTCTGCTTGCCGCAGCCCCTCTTGATCAATGGACGCAGGTGTGGGAAAACATCAACACCCTGCTGCGGCGCGCGGATAGCGTAAATCTCAGCCGCAAACAGGTGATTTTGAGCATTTTTTCACGACTGGCCCAAACGGCCCAAACGGCGCAACGCCGTTAGGCCCTGCAATCTGGAACCCTGAACTTTGGCCAAGCGTTTTTATATTACGACGGCGATATCCTATCCCAATGGGCCGCCGCATATTGGCCATGCCTATGAGGCGATAGCGACCGATGCGCTGGCGCGCTTCAAGCGTCTGGATGGCTATGAGGTCATGTTTCTGACTGGCACGGATGAGTATGGTCAGAAAATGGAACAGACCGCGCGCAAGGAAGGCGTCACGCCGGGTGAATTGGCGGACCGGAATTCACCGCGCTTTCGCGAAATGGTCAAGCGGCTGAATTGCAGCAATGATGATTTTATAGGCACGCGCGAGCCGCGCCATCATAAGGCCGTCACACATCTGTGGCGGCAAATGGCGGCCAGGGGGGATGTTTATCTCGGCAAATATGCCGGATGGTATTCCGTGCGCGACGAGGCGTTCTATGGCGAGGACGAATTAACCGAGGCGGCGGATGGCGCGAAGCTTGCGCCCACCGGTACGCCAGTGTCGTGGGTGGAAGAGGAAAGCTACTTTTTCCGCCTGTCGGCCTATGGGGACAGACTGCTGGCGCATTATGATGCGCATCCGGATTTTATTCTGCCGCATACGCGCCGCAATGAGGTGGTGAGTTTCGTAAAATCCGGGCTGAAGGATTTGTCCATATCACGCACCAGTTTTGACTGGGGCATACCAGTGCCTGATGACGCGAAGCATGTAATGTATGTCTGGCTGGACGCGCTGACCAATTATATTTCCGCCATCGGTTATCCCGACGGTGAAAAGTTTGAAAAATTCTGGCCTGCGGATGTGCATATTATAGGCAAGGATATTGTGCGTTTTCACGCCATCTATTGGCCGGCGTTTTTGATGTCTGCGGGGGCGCCGTTGCCCAGGCGGGTGTTTGGCCATGGGTTTTTGCAAAGCCAGGGCGAGAAAATGTCGAAGTCGCTTGGCAATGTGGTCAGCCCGCTTGATCTGGTGGAGCGTTATGGGCTGGATCAGGTGCGCTATTTTTTCATGCGCGAAGTGCCGTTCGGCAGCGACGGAAATTATTCCCATGAATCGCTGGTTAACCGCACCAATGCCGATCTGGCCAATGATCTGGGTAATCTGGCGCAACGCTCGTTGTCGATGATCGCAAAAAACTGCGGTGGTGTGGTTCCGGTTCCCGGTGCGCTGACCGGGGCGGATAGCGTCATGCTCCACGATTCGGATGCGATGCTGGACAAGGTGCGCACCCATATGGAAATGCAGGCGATTCATCTGGCGCTGGGTGAAATATGGAAAATTGTCGCTGACGCCAACCGGTATTTTGCAGAACAGGCGCCCTGGGCGCTGGCGAAAACCGATCCGCCACGCATGCAGACCGTGCTTTACGTAACGGCGGAGGTCGTGCGGCAGGCATGTATTCTGGCGCAACCGGTGATCCCGCAAAGTGCTGCGGCGCTGCTTGATCAATTGGCGATAGCGGTGGACAGGCGGGATTTTGCGGCGCTTGGCGCGGCGCACCGTCTGGCTTCCGGTACGCCATTGCCAGCGCCTAGCGGTGTCTTTCCGCGTTATGTGGAACCGGCGGATGCCGCCGCGCCGGGCAAAAAGGGTAAGTAGCGCCGATGCTGGTCGATAGCCATTGTCATCTTGATTTTCCTGATTTTTCCGGGGAAATGGACAATGTGGTGCGCCGCGCGGGCCTGGCGGGCATTGGCATGATGCTGACCATCTGTACACGGATCAGTGAATTTGAGCGCATCCGCGACGTCGCTGGTAAATTCGATCATATTTATTGTTCCGTCGGCATTCATCCGCATGAGGCGGATAATGAACCCGCCGCCGATTGCGCGCGGATCGTTTCATTGACCGGGCATCCCAAGGTGATCGGAATTGGTGAAACCGGGCTGGATTATTTTTATGAACATGGTTCGCGCGCGGCGCAGAAAATATCCTTCCGCGCACATATTGCAGCGGCGCGTGAAACAGGCCTGCCGCTGATTGTCCATGCCCGCGACGCAGATAGCGACACTATTGAAATTCTGCAGGATGAAGCGGGGAAGGGGGCCTTTCCCGGCGTCATTCACTGTTTTACGGCTGGGCCGGAACTGGCGCGCGCGGCCCTTGATCTGGGCCTGTATATTTCATTGTCTGGTATTGTGACTTTCAAAAACGCCAAAGATTTGCGTGAAACCGCAAAGATGATTCCGTCTGACCGTCTGCTGATCGAAACCGATGCGCCATTTCTGGCGCCCATGCCGCATCGGGGTAAGCGCAATGAACCGGCCTTTGTGGCGGACACGGCACGCTATCTGGCGGAGTTTTTTGGCGAGACGCGCGAGGCTTTCGCCGCCCGCACCACGGATAATTTTTTCACACTGTTCACCAAAGCGGACCGCGCCAATGCCCGGACATAAAGTCACTATCCTGGGCAGCGGGTCTTCCGGCGGCGTGCCGCGCATTGGCGGCGACTGGGGCGTATGCGACCCGGAAGAGCCACGCAACCGCCGCCTGCGCTGTTCCATACTGGTGCAACGTGGTGATACGACAGCTTTGATCGACACCTCGCCCGATATGCGCGAACAATTGCTGGCGGCAAAGGTCAGTCATCTGCACGGCGTGCTCTATACCCATTCCCATGCGGATCAGGCGAACGGCATTGATGATCTGCGCATGGTGGTGATGAACATGCGTAAACGCATTAATGTGTATGCGGATGAAATTACCTTTGATGAACTGAATGCGCGTTTCGGCTACTGTTTTTCCCAGGCGGAAGGCAGCTCGTATCCCGCCATCCTCAACGGTCATCTGATCAAGGATGTGGCGCGTGTTGAAGGGCCGGGCGGCGTCATTGAGGTCACGCCATTCGAGGTCGATCATGGCGGCGCGCATTGTGTCGGCTATCGTTTCGGAAATTTCGCCTATACGCCAGACGTGGTGGGACTTTCAGAACACGCCTTTGCCGCCATTAGCGGCGCGGAATGCTGGATTGTGGATGCGCTGCGCTACACGCCGCATCCCACCCATTCGCATCTCGCGCGCACCCTGGAATGGATTGCGCGCGTCAAACCAAAACTCGCCGTGCTGACCAATCTGCACATTGATTTGGATTACCAGACCCTGCTGCGCGAACTGCCCGAAGGCGTCGTGCCCGCCTATGACAGCATGGTGCTGGAGTTTTAGACCGATTTCTATCCGGACTGAATCAGACCCCCTCCGCAGCCCTCCCCCTTTCAGGGGGAGGGCGTATCCGGCGCGCCTGCATTTACACACAACTGTTGGCGGCCCCAGGGTTCCCTCCCCTTGGAAAGAGGGACAGGGAGGGGATCAGGATGCAGAGCGAGGGGATCAATGATCAGCAGGAAAGCCATGCCCTCAACTTTATCGAAAAACACTCACACATACGTGCTGCCCTTCATACCGGTATCCAGATCCTGGCGCAGTTTCACATTGACCAGCGCCGGTTTGCCGGAGGCGAAGGCGCGTTCCAGCGCCGGGCGGATTTCTTCCGGGCGTTCACAATGTTCGCCGTAACCGCCCATCGCCTCGACGATCTTGTCGTAGCGGGTATAGTTCAGCGTGGTGGCGACCATGCGGTTGGCGCCGTAACTGGCGGCTTGCGGCCGCGCCATCTGGCCCCAGGCGGCGTCATTGCCCACAATGCCGACGATGGGCAGGTTGAAGCGCACGGCGGTGTCATATTCAAAACCGTTCAGGCCGAACGAGCCATCCCCGTAAATGATCAGCACCCGTTTGTCGGGCTTTGACGCCTGCGCGGCCAGCGCGAATGGCATGCCAACACCGAGCGTGCCAAGCGGCCCCGGGTCCATCCAGCCATTTTCGCCGGGAACAGGCAGCACCTTGGAGGCCTGCGCGACAATATCGCCACCATCGCCGATCAGAATCACTTCCTTGTCGTAACTGCCCAGGAAGTCGCGCACCTCGCGGCACATGCGCAGCGGATCGACCGGGCTTTCATCGGAATTCAGACCCTTTTCATTTTCCGCTTCCAGCTTCGCCTCGATGGGTTTCAGTTCATCCAGCCAGCCGGAGAAATTCAGATGCAGCTTTTCGCGGTCCATCATCTTGACGATGGAATCAAACGACGATCCCAGATTACCCACAACGCCCACATCCGCCGACCGGTTGGTGCCGATCAGTGTGTTGTCGATATCAAGCTGAATGATTTTGGCGTTCTTGGGAATAGAATTGCCAAAGCCCAGACGGAAATCCAGCAGTACGCCTGCGCAGATGAACACATCGCAATTCTTCATGGCGTCCTTGCGCGAACGGTTCAGAAGATAATTGGACCCCGGCGGTACCGTGCCGCGTCCCATGCCATTGACATAGGTGGGAATATTGGTGCGCGCCAGAAAATCGTTCATTGGACCGGAAGCGTTCGACCATTTGACGCTGGTGCCCGCTAACATCACCGGCCGCTTGGCCTTGGACAGAATCTCCAGCGCCCGGCGGCAATCATCTTCATCCGGCAACATTTTGGGGGCAGGGCGATAGGTCGGGAACCGCACCGACTCAAAGCTTTCGACGGTCCCCATCAGCACATCCATGGGAATTTCCAGGAAGGACGGCCCCGGATTGCCGGATACCGCATGGCGTACGCCCATTTCGATATAATCGGGAATGCGTTTGGTGTCGTAACAGGCGTCGGCCCATTTGGTGATCGGGCGCATCACGCTGACATGATCCATTTCCTGCAACGATCCTTTGCGCGCGGCGCTGAACGGGCCTTGCCCGCCGATGACCAGAATGGGTGAATTGGCGCGCCACGCATTGGCGACGCCGGTGACGCCATCTGTCACGCCGGGGCCGGCCGTTAACACGGCGCAGCCAATGTGGCCTGGGTTCAGCCGGCTCCAGGAATCGGCGGCATGCACGGCGGCCTGTTCGTGGCGCACATCGATGATGCGGATGCCTTCATCCAGACACCCGTCATAAATGGCCATCACATGCCCGCCGCTAAGGGTGAAGACACATTCCACCCCCGCCTGCTTGAGTGCGCGCGCCGCCAGTTTGCCGCCATGAATTGCCGCCATTTGTTTCTTCCCCGATTATGGTTATGCTTGCGGCATAGAATAGAAGGCCATTGCGGAGCATGCAATCGCCCAATTCACTAAAACAGGGGAGACCGGCATGTTGCTTGATAAAAATAAGAGCTGCTTGATCGTCGTGGATATTCAGGAACGCCTGGCCCCGGCCATGTTCGACGGCGGGCAGGAAGCTATCCGCAATGCCGCAATTCTGATGCAGGCCGCCAAACGCCTGGGGGTGCCAGTGCTGGTGTCCGAGCAATATCCGCGCGGATTGGGCCGCACCGTGCCGCAACTGGCCGAGTTCATGCCCGCCGACGGCCCGGTGGAAAAAGTCGAATTCGCCTGCCCCAGCAATGCCGGGTTCGCGGACAGGCTTAATCTATTAGGTAAGAAGCAGGCGGTAATAGCCGGCATGGAAGCGCATATTTGCGTTCTGCAAACCGCATTGAAACTGCGCGATCAGGGGCTTGAGGTGTTCGTCGCCGCAGACGCTGTGGCCTCACGCAAGCAATCCAGCATGGACCACGCCTTTTCGCGTATCGAAGACGCAGGCGGGGCCATCATCACCACGGAAATGGCTGTGTTTGAATGGCTGGAATTGGCAGGCACGGATGATTTCAAGGTGCTATCAAAGTTAATCCAGTAATATCGCTTGCAGGGCAGCAGGGAAGAACCTATGTAGAAAGGTAGAAAATTGTCTACCATGGTGGAATTATGTCCCTCAACATCAAAGACCCGGAGGCGCACCGGTTGGCCCAGGCAGTCGCCAAAGCTACCGGCGAAACCATGACCCGCGCCGTGACGGTGGCCCTGCAGGAACGTCTGCAGCGGCTACAGGAAAATAAAAACAAGGTCTCTGCCGAGGCGTTACTTGCCATTGGCCGAAGCTGCGCCGAGCTTCTGACCGAGAGGCCAGTCGATCACGGTGAAGGCTGGCTATACGACGAGCATGGACTGCCCAAGTGATGGCCGAATGATCATCGACACCTCAGCGCTCATTGCTATCCTGTTTAACGAATCCGACGCCCCAACCTATGCCCGTGCGATTGAGCAGGCGGATTCGCGCCGCATATCTGCTGCTAATTTTGTAGAGGCCGCCATGGTCGCAGAAAGGTTCACCGGTGGCCGCGCGGGATCGAGGTTTGACGCGTTAGTCCGTACTTCCAGAATTATCATCGAACCCTTCACCGTCGAACAGGCGCATCTGGCGCGCCAGGCGTTCCTTGACTATGGCAAGGGCCGTCACGCCGCAGGACTGAACTTCGGCGATTGTTTTGCCTATGCGCTGTCCAAAGCCAGTAATGAGCCGCTGTTGTTCAAGGGCGAAGATTTCGCCAGAACGGATATTGCTTCGGCTCTGTAAAGATATGCGCGCCTCATCGATCCGGTTGCGCCCCATTACCACGGCAATTTGTGGTCCTGTTGATGCATCTGCAAACCTTGAGTGTCATACCCCGGCTTGCCTGCCCGCTGGAGCAATTTGTGCTCGGGTTGAATGAGACCCCCTCCCGGCCTCCCCCTTTCAGGGGGAGGAGGAATTCGCGGCGAGGTTCCCTCCCCTTGGAAAGGGGAGGGTTAGGGAGGGGATCGGTGATTGGCAAGTAAGCCAGGGGTGTGTCAATCCGATAACAAAACGCTCAAGTGGTCCTGGATTGCCCGGACCTGGCTGCGCCGAAGCGAAGCTTCGTGGCTTCGCCAAGGCGAATAAACCGGGCAACGGCAAAGAGAGAATTCCCACTCCCTCACGCCGCCCATTTCCTCCGTGTACTGACCTGCCGCGCCATAACGTAGCGAAGGCGGGCCAAACCCAACAGCCCGGTCCCGAGCAGGAACAGGGGTCCCGGTTCGGGGACGGAGTTGACATTGGCCTCGACCCGGCTTGTGAATCCAAATCCGCCGGTGGTTATCTGATGGCCAGCCTCGTCTGACAGCAAGCCTATAGTCAGTTGGACATCACGCCCCGCCCAGCGGGAAATATCCAAGAACCCCGTATCCATCCAGGCGTTTTCAAAAAATTGCCCATCGATGCGATACAAAACGTCATCGTCAAACAGGATGATATAGCTGTCGTCCAGCGCCCAAACCTGGGGCATGAATTCGAAATAAATGCTGTCCGCGTTATCGGGCACATGCAGCCTAGTGTAGGCATAGCTCGGCGAGTGGGAGGTCAGTTGCAGCCCCAGGCCTTTGATGAAATTTGCCACACCCGTGCTTGCCCAGTCCGTCACAGCGGACACCGTCGTTGTCACGGCGTCAGCGATCATAATTAGTCCGTCTACTGTCTTGTCTATGACGGTTTTCGTAACATCGAGAATTATCTCCGCCGTTCCCGCTTCCACTTCCTCCACAAAATCGGCGACGTCTGTCAGATCGTGCCATGCGTCAATAACCACTCTGGTAGCCTGGCTTATACCAGTCCACAATGACAGGTCATAATCATCTGCCCGGTTTTGGTTGGCCCATGTCTGGTTATAGCGGTGCTTAAGCCTGGCGTCTGATTCGCTCAATCCTCGAAGGCTTACCCAGCCAGTTCCGTCAGTATTTACCGTCGGCTCGTACCAGTCCATTGGAGTTTCAGTAGATAATTGAGTTCCAGGAATTGAAATATTGAAATGTTCGTAACCAAGGAGGCGGGTGTTCGCCACGCCATTATAAGCAGTTCCATACCCGCCGAGACCAGCGCTGGCTAAGCCATCCGCAGTATAATTTTCGATAGTAATGTCGGAGTATCTTTGCAGCCGGGGAAGGACCGTATCCAGGTTGACCGTGGGCCCAATATTTTTAGCAGTTTGATTTTCCGGCGGATCGTAAAGTGTTAGCCTGTCCACGTGCATTGGCTTCGTCAAAAGAGAATTAGCGGCGTTGGCGGCGATTGCGCCGCCAAGACTGTGTCCAAGAAATTGCACGTCGGGATTACCTGTAAAACCAGTATAGAGACTAGCAAATGTTTGGGCAAGATAATCAGCCTGATAACGCACCTGCCCAGTGGGCACGATGTTGCAGAGTGGACCTCCGCTTGCTTGACAGAGGCCCAGTTGAACAGTATCCGGATTCAGACTATCGGCGAATTTTGTCCAGTTCCACGCCAGAATATTGGCGTTCGGGTTTTTCTGCTTAATCTCGGCGGCCATTTCAGTAACCCACAATCCATCCAGCGAATCCTCCTGGCGATTGGTATAGTAAGAAAATGGCCCGTTCCAGCCATGCACCAGAACATAGGTTTCTTTTGCGGGGTCAAATCCATCCACCCCATCTATGAACCCGGAATTCGAAAAACTCTCGAACAGGCCGGGCTGCATGGTGATTTTATTTTTTTCAATCGCGTCAAGAATGCCGGGATCAAGTACACCGGGCGCGATCAGCGTCGTCTCTGGCCCCGCATCCACCGGGGTCAGAAGGAAGCCGCGCTGAACGCCGTTGTGAAAACCGGTTCCGGCAATCTGCCCGGAGGTATTTATGGCTATTGCGTCCGATAGGTTCCAGCCAGTGAGGTCGGTATGCAGATCGTTCAGGTCCAGCATCCCATTGACGCTATTCCAAACAAATGCACCGCTACCGCCGCTCGTTCTGATGCTAGACCCCACCACTTGGCCGCCATCATTGATGTCGTTGGCAATGCTGTAATCATTCCCGCCGGGCAGATCGCCAAGATCGATCATGCTGTTGGTTGTGTCCCACAAAAATGCTCGGTAGCCAGTTGCAGCACCGCTGTATCCCACCACCTGGCCGCTGTTATTGACGCCAAAGGCGCTGCTGCCACCATTCCCACCGGGCAAGCCGCCAAGGTTAATCACGCCGCTGGTTGCGCTCCACAAAAACCCGCCGCCGGTTACAGCGTCGCTATATCCCACCATCTGGCTGCTGTCATTGATGCCATAGGCATAGTTTCCGCCAAAGCCGCTAGTCAGAGTGCCCAAGTTTATCATGCCGTCGGCAGGGTCCCACAAAAACGCCCGACTGACTCCTGCGGTGTAGCTGTACCCCACCACCTGGCCGATGTCGTTAATGGCAGTGGTATTGATGGTGTCACTCCCTCCAAGCAGGTCGCCAAGATCGGTTATGGTGTACATGGGCAGCGCCATTGCCGCACTGCTGGCCGACAACAGTAAGGCGCCGACGAATACCGGTAAAATATTTTTCCGCATGATTTTTCCTTTTGTCAAAAAAATGCCCCCTCCGGCCCGGTTTCATGGGTTGGGGGTGTTAAATATTTCCCAGCCTACGCCCCCCCCCCCCCCCCCCCCCGAAGAGTCAACCGCGCTTTAATAATTTGCTGGTTGACCGGACTGTAATCGTCATCACCTGTGACGGGCGTCACAGTTTGCGTGCAACCGCCGCCAGGGCGGGTCTATTCAGATAATGCTATCAAAAAATGATTGCATTGCTGCTGAAACCGGTTTATATCCGGATAGTACAATTTGTCCCAACGCCCCTGATTTATGACAACAAGTCAAAACGTGTGAGGCCTGGTAACAGCTGACAGAACATGAACAGTGCGCACCGCAAAACGCTGGAAGCGATTTATTCCGATCCGGTTCCGGCAGTATTGCAATGGCGCAGGATTGAGGCCCTGTTCATGGCGCTTGGCGCGCAGAGGGCGGAAGGCGGCGGATCGCGGGTTGCTTTTGTGCTTAATGGGGTGCGCGCGGACTTTCACCGCCCGCACCCCGGCAAGGATGCAAAACGCTATCAGATACGTGCGGCGCGTGAATTTTTACAGTTGGCGGGAGTGTTTGCATGAGCAGGAATTTGATGCACAAGGGGTATGCGGCGCAAATCGGCTTTGATGCGGAGGACCGGATTTTCTACGGGCGTATTGCCGGAATCGCCGACATCGTCACCTTTCACGGCGAAACTGTAGACGAACTGGTGCGCGCCTTTGAGGATGCGGTCGATGACTATATTGGCCTGTCGGAAAAGCTTGGCCGGACGGCGCAAAAACCCTATTCGGGGAAAATGATGCTGCGCGTGCCGCCCGAGTTGCATGCCCGCGCCGCAATGCTGGCCGAGGCCTCGGGCAAAAGTCTCAATGCCTGGGTAGCGGATATGCTGGCCCAGGCCAGATGAGATGCGTCTGATCGCCCTACGGCTCAAAACTGCGCACCAGGCTGCTGGTGACCAGGCCCCAGCCATCGACCAGCACGAAGAATATCAGCTTGAACGGCAGCGAGATCATGATGGGCGGCAGCATCATCATGCCCATGGACATCAATACGGACGACACCACCATATCGATCACGATGAACGGGATGAATAGCAGAAAGCCCATCTCGAAAGCGCGCTTTAATTCCGAAATGATGAATGCGGGGATCAGGGCCTGAAGGGGGGTCGCTTCCGGAGTTTTTGGCTGTTCCGACTTGGAAAGTCCCAGAAACAGCCGCAAATCCACCTCGCGCACTTGGCTTAGCATAAACATGCGCAACGGCGCAACGGTGCGTTCAAATGCGACGGGGGCTTCAATCCGCTCTTCCAGCAGGGGCAGGATGCCGTCTTCGTAGGATTTCTGAAAGGTCGGGGCCATCACAAATGCTGTCAAAAACAGCGCCAGCGATATCATCACCGTATTTGGTGGTGATGTTTGTGTGCCGATGGCGCTGCGCATTAGTGACAGAACAACCACGATGCGGGTAAATGATGTCACAGTGACCAGGATACCTGGAGCAATACTTAGTACACTGATCATGGCGATCAGTTGAAGGATGCGTCCGGTTACTGAATTTGCCCCGCCCAGGGGCGCATCCTCATCTGCGCCTGCGGCGGCGCCCGCAACTCCGCCCAGATCAATGGAAATCGACTGGGCGCCAGCCGGCGCCAGGCTCATAAATAACACAGCCAGCAAACACGCAATGAACAATGGGCGAGTCAGCAACATAAAATGACGGCTGCTCTTACGCATGTGGGAACTTTCCACTGAAGGGCAGTATGCGGGACAGGCTTGCCGTTCCGCGTGGCGTTGGCGTGACATTATCCCGAATATCTGCGCTGGACTCGATGCCGCTTTCTATGAGCAGGTCGCGCTCACCATTCAGCATGATCAGATGTTCAACATTGTCGCGGCGGATCAGCACCAGCTTGCGTTTGGCATCCACGGATTGCACTTCCATGACCGACAGGCGGCTCTGCCCGGCGGCGCCCGTGATGCGAGGCGTCAGCCCCATGCGCTTGCCAAACCAGGAGCAGGCGCCAATCAGCCCAAGCACAAATATTAACGCCAGGCCGAAGCGCAGATATTCCATCATTTCCAAGGGCTGATTCCTTAAAGATGCGCGCACGCATTGTTCTTGAAAAGGAATGTGCCGGTTTATGCTTAACACCGGGTTAAAAATTAAATTTCAGGCTGGGCGCTCCATTAAAGTTTTCTTAAGCGCAAAGGTGGAAAATGCCGGGGTTGGTGGTTTTATAACCGCATTAGATGCATCGCATGATGCACTGGGATTCAAAATGGAAGCTAAGGGCGCACCCCTGTTTGCGGCACTTCGGGTCAGAATGGAATGGTTATCCGAACGGCAGAAATTGCTTTCGGAAAACATCGCCAATGCGGACACGCCGGGCTATCAGGCCCGTGATCTGAAGCCGGTGGATTTTCATAAACTGTTGAAGCGTGGCTCAACATCGCAAATAGCCATGACAAATCCGCTACATTTGAAAGGCGCTGCGGATGCCCAGCGCTTCAATTTCAAACCTGAAAAGGTTTCCACGGAAGAAGTCAATCCTTCGGGAAATTCGGTTTCAATCGAGGAGCAAATGGTCAAGCTTGGCGAAACCCAGATGGAATATGAAACAGCAACCAGCATCTACCGCAAACAGGCGCAGCTTCTGAAGCTTGCGCTTGGCAGCCGTAATTAATTCACGGCAAACAGTTTAGGAAGGAACAGGCAGATGGATCTTAAATCAGCAATCGAAACCTCGATTTCCGGTATGAACAGTCAGGGAACGCGGATGCGGATTATCGCGGAAAATATCGCCAATGCGCAATCCACGGCAAGGGGGCCTGATGGCGAGCCCTACCGCCGGCGTGTGGTGAGTTTTACCAACGAGCTGGACAGGGCAAGCGGCGCGAAACTGGTAAAGGTAAAAGGCGTCGAAAACGATAAGGCTGAATTTGAAACGATATATGATCCATCCCATCCAGCGGCGGACAGCAGTGGTTATGTGAAAATGCCCAACGTCAATTCCTTGATTGAAACCATGGATATGCAACAGGCGCAGCGCAGCTACGAAGCCAATCTGGCGGCCATCAAGGCCTCGCAGAATATGATGGTGCGCACAATCGATCTGCTGAATACCCGCTAACCGTTCATAGAAGGAATAATTTCTGATGGCTGTCAACGTAACCAATGCAGCGGGCGCCGCGTCCGCCTATGCCCAGACGGCAAGCCGCATTCTGGAAGGCGGAACAGACGTGGGTTCCGCTGGCGCCACAAACACCGGGCCAAGCTTTGCCGACCTTGTGAAAGATTCCATTGGCGACGCCGTCAACACCACAAGGACGTCTGAAGCCGCGTCGTTAAATGCGATAAGCGGAAAGGCCGATGTGGTTGATCTGGTCACGGCTGTCAATGATGCGGAAATGACATTGCAGACAGTGGTTGCTGTGCGGGACCGCGTAATCCAGGCCTATCAGGAAATCATGCGGATGCCGATCTAGCCGGTCTTTGATTTTTTTTACACCTGAATTTTATCGTTAATTTTATTTGCAGAAGGCAATGAACCGATGGAAGCCAATGATGTTCTGGACGTCGCCCGCGACGCCATTATTGTCATGTTGCAGGTGTCAACGCCCGTGATGATGGTTGGCCTGATCGTCGGCCTGATCATCGCCCTGTTTCAGGCCCTGACGCAAATTCAGGAAATGACTCTGACCTTTGTACCGAAGATCATAGCGATTTTTGCATCGCTTCTGCTGTTCATGCCGTTTATGGGCCGCGTGATGGACGATCTAATGGTCCGGATTGCGGAAAGGATCGCAAATTTATAGATGTCTCCAATGTATAAGGCCTGGGCATGCTGGGTGAATTAATTCCAGCGCAGATTTTTGCTTTCATGCTGGTCTTTGCCAGGATTGGCGGCATGGTGATGCTGATGCCGGGGTTTGGTGAAATGGCGGTCCCGCCCTGGATCAGGCTTGGGCTTGCGGTCGCTATTAGCGCTGTCATTTATCCGCTTGTTGGGGCGTCATTGCCCGTGATGCCTCCTGTCGCTGTGGGGCTTGCGTTTGCCGTTGGCACGGAAGCGATGACCGGGGTGTTTATCGGCGGCATGACGCGCTTGCTGTTAAGCGCGCTGCATGTCGGGGGAACGGTAATCGCCTTTCAAACGGGGCTGGCCGCCGCGCAGGGGTTTGATCCAGCCCAGCAAAGCCAGTCTGCCATCGTGGCGACATTTTTGACTTTGATCGGCGTCAATCTGATCTTCGCCACCAATCTGCACCATCTTTTGTTACAGGCGATGGTGGATAGTTATAGTATTTTCACACCGGGCAATCTGCCGCCCGTTGCGCAATTCAGTGAGCTTGCCATTGCAACCACCACCAAATCTTTTGCGATGGGCATCCAGCTTGCCAGCCCGTTTCTGGTATTCGGCCTGATATTCAATGTGGGATTGGGGCTGATTGCCCGTCTGATGCCGCAACTCCAGGTTTTCTTTATCGCCGCGCCCGCGCAAATTATGCTTGGCTTCGCTATTTTAGCTGCTGTGCTATCCAGCACCATGATGTGGTTTCTGGATTATTTTGAATCCGGGATGTCACCGTTCCTGAACGCGCCATGAGATTTATGATTGATGGCTGATCAGGACGATTCAGAAAAAACAGAAGAGCCTTCCCAGAAGAGGCTGGATGACGCGCTGGAAAAAGGTGATGTGCCCCGCAGCCAGGAACTGAAGCATTTCTTTATGCTGGGCGGCGGCGCCATTATGATTGGGATGTATGGCAGTTCGCTCGCCGGTTCGCTGTACAAAGATATGCAGAAATATCTGGAACAGGGCTATGCATTCCGCATGGATAGTGGCCAGGTATTGCAAATCTGGCGTGAGGCGGCGGAGCAGACCCTTGGCGCTTTACTCCTTCCGCTGCTGGTTTTGATGATTGCCGCTGCGGCCGGCACCCTGATGCAGCAGCGCCCGGTCTGGGCGCTGGAAAAGATCAAGCCAAGCTTTAGCAAGCTGTCGCCCATGAAGGGGTTGAAGCGGATATTCTCGCTGCAGTCTGCTGCGGAGCTTGGAAAGAATATATTCAAGCTGATTATTGTCGGCGCCATTGTAATCTATGTCGTGTGGCCGGACCGGGATCGCCTTGACACATTGATGCAGGTTGATCAGATGACGATTCTGGCCTATCTGCAATCACTTGTGCTGAAGATGTTTGGTGCGGTAGCGGCGGTTATGGCCTTGCTGGGCGGGGCTGATTTTGTTTTTCAGCGTTTCGAATTCATGAAGAAGCAGCGGATGACGCGCCAGGAAGTAAGGGACGAGCATAAGCAAAGTGACGGTGATCCGATGGTCAAGGCGCGGCTGCGTCAGATCCGGGCCGAGCGGTCACGTAACAGAATGATGGCGGCGGTGCCGGAGGCGACAGTGGTCATCGTCAACCCGACTCACTATGCTGTGGCGCTTAAATATGAGCACCAGAAGATGGCTGCGCCGGTTTGCGTTGCCAAAGGTCTGGATAATATTGCGCTGCGCATTCGTGCCGTTGCAGAAGAAAACAAGGTGCCGGTTGTCGAAAATCCGCTGCTGGCCCGGGCATTATATGCCTCGGCCGAGATTGACCGGGAAATTTCCCCGGATAATTATAAGGCTGTGGCCGAAGTGATCAGCTTTGTCATGGGGATCAAAAACAAGAAGAGACAGTCCGCGCGTTTATAATGTGCTAGTTCAGGTGTGGTAGGCAACAGAGGGCAAGAGGGGCTATGGCAGGATTATTGCGCGGCCTTATTAGCGTGGTGCGGCTGCACGGGGGATCAAAATATCATGGGCTGGGTGCAGCGGGGCTTGGTGTCGAGGCGCTGATCGCGGTCGTGGAAAACGCTGCTGATCCGATCCTGATTGGTAACGATGCCGGACATGTATATTACGCGAATACCGCCTATTTTGTTTTGGCCGGATTGCCAAATGACAGTTTTCCCATACCGGGCATTGCTTCGTTATTGCATGGCGTGGATGCGCAGGCGGACCGTCTGTACCGGTTGCAAAAGGCAGCCCGCGATGGACAGGTCGCGCAGGAAGAGCTTAAATTTTCTGATCCGCAGGGCGTAAGATCGCGGTTTGACGTGCGCGTCGCTCCAATGCAGAACATGAAAGGCGTATCTGTCTGGACATTGCGGCGGATTGAATCCGCGCCTCTAAATGCCAATTTAGCGGCAATCCAGAAAATCAAGGATATGCTGTTTGGCATTATCGTAAATTCGCCTGTTGGTTTGGCGGCGATAAAGCGGGATGGGCGCCTGCTTGCCGCCAATCCCCGGTTTGCCGGCTGGATTGGTACGGATTCTCTAAGCCTGATGGCGCAGGAGAAGAACATACGCGATCTGATTGACGGGCCTTTATCCCTGTGGTCCTCTGGCGAGACTTCTCCTGCGCCATCAATCAGATATGACCGGGCAATCTTGCTGGGTACGGAAGGCGTGCGTATCCCGGTTTCAATTACTTATCTTATCAATCAGGGGGAAAATAACGGCGATAACGACGTGCAACTCGTCATTCGCGACCTGCGTGATGAAGCTGCCATTGATATGATTTCGCATGAGGAAGACGAGTCCCGTTTTCTGCATTTGTTTGATATTGCACCGGTTGGTATCCTGATTGTGGATCCCGATGCAAAAATACTGGAAGTGAATACGGCGTTCCGTCAGCGCTTTCATGAAAGCGCATCTCGTGGCGGAAATTTTGTTGATCTGGTGGCCCAGGACTATCGCAATGATGTGCGCCGCAAGATTGCGGAAGCGCTGGTGCAGAACAGGCATGAGAGCCATATCGAAATTCAAATTGGCAGCGGTGAAAATATCCGTTCGGCGCAACTTTATGTAACCCGCTTGCTTGAGGCGGACACAGCCTCTGTTGTGCTGTATCTGGTTGATATTACCGAACAGAAAAATCTGGAACTGCAATTTGCCCAGTCGCAAAAAATGCAGGCGGTGGGGCAATTGGCGGGCGGTATCGCGCATGACTTTAATAATCTTCTGACCGCCATCATCGGGTATAGCGATCTGCTGCTTGGGCGCCACCATGCGGGTGATCCATCCTTTAGCGATATTCACCAGATCAAACAGAATGCCAGCCGCGCAGCAAATCTTGTGCGTCAGCTTCTGGCTTTTTCGCGTCAGCAAACCCTGAAACCAAAAGTGGTTTCCCTGACCGATATGCTTGCGGAACTGAACAATCTGTTGCGCCGCCTGCTGGGCGACAGGGTTGAATTGACAATGACCCATGGCCGCAATCTTGGCATGATCAAGGCCGATCAGGGGCAGTTGGAGAATGTTATTATCAATCTGGCGGTAAATGCCCGCGACGCCATGGGGCCAAATGGCGGGGCCATCCGCATACGAACGGAAAATGTTTCCGCCAGAGAAGCGCGCGCGCTGGATCATGCCTGGATGCCGCCGGGTGATTGTGTGCTGATCGAGGTTGCAGATAATGGCCCCGGAATCCCCAAGGAAATCGTGGGCAAGATATTTGAACCGTTTTTTACCACCAAGGAAGTGGGCAAGGGGACGGGACTCGGCCTGTCCACCGCTTATGGCATTATCAAACAGCAGGGCGGCAATATTTATGTCATAAGCGAGCCGGAGCATGGAGCGGTGTTCAAAATCTATCTGCCGCGTTTTGATGAAGATGAAACCGATGCGGTTGCTGCGCCTGTTGCCGACAGCGAGCCGGTGGACCTGACCGGAAAGGGCCTGATCCTGCTGGTCGAGGATGAAGAGCCGGTGCGCGCCTTCGTATCCAGGGCGCTGGCGGGCAAGGGCTATACGGTGCTGGAAGCCAGCAGTGGCGAAATGGCGCTGGAACTGATGCGCGCCAATGCGGGGCGTATTGATCTGATGATTTCCGATGTGATGATGCCGAATATGGATGGGGCGTCTTTGCTGAAGAAGATTCGTGCGCTGGCCCCAAAGACCCGCGTGATCTTCATCTCCGGCTATGCCGAGGATGCGTTCCGGAACAATGATGAACATCTGGGTGATTTCGCCTTCCTGCCAAAGCCTTTCACCCTGCGCCAGCTCGCCTCGCGCGTGAAGGAAGTCATGGGCAATAATTAAGCAATTCCGCGCTTTTCCAGAAAAAGAACATATTTCGAACAAATCTGTAAAACCAAATAAAAATATATGCTTGACAGAATCCCCGCGTTGAGAACAAACTGCGTACATGAACAGGGCCCCTTATGCTGTTCGGTTGTACGGGGCCGCCGCGTGTGAAATAACAAGGAGAGACACTCATGTCTGCAAGCCCGCTTCGTGTCGTTGGTGAGGATAAAATGGATAAGCGTAAGGCCCTGGATGCGGCGCTCGGTCAGATTGAGCGGGCCTTCGGCAAGGGTTCGGTCATGAAGCTGGGCGGGGCGGAAGCCATTGCGCCCATTGCTTCCATTTCAACCGGTTCGCTGGGCCTGGATATTGCCCTTGGCATTGGCGGCCTGCCGCGTGGCCGGGTGATTGAAATTTATGGGCCGGAATCTTCCGGCAAAACGACCCTGACCCTGCATGTTATTGCCGAGGCCCAGAAGAAGGGGGGTATTTGCGCCTTTGTTGACGCCGAACATGCGCTTGACCCGGCCTATGCGCGCAAGCTGGGCGTCAATCTTGACGAATTGCTGATTTCGCAGCCTGACACAGGCGAACAGGCTCTGGAAATTGCCGACACGCTGGTGCGTTCGGGGGCCGTGGATGTGGTGGTGATCGATTCGGTTGCGGCCCTTACGCCGCGCGCCGAACTGGAAGGCGAAATGGGCGACACCCATGTCGGCCTCCAGGCGCGTCTGATGAGCCAGGCGCTGCGCAAGCTGACCGGGTCCATTTCAAAATCCAACTGCATGATCATTTTCATCAATCAGATTCGCATGAAAATCGGCGTCATGTTCGGCAGCCCGGAAACCACGTCCGGCGGCAATGCCCTTAAATTTTACGCCTCGGTCCGGCTGGATATCCGCCGCATCGGCGCCATCAAGGATCGCGAAGAAGTGATTGGCAACCAGACCCGCGTCAAAGTGGTCAAGAACAAGGTCGCGCCGCCCTTCAAACAGGTGGAGTTTGATATTCTGTACGGCGAGGGCATTTCCAAGGTTGGTGAACTGATTGATCTTGGCGTTACCGGCAATGTGGTCGAAAAATCCGGATCCTGGTTCTCGTATAACGGGACGCGCATTGGCCAGGGACGCGAAAACGCCCGTAAATTCCTGCTCGAAAACCCGCATATGGCCGATGAAATAGAAGCAGCCATCCGTGGCAAGGCCGGGTTGATCTCCGGTTTGATTCTGGCTGGGCCGGAAACCGATAGCGAAGGCGCCCGCGCCGCCGCCAGCGAGTAGCGCGGATTGGCCATTTCCTCAGGCCGGACTGCAACCCGGTCCCGCCTGAGGAAATAATGTTAGGTCTCGTGATTACGGAAATAGGTTTCGATCGCCTGTTTCAATGCCTCGGCAAGCCGTTGACGTCCGGAATTTGAGGTCAGAACCCTTGCGTCTGTATTGTTTGACAACAATCCCAGTTCAACCAGAACTGAGGGCACGTCGGGGGCCTTCAGCACCCTGAAACCGGCATGGCGATGCGAATTTTTCAGCAGGGCGCCGGCCTCGCGGAGTTCCGGCAACAATAATTTGGCAAAATGCACGGATTTATTTGTGGTTTCGCGTTGCGCCAGATCGATCAGAATGGATTTTACCAGTTCATCGGTTTCGTCACCAATACCGATACCGGCGATCATGTCGGAATTATTTTCCTTCGCCGCCAGTAATTCGGCCTCCTTGTCGGACGCCTGTTCGGAAAGGGTGTACACCGATGCGCCGCGCACCTTGCGGGTGACCAGGGCATCCGCGTGGATGGAGACGAACAGGTCGGCTTCTGAATTGCGGGCAATCTGCACCCTGTCACCCAGCCGCACAAACACATCGCTGTCGCGCGTCATCACCACTTTATAGCGCCTGTCACGGCTTATCAGCGCCTGCAAACGCCGGGCGGTATCCAGCACGATGGTTTTTTCATAAACGCCGTTGGCCGTAATCGCACCGGGGTCAACCCCGCCATGCCCCGCATCAATCACAATGATGCGCGGACGTTTTTCAGATCGTTTTACAGGCGACAAGGGTTTTACTGCGGGGGAGACCGGTGCTGCATCCTCAATCACCGGCGCATGTAAGCGGTGAGGATTTGGCGGAGGAAGTAATGCGGCAATATTGGTTTCAGGGGCTACCTGCGGCGCCTTCGGCATGGAAGCCGGCAGAGGCGGTTCAGCCGCCGGCACGGATGGCGCCGGCAATGACAGTGCAGCGGGCGGTTTTGCGGCAAGGGATGGGGTGGTTCGGCCTTTGAAACCAGCCGTTTTCAAAAAACCATCACGATCCGTTTGCACCAGATCAATGACCAATTGATTGGTGCGCGATTTGGCCCCGCCAGCGCCCCTCGCCGCTTCCTGATAAAAGGCGTTTGTAATTTTTGCCGGCTGCTGCAAATCCAGAACGAAACGCGAATTGCCCGGTTGAAACAGCCCGAAACGGTAGCCGGATACGAGACCGGCATTTGAATTGGCGCTGCGGGTCTTGGCGGACCATTCGACCTCAGGCAGATCGATCACGACCCGGTACGGATCGGCGAGTGTAAAAAACGAATAGGGAAGCCTGTCCGAAAGATCCAGAATCATGCGCGTCTTCGTGGAACTCTCATCAAGCCGCAGTCTCTGAATGCTTTCTCCGGCCATGACGCTGCTATTCAAAAGCAGGCACAGACCAGCCGCCCATAGCGTCAACCAGCGTGATACAAGGATCAGCGGCCTCATCCAATAGCTGTTATTTTTGCCTTCTGGCGAACTCAATGGCGCATGCCTTCGAATCAGTTGAAGATGCAGTTTCCTTGCAGGCGTTTAAAATATCAAGAATCCTGAGCTTTTTCTTGATTTTAACTGTTGCCCTGCGAACTGCATGTTCTCTTGCTCTCTGCCGGTCAGGTGTTTAAGGTGGAGCGGTAGCGCCCGTTTTTGAGAATCGAAATCGACGAAACCGGCAGTGCGCTGAGAGCCATACAGGGAAACCTAAGTGCTTGTTGTGCAACAGCTATTGCGAATAATTATGGCGGGCGGCCCATGGCTGGCCCGATGAGAAATGAAACCCGGAAGCAAAGCCAGTAAAAGCCGGTCCAGCCAGTTATGGCGGGTAATGCGCGTCAGCCGATACCGGCTGGCGGAGCGCAGGCTCTTTACTGTGTCCGGAGGGGAGCGGATGAGCCGATCCCCCGCCGGCCGCTTCCAAACATCAGCCATACTGGCCAGCGCCCGCAGGACGGAGCGCCTTTGCGCCCGATGGCTTGGAGACACATTTGATGACCAAGAAAATGCTAGTAGACGCGACCCACCCGGAAGAAACCCGGGTTGTCGTCGTGCAGGGTACCAGGCTTGAGGATTTTGACTTTGAATCCGCCGCTCGCAAACAGCTGATCGGAAATATCTACCTCGCGAAAGTTACCCGGATCGAACCTTCCTTGCAGGCGGCCTTCGTTGATTATGGCGGAAACCGGCATGGGTTTCTGGCCTTCAGTGAAATCCACCCGGATTATTACCAGATTCCCGTGGCCGACCGGCAGGCTCTGCTGGAAGCGGATGCGGCGGAAGAACAGCGGGCGGAAGAAGCGGATGAAGACGTTGATTTCAAAGTTGAAATAAGCGATTCGGATGATTCTGATGCTGATGATCGCGACACAGACGATGCTTCCGATGTGGATGAAGGTGCGTCTGATAATCCGGACATAGACGGCGAAGCTTCCGGTCCTGGTTCGGGTTCAATGTTGATGGCCGCGAACGAGCGGGACGCCATCAGCTCCGGCCCACTGGAAGACCCAGGCGAGATAGCGGCGGAAACATCAGATGCGCCGCATGAAATTGAGGGCGTTCAGCCTGTCCATGCGACCGGCGATGCACCTGATACGCATTCTCCCGAGGTTGAAATTTCTGCCGCCACGGATAGCGGGACAATGCAATCCGACTCTGGGCAATCCGACTCTGGGCAATCCGGCGCGGGTGATCAACCGGTTGAAGAACAAACCGGCACGCCACAACGTGTCCGGCGTTCCGGCCGGCGGCGGCGCAATGAACGGGCGGATGGTGCGGCCGAAGCGCGTCAGGAAGGTGATTGCGAAGAAGGCCCCAGCAAGCGCATCGAGTCCGTAGGCGGTGAAGACGCGCTCGACGAAGTATCACGCCCGCGTGCGCGCAGGCGGCAATACAAGATTCAGGAAGTCATCAAGAAACGCCAGATTATGCTGGTGCAGATTCTGAAAGATGAGCGTGGCTCAAAAGGCGCGGCGCTCACCACCTATCTGTCAATTCCGGGCCGGTATTGCGTATTGATGCCCAATACGGCGCGCGGTGGCGGGATTTCGCGTAAAATCACCAATGCGGTGGACCGCAAGCGGTTAAAGGCCGTCGCGGCGGAGCTGGAGGTGCCGGAAGGAATGGGCCTGATCATCCGCACCGCGGGGGCGAACCGGACCAAGGCGGAAATCAAGCGCGACTTTGATTATTTGTTGCGGCAATGGGAAACGATCCGTGAATTGACTCTGCGTTCAACAGCCCCCTGCCTGATCAACGAGGAGGGCAGCATCGTCAAGCGCGCCGTGCGTGATCTGTACGACAAGGACATCGAAATCATTCAGGTCGAAGGCGAGGCCAGTTACCGCGAAGCCAAAGATTTCATGCGCATGCTGATGCCAAGCCATGCCAGGCGGGTGCAACTCTATCGCGAGCCGGTGCCGCTGTTCCAGCGTTATCAGGTGGAAGCGCAACTGGATTCGATGTTTGACCCGACGGTCCGGCTGAAATCCGGTGGTTATATCGTCATCAATCCAACCGAGGCGCTGGTTTCAATCGACGTGAATTCCGGCAAGTCAACCCGTGAAGCCAATATCGAAGCGACCGCTTTAAGAACAAACCTGGAGGCTGCCGAGGAAGTGGCGCGGCAATTGCGCTTGCGCGATCTGGCCGGGTTGATCGTGATCGATTTTATCGACATGGAAAATATGCGCAACAACAAGGCGGTTGAGCGTAAAATAAAGGATTGCCTGGCCACAGACCGCGCCAATATCCAGATCGGGCGCATCAGCCCGTTTGGGTTGCTGGAAATGTCGCGTCAAAGGCTGCGCCAGGGCGTGGTGGAAACCACAACGCGCCCCTGTTCAAATTGTCATGGCACCGGCCTGGTGCGTTCGGTCGACTCATTGGCGCTGCGTGTACTGCGCGGCATCGAAGAGGAATGCATGCGCCGCCATACCCCCGTACTGGATGTATATGTTCCGGGTGATGTAGCGATTTATATTCTCAATCAGAAACGCCAATGGCTGCATCAGATTGAGGCCCGCACGGCCAGCTCGATTTTCATCATTGCGTCGGACGCCGTTCAGTCGCCGAATTTTGAAATCAAGCAGTCAGACCGGATCGCCGTCATTCCACCCCTCTTAATCACTGCGCCGGTTGCGCCGGAGATTGTGGAAGAAGATGAGGTGGATGATCTGGAAGAAACTGCGGATGAACCCATTGTCCAGGAAGCTGGAGAAAAGCGGGACACAGAACGCAGGCGCAGGCGTGGCCGGGGGCGTGGTGATGATGCGCGCAAACCCCGCACGGAAAACGATACAGATGTTCAAAAAACACCTGATGTCAATGAATTGCAGGAAGAACCTATTGTAAGACTGGAAGGCGAGACGGCGGAAGAAGAAGCCGTACGCCGCAAATCGCGCCGCCGCCGGCGTGGCCGGGGGCGTAATCGCGACCGGGATGGGACGCAACCCTTACCAGGGGACGAGGGCGGATTTCCGCTCCAGGACGATGATGCCGGGTTATCTGGCAATGTTCTAATCATCCCAATCCATGCAGGTGATGAAGCGACAGCCGACACGCCAATGCAGGAAATATGGCGTCCGGCAGCGGCGCAGACCGAATCCGCTGTTGCGGAGGAGGTTCCGGCGATAGAGGAGCCGCGTCCGGCAGAGCAGGAGGCCATTGCTGTGGCGTCAATTTCCGATGTTGCCGAAATGGCGCATGCGCCCGAACCTGAACCCACCCCCCAACAAGCGCTGCCGGAAGCTCCGGCAGGGCCAAAACGCGGCGGCTGGTGGCAACGCCAGTTCGGGAATAAAACGTAACCTGCGGCGAAAACAACAGACCAATTGCATGAATATGGGAGATGGCTCATGGATATGATACCGCTGGATACGGAAAAAGAAGTTCTGCTGCGTTACGGGGCAGCATCGCAGGAGCGTGAAGACGCATTGTGCTGCCCGGTGGATTATGATCCGCAATATCTGAAAATCATCCCGCAGGAGATTATTGATCGCGATTATGGCTGCGGCGATCCGTCGCAATTTGTCCGAGCGGGCGAAACTGTACTGGATCTGGGCAGCGGCGGCGGTAAGATATGTTACATTATCTCGCAGATTGTTGGTGCGACGGGCAAGGTTACGGGGGTCGATTTTAATCCGCCCATGCTGGAATTGGCCGAAAAATACCGCAGCCAGATTGCGCGCAGCACCGGCTTTGACAATGTGGTGTTCAAGCGTGGCAAGATTCAGGATTTGCGCACGGATATCACCGCCGTCGAAGCCTGGCTGGCGGCCCATCCCGTATCGTCCTATGCCGATTTAGAGGCGCTGGAAGCCTACAAGAAGCAGCAGGCGCTGGATGCGCCGCTTATCGCTGACGCCAGTGTGGACGTGATCGTTTCCAACTGCGTACTGAATCTGGTGGCGGCTGAAGATAAAGCTGCGCTGTTTGCCGAAATGTTCCGCGTTCTGAAAGTGGGTGGCAGGGTTGCTATTTCTGACATTATTTCAGATGAGGTCGTGCCGCAGCATATGCGCAATGACCCGGAATTATGGTCCGGCTGCATCTCCGGCGCGTTTCAGGAACGCGAATTTCTGCGCGCGTTTGAAGATGCGGGCTTTTACGCCATCGCCATCGCCATCGCCAAGCGCGACGCCGCCCCCTGGCGCACGGTAGAAGGCATTGAGTTCCGCTCGATCACGGTCACGGCTTATAAGGGCAAGCAGGGCGCATGTCTGGAACGCAAGCAGGCGGTCATCTATGCCGGCCCCTGGCGCAAGGTCGAAGATGATGACGGCCATGTGCTGGAACGTGGCGTCCCGGTGGCGGTCTGTGACAAAACCTATCGCATCTACAACCGCGATCCCTATAGCGCGCAGATTATTCCGGTGCCGCCACTGATTGATGTGCCACTGGAAGAAGCCGGGTTATTCGATTGCATGCGTTCGGTTTTACGCCATCCGAAAGAAACCAAGGGCGAGGACTATGTGGCGACCATCGAGGCTTCCGCCAGTGTGTGCGGGCCGGAGGGCTGCTGCTAAAGCTAAAGCAGCTTCTGTTTAGACTGAATCACAAACTTATACTTCGTCATCGCGAGCGAAGCGTGGCGATCCAGAGTCTCACGCAAAGGCCTGAGTTTGTGGCTCCTTTGCCAGCCGTAGCCTTCTTGCGAAGGCTTGGTGGATTGCCACGTCGCTTTGCTCCTCGCAATGACACTTAAGCGGGGCGCTTCAGTCAAATAATGAAACAGCCTAAAGCAGCCCCTTGCGGCCCATATCCAGAAACTTTTCCCGTCGGGCCTTGCGAACTTCGGCGCCATCCCTGCCATCCAGTTCCAGCAGCGCCTGCTCGATAACCAACCCGGTCTGACGAATCGTCTGCATCGGTTCGCGGTGCGCGCCGCCGATGGGTTCGGGGATGATGGTGTCGATAATGCCCAGTCCCAGTAATTCCTGCGCCGTCAGTTTCATGGCGGAGGCGGCTTCTTTCGCCTTGTCGGCGGCGCGCCACAGGATGGACGAACAGCCTTCCGGGCTGATCACCGAATAAATCGCATGCTCCAGCATGATCACCCGGTTTCCCGCCGCCAGCGCAATGGCGCCCCCGGACATGCCTTCGCCGATAATGACGGCGATCAATGGCGCCTGCAATGACAGGCAGCGGTCGGTTGAGCGGGCAATGGCTTCCGCCTGGCCCCGTTCCTCGGCCCCGACACCGGGATAGGCGCCCGGCGTGTCGATCAGGGTGACGACGGGGAGTTTGAATTTTTCCGCCATGTCCATCAGGCGGATGGCCTTGCGATAGCCCTCGGGCCGCGCCATGCCGAAATTATGCCGCACCCGGCCGTCCGTATCGGCGCCTTTTTCCTGCCCGATCAGCATGATGGGCCGCCCGTTCAGCCGCCCCAGGCCACCAATGATGGCGCTATCCTCGGCAAATCCCCGGTCTCCGGCCAGGGGCGTAAATTCCGTAATCAACTGGCCGATATAATCCAGGCAATGGGGCCGGTTGGGATGGCGCGCAACCAGGGTTTTCTGCCAGGGCGTCAGCCGTGTATAGCTTTGGCGCAGCAAGGTGGCCGCCTTGGTTTCCAGCCTGGCCACCTCATCACTGATGGTCATTGAGGCGTCTTTAGCTGCCAATTGGCGCAATTCCTCGATTTTATCTTCGAGTTCGGCGACCGGTTTCTCAAAATCCAGATAGGTCCGCATAGGCCCCTGACCATTGTGACAACGACCCGCTTTGTGGCCCGGACATGGGGCGGTGTCAAGCTGGGGTAGATTTGGGCGGTTATGGAGTTTTGTTATTACGCGCCAGCGGATGGTGCTCATTGACCAGCGCCTGCATGCGGGCGGTCAGGACGTGGGTGTAGATTTCGGTGGTGGAAATATCGGCATGGCCCAGCATTTGCTGTACGGCGCGCAGATCGGCGCCGTGGGCCAGCAGATGGGTTGCGAAGGCATGGCGCAGGGTGTGCGGTGAAATCGTCTGCGCGGGCAATCCGGCCTCTGCCGCCAGTTCACCCAGCAATTGTGCAAAGCGGTGGCGGGTGAGGTGGCCGCTGCCGCCACGAGAGGGAAACAGAAATTTTGACGGCTTGCCCTCACTCAGAAAATGCGCGCGCACGGCAAGATATTTTTCAATCGCGGTGCGTGCCGGATCGCCCAGCGGCACCAGCCGTTCGCGTCCGCCCTTGCCGCGCACCAGCAACAGATGCGGATCATTGCGCGCCGCGCCCAGCGGCAGGCTGACCAGTTCGCTGACCCGCAACCCTGTGGCGTACAGAATTTCGAGCAGACAACACAGCCGCGCGGCCTGCGGTGTGGCGTCACGTGTCTGCGCGCTGGCGATCAGCCGGTCAACATCACTCTCGCCCATCACTTTGGGCAGGGGACGGCGGCGGCGTGGACCCTCAATATTGCTGGAGGGGTCTTGCTGGCGCATGCCATCGGAAAGCAGAAAGCGGTAAAATTGCCGGATGGCGGATAATTGCCGCGCAGCGGTGGCCGCACTTAATCCAGCGGAAGAAAGCCCATCCAGATAGCGGCGAATACTGTCCGCATCGGCGTCTTTCAGGCTGATTTTACGGCGCGTCAGAAAATCCCTGAACCCGGTCAGATCGCGGCCATAGGCGGCCAGCGTGTTGGCGGCGGCCCCGCGCTCCGCCGAAAGCATTTCCAGAAATGCCTCGATCAGCGGATCAAAATGCGCCTTGGTCATTTCCCAATCCCGGCGTTAAATTCCAGCCAGCAATGCCGCCTCCAGCGCCAGCGCGCGGGCCTCGGCCTGAAGGCCAATGGTGTTGAGCGCCCGCACGGTGATTCCAAGCAGGAACGGGTCTGTCAGCCCCGCGCCATTTTCGCCCAGGCAGGCCAGACTCAGTAAAACGGTTTGCCCGATGCGCCCGCTCTGGCTGGCTTCCATGAGCAAATGCAACAACGCCGCAGGCGGCATCGCGGCTGCTCCGGTTTTTCCTGTGTCCTGCACCATATTGACCCATTCGGATTCCGGTGTAGCCATATCAAGCGCCGACATGGCGGATAGCAGGAGCGGCCCTTTGCGGTTTTTATCTTCCGGCGATAATTGCGCCAGCCAGGCTGTCACTTCGATCGGGTCGTCAGGCGCGGCCGCAACCGGCTGCGCCAGCCGCAGCAAGGGCCACAGATCATTTTTGGCGCGGGTTGCGCCGGGATTGTTACCGGGCAGGCTTAACGCACGGGCCAGCTCATACCAGCGGCTTGCAGACATGGGGTCGTCCGCCGCAAGCAGGGCGCGACCGGCATTGGCGGCGATTTCGATCATTTCCGGTGCGGGAACCAGATCGCGTATGGGGGTCAGATTGACGCGGGAAACGGTGGCAAAACTGTTGCTGGCGCGGGCAAGCGACCATGCAGAAGATAGCGCCAGCATCAGGCTGGCCGGTGAATCCTGTCCACGCACAGACTGATACAGCAACGCATTGGCCTGGGCGGGCGGCAGTTTCTTCGCCAGTTCGGCGGCGCTGGCGCGATCTTCCACAGTGAATGGCATTTCCGCATAAAGCTGGGCCACTTCTTCCGGGCCGATTGCCCCGGCGGCCTCGGCGCGTTCGGCGGCAGGCAGGCGTTGCTGCACCGATGCGCCGGGCATGCGCGCCATCAATTTCAGAACGGCGGCGGAGGCATGATCGTCGATTTTACCGGGCAGGGGCAGCGACGCAAAACGGATCATCGCCAATTGTAGAATATCCAGATGCGGCAATTTTTCCGGCAGCCTGCCGGATTTTCTGATCAGCGCAGTCAGCAGGCTCTGATATCCCGTATCATCGGGATCCTGTTCGGCCACCAGCGATGCGGTTAATTGCGTTGCCGCCTCATCGCCATTCATGATTTGGCAAAAGCCGGTAAGTTTCAGCCAGAAGACGGCTTCGCTCGTGCGGACCTGCGCGGCGGCCATATCGCAGGCGGTCTTGAACTCGCTCGACGCCAGCGCTATTTCAGCGCGCGCCAGTAACAGGGCCTCATCCTTGCTGGGGCCACCCGCAAGTGCGGCCATCTGTCCGGCCTGTTCAAACTGACCTGCCTCGATCAACCGTTCAAGCCGCAAGCCAATGAAAGATGCGCCGCTGCTTTCTCCCTGCGGCGGTTCGGCGGCGCTCAATAAAAGTCTCTGCACCAGCTTTTGCAGGGTGGGGGAATGTGTGGTGACGGGTAATTTCGGCAGCAGGCGCTCTACCAGAGCCCGGTCAGCCCCCTGCCAGGTGCCGGGCCCAAAGCCGCCATTCTCAAGTGTCAGAAGTCCGGCCGCCGCGAAATCCAACTGCCCAAGTTCCCCGGTGCTGATGGCATCGCCTGCAGGTTCGGCGGGATATTCCTCTGTAGCCGGGGGCAGGGGTGCGGCGGGGGCCAGTTCAGAGGGGGGGCGAAGCGGCACCGGCGCCTGCGCCATGGCTGGCGCGGCAATCAAAGCAACACAGCAGAAGCCTGAAAAAAACGCTAAATGCCGGTCGCGTTTACTTGCCCAGCATATCATCCGGCAGAACTTTCTCGACTGTGCGCACCGGGGGCGGCACGTCCCAGATTGAAATATAAATCGCTCCGCCGATAAGCATGGCGGCCAGCAATACCAGGATGGAAACCAGTAGCTTTGGCATTGTTCGGCACTGCGCCTTTCATTTGTGAGTCTGATGGGCTGGACGAATCCCTGTTCAGGGGAATCTCTTTTCAGGGACATTATCCGGTGCATTGCGGCCTTTCAATGGCGCTAAAATGCCGCCAGAAAATCGGGCTTAGAAAATAAGGCCGTTTTCGGATAGTCTGGGGCCATGGAAGATGAATCAGAAGAGGGCGAAGCGCCCCCCGTCACGGCCCAGATAGATAACCCGGCGGGGAACAGGGTTATTGTCCTTATCGGCTTGATGGGGGCGGGAAAAAGCACCGTTGGGCGGCGGCTTGCGGCGCGCCTGGGGGTGAATTTTCTGGACACGGACGCCGAGATCGAGACGGCTGCGGGCATGACGATTCCTGAAATCTTCGAAAAACACGGCGAACCGGCATTTCGCAGGGGCGAAAACAAGGTGATTGAGCGGTTGTTACAGGATATGAGCAAGGGAACCCCGCCGGGCGGTGTTCTGGCGACCGGTGGCGGCGCCTATATGGATCCGCAGACGCGGGAAAATATTGCGCATTATGGCGTTTCTGTGTGGCTGCGTGCAGATGTGGAACTGCTGCTCAGGCGCGTGGCGCGGCGCAATAACCGGCCGCTGCTCAAACAGGGCGATGCGCGCGAGACGATGTTGCGCCTGCGCGATGAACGTTATCCGGTCTATGCCCTGGCGGATGTTATAGTAGACAGTGTGGAAGCCCCGCATGAAGAAGTTGTGGATATGATTATCGAAAAACTTGGCGTGTATTTTGCGCATCCTCAAGGGCAGGCGCAATGAGCGCGCCTGTTTCACAATTGGTGCATGTCGCGTTAGGGGACCGCGCCTATGATATTCATGTGGGCGTTGGCCTGCTTGGGCAGACCGGTAATATCATCGGATCCATGCTGCGGCGCAAGCGGGTGGCCATTGTCACGGACAGCAATGTTGCCCTGAAACATCTTCCCGCATTGCTGGAGGCGTTGGATCGCGCAGGAATTTCTCATTGCCACCGGATTGTTGCAGCAGGCGAACACAGCAAAAATTTCAATGAGTTAGAATCACTTCTTGACTGGATGCTGGAAGAAAAAATTGAGCGTGGCGATTTGCTGCTGGCGTTTGGCGGCGGGGTCATTGGCGATCTTGCGGGCTTTGCGGCTGCGGTGTTGCGCCGGGGCGTGGACTTTGCGCAAATTCCGACGACATTGCTGGCGCAGGTGGATTCATCCGTGGGTGGAAAAACCGGCATCAATAACCGCTTTGGGAAAAATCTGATCGGCGCATTTCATCAGCCGCGCATCGTGATTGCGGACGTGGCGCTGCTGGATACGCTGCCCAAACGCGAATTGCTGGCGGGTTATGCCGAAGTTGTGAAATACGGCCTGATCGGCGATTCTGGTTTTTTCAACTGGCTTGAAGGGGCAGGGGCCGCCATCCGCGACGGGGATCAGGCGGCGCGTATCCGTGCGGTAATGACCAGTTGCGCCGCCAAGGCGGCACTGGTGGTGCAGGATGAACGCGAATCCGGACCGCGCGCACTCCTGAATCTGGGGCATACATTCGGACATGCGCTGGAGGCGGAAACCGGTTACAGCGACAGGCTGCTGCACGGCGAAGGTGTGGCGATCGGCATGTGCCTTGCCTTTGAACTGGCTGCAAAAATTGGTCTGGCGCCAGGGCAGGATGCGGTGCGCGTGATGCGGCACCTGTCAGGCATGGGAATGCCAACCCGGATAAAAGATATTGCCGGTGGCGCACTGAACCCGGAAAAATTGCTGGCGCACATGGCGCAGGACAAAAAAGTGGCGGACGGCCGGATAAATTTCGTGCTGCCCCGGCATATTGGTGCATGTTTCATGACCAGCGAAGTGGATACGCAGATCGTGTTGCAATTGCTGAAGGCATCGGCTGAATAACTAAACAAGGAGACAAAACCGAAAATGGAGATGCAGGTTGACATCGATCTGCCGTTAGAGATTCTGATCGGCGCGATTCTGGTCCTGTTAGTACTTTCTGCGTTCTTTTCTGCGTCGGAAACCGCGCTGACTGCGGCGCAGCGTGTGCGCATTCACCGGCTGGCCGAACATGGTTCGCGCCGTGCAGAAGCGACGGAACGTCTGATCAATGATCGTGAAAGCGTGCTTGGCACGGTGCTTCTGGGCAATAATCTGGTCAACATTCTTGCCTCGGCGCTGGCGACGAGCATGCTGATCGGTCTGTTTGGGGATGCGGGCGTTGCCTATGCAACGATCCTGATGACGGTGCTGGTGGTGGTGTTTACGGAAGTTTTGCCAAAAACCTATGCCATCACCCAGCCGGAACGTACGGCGCTTGCGGTTTCACTAATCATGCAGGGCGTGATCTGGGTGCTGCGGCCATTGGTTGCGATGGTGCGCTATACAGTGCGTGGGATTTTTCATGTATTCGGCTATGACCCGGACCGGCCTTTCGATGTGATATCGGCGCATGAGGAATTACGCGGCGCGGTTGATCTGCATCACCGCGAAGGTGCGGTTAAAAAGCGCGAGCGGGATATGATTGGCGGCATCCTTGATCTGGACGAGGTTGTCGTCGATGACATCATGGTGCATCGCAAGAATATTCATATGATCGATGCGGCCCTGCCGGCGGAAGAGATTATCGGGCAGGTGCTCTCAAGCCCCCATACGCGGGTTCCACTCTGGTCAGGCGATCCGGAAAATATTGTCGGCGTGGTGCATGCCAAGGATCTGCTGCGGCTGATGACAACACGCCAACGCGACAATATTCCCGGCGATCAGGCCATTGATGTGATGTCGCTGGCGACGGCGCCATGGTTTGTACCGGAAGGCACAACATTACGGGCGCAACTGGTGGCGTTTCTTGCGCGGCGCAGTCATTTTGCGCTGGTGGTGGACGAATATGGCGTGCTGATGGGGCTTGTGACGCTGGAAGATATTCTGGAAGAAATTGTCGGTGAAATTTCCGATGAACATGACGCGCCGGTGCGTGGGGTGCGGTTGCAGCCGGATGGCAGCTTTATTTCCGATGGCACGGTTGCAATCCGCGATCTGAACCGGGAATTTTACTGGAACCTTCCGGATGACGAGGCCAACACCATCGCCGGGCTGGTCATTCATGAAGCACAGGCAATCCCCGACGCTGGTCAGGTTTTCACATTCTACGGTTTCAAATTCCAGATTTTGCGCCGCAGCCGCAATGCGATCAGTTCCATCCGCATCACGCCGCCAGCAGAAAACAGCCCCCAGAAACCGGTCCACCTCGCGTGATCGGAGAACTGGTCGGGATTCTTGCGCCTGTTTTTATCACGGCGGGCATTGGGTTTATATGGTCCAAGAGGGGCTATAATTTTGATTCTGAAATGGTTAGCCGTCTGGTTATCAATATCGGCATGCCCTGCATGGTATTTGCAACGCTTAGCACATTGCAGGTCGAACTGGCGGCGCTCAACCAGATCGTGCTTGCCGCAATGCTGTCGATTTGCATCTACCTAATTATAGGCAGTGTGATCCTGCGCGGGGCTGGCATGAAGGTAAGCCATTATCTGCCCTCCCTGAGTTTTTCCAATGGCGGTAATATGGGCCTGCCGATTTGCCTGTTTGCGTTTGGTGAAAAGGGGCTGGCGCTGGGTACGGGATTTTTTCTGGTCAATGCGGTGGCGCAACCGACATTGGGTGTGTGGATTAACAGCGGCAAGTTTTCGCCCGCCGAGATGTTGCGTACTCCGGTAATCTACGCGATACCGCTGGCGATGCTATTTCGATTTGGCGGTTACGGCGTGCCGGAATGGCTTGGCAATACAACAAAGCTGGTTGGCGGGATCACGATTCCCCTCATGCTGCTGTTGCTTGGCGTTAGCCTTTCGCGGATCGGCTGGGGCACGGCCCGGCGCAGCGGCGCACTGGCCGCGCTGCGCATTATGATGGGGCTGGGCGCGGGGTGGGGCGTCGCCAGCCTGCTGGGTCTTTCCGATACGGTGCGGGGCGTATTGCTGCTACAGGCGGCGATGCCGGCGGCGGTGATCAACTATGTCTTCGCGGTACGTTACGAGACGGATCCTGAAACAGTTGCGGGCATCGTCATGCAATCGACGCTGATGTCTATTATCGTGCTGCCACTGTTGCTGGCCGCCATATTACCGTGAGGCGTGTTCTTTGGGCGTAAGGGTGGTAAGCGCGAGGGCATGAATGGGGGCATCCATTTGCTCCTTCAGCAGATCAAACACCATCCGGTGCCGTGCAACCCGGGTTTTGCCCTCAAACGCCGCTGACACGATTGTCACATTAAAATGCGTTTCGCCGGAAGGTTTTGACCCGCCATGGCCTTCGTGGCGATGTGATTCGTCACTAATATCAAGCAATGCTGGCGCAAGGCCTTGTTCAAGTTTAGTGCGAATTATCTCTGAAACGCGCATTTAGGTTTCCGTCCCCGCAGAAAAAAATGTATATTTACAGGCTTTTTTCAGAAGAAGCAGTACAGGATTACGCATAGAAAAGTGATGAAATTTACACGCGACATAGACAAAATCAGGATCCGCTCCCGTTCGGCGCGTCAGGCGGAGCCGGTTACCCATGTCTGCAACTGGGATGGCTGCAAGGATCCGGCCCCCCACCGCGCCCCAAAATCACCGGAGGCGTTGCGCGAATATTACTGGTTTTGCGGGGATCATGTCCGGGAATATAACCGCACCTGGAACTTTTTCTCCGGCATGAGTGCTGATGAGGTTGAGCATTATATCAAGGGCAACATAACCGGGCATCGTCCCACCTGGTCGGCCAAGCAGGGCAACCCCAGCCTGCACAACACCAGCATGACCGGGCGGGGCAAGTCTGCACTCAGCCGGGGCGACAGGTTTGGCCTGTTCGGCGATCCGTCTGACCCGGCAACCGCGCAAAATTCTATGGCCCCGGCACGAAAATGGCCGCCTTTGGTGCGCGAGGCCTTTGTCTGCATGGATCTGGAAGAAACCGCCACCTTGAAAGAAATCAAACTGCGGTATAAGGAATTAGTGAAGCGTTATCATCCCGATGCCCATGGTGGGGACAGGGCAACAGAAGGTCAGTTAAAACAGGTCATTCAGGCCTATACCCGGCTAAAGGCTAGCGGCGTCAAATAACCCGCCCCCATAGCTCCATTGTAAACATATGGAAGATAATCATGACGGTAGACTCAACCGGCAAAATGGCCCTTGACGCCCCTGACACCACGGTTTCAGTGCGTGAGGTTTTTGGTATCGACAGCGATATGAAGGTGCCGGCATTCTCAACATCCAACGAATATGTGCCGGATCTTGACAAGGCCTATGTGTTCGACCGTGAAACCACGCTGGCGATTTTGGCCGGATTTGCGTTCAACCGCCGGGTGATGGTGCAGGGCTATCACGGCACGGGTAAATCCACCCATATCGAACAGGTCGCCGCACGGCTCAACTGGGCCTGTATTCGCGTCAATCTGGACAGCCATATCAGCCGTATCGATCTGGTCGGCAAGGACGCCATCGTGCTGCGTGACGGCAAGCAGGTCACCGAATTTCGCGAAGGCATTCTGCCCTGGTCGCTGCAACGCCCCTGCGCACTGGTGTTCGATGAATATGATGCGGGCCGTCCCGATGTGATGTTTGTTATTCAGCGCGTTCTGGAAGTGGACGGCAAACTGACCCTGCTGGATCAAAGCCGGGTCATTCGCCCGCATCCGTATTTCCGGCTGTTCTCGACCACCAATACGATCGGTCTGGGCGACACGTCGGGCCTGTATCATGGCACACAGCAGATCAATCAGGGCCAGATGGACCGCTGGAACATTGTGACGACGCTGAATTATCTGCCGCATGATATGGAAACATCCATCGTGATGTCGAAATCGCCGTCCTATCAGTCAGCCGAGGGGCGCAAAACATTGTCCGATATGGTGCGGGTGGCGGATATGACCCGCTCGGCATTCATGAATGGTGACCTGTCAACGGTGATGAGCCCGCGTACGGTGCTGACCTGGGCGGAGAATGCGCGCATCTTCAACGATGTTGGTTTTGCGTTCCGGCTGACCTTCCTGAACAAATGCGACGAGCTGGAACGCGCGAGCGTTGCCGAGTTCTATCAGCGCTGCTTCGGCGAGGAATTGCCCGAATCCGCAGCGCATATTGCGATGCAGTAATGAGTAATGGTGCAAAGGAAAGTCCGGTTGAGCCATTCAAACGGGCATTGACCTTTGCTGCGCGCACCATCGCCGAAGATCCGGAATTACAGGTAACCTTTGGCGCGGAAGCGCCGGGCGTGCGTGGCGACACAATCCGCCTGCCGCAACCATCGCGTGAGATGCAGGCGGGCGAAGTGTCCCGTATTCGCGGACTGTCTGACGCCTATTCCCTGCGCCTGCGCCACCATGACGACACGACGCACCGCAATTTCTCGCCCATGGGTGAGATGGCGCGTGACATATATGAAGCATCCGAACAGGCGCGTGTGGAATCCATCGGCGCGCTGCAAATGCGCGGCATGGCGAAAAACCTGAATGCCGCGCTTGAACATCGCTATGTGGAAATGGGGTTCACCAATGTGCTTGAGCGGTCCGAGGTTCCGCTGGCCGACGCGGTGGCGCTGATCGTGCGTGAAAAGCTGACAGGGATTAAGCCGCCCGCTTCGGCTGCAAATATTGTTGAATTATGGCGTTCGTTTATTGAAGAAAAAGCGGGCGAGGATCTGGCGCAACTGGATGGGATGATCGGCGATCAGGCCCGCTTTGCACGGATGACCCGCAAGATCATTACCGATCTCGACCTGGGCGAGGAACTGGGCGAGGAAAGCCCGGAAAACGAAGACAGTGACGAAGAAGGCGAAGATTCCGACAACCAGAATCAGAATGATGATGAGGATGGTGATAGCGGCGATTCCTCAGAAGGCAGCTCCGACGATGTGGAATTTGTCGAAGGCGAGGGCGAAGAGGGCGAAGGCCAGACCGTCATGATGGAGTCCGAAGAGGAAATCGAAGGTCAGGACAGCGAGGAAAGCCCCGATGGCAACCGGCCCTGGCGGCCAGAAATAAGCGGCGACCGGCGTTTCCCCAGCTATCGTGTGTACACGGAAATGTTTGATGAGATCATCGCCGCAGAGGAATTGTGCGACGCCGAAGAATTGACGCGCCTGCGCGCCTATCTGGATCAGCAGTTGCAGCAATATCAAAGTGTCGTTGGGCGGCTGGCCAACCGGTTGCAACGCAAACTGATGGCGCAGCAGGAACGCACCTGGGAATTCGATCTGGAAGAAGGCATGCTGGACGCCGCACGGCTGACCCGTGTGATCATCGATCCCTATCATGCACTTTCGTTCAAGCAGGAACTGGATATGGAGTTCCGCGATACGGTGGTGACCTTGTTGCTGGATAATTCCGGTTCGATGCGCGGCCGTCCCATCATGGTGGCGGCGATGTGCGCGGATATTCTGGCGCGCACGCTGGAGCGCTGCTCGGTGAAGGTGGAGATTCTGGGCTTTACCACGCGCGCCTGGAAGGGTGGGCAGGCGCGCGAAAAATGGCTGGCGGATGGCAAGACGCCAAGCCCGGGACGTTTGAATGATCTGCGTCACATCATCTATAAAAGCGCAGAAGCGCCGTGGCGCCGGGTACGTAAAAATCTCGGCCTGATGATGCGCGAGGGATTGCTCAAGGAAAATATCGACGGCGAAGCGCTGACCTGGGCGCATGACCGGCTGATGGCGCGGCGCGAGCAGCGCAAAATCCTGATGGTGATTTCAGATGGCGCGCCCGTGGATGATTCTACTTTGTCGGTCAATCCCGGCAATTATCTGGAGCGGCATCTGCGCGAAGTCATCGGCTGGATCGAAAAACGCTCCAGCGTGGAACTGCTGGCGATCGGCATCGGCCATGACGTGACGCGCTATTACAAGCGCGCCGTCACCATCGTGGATGTGGAACAATTGGGCGGCGCCATGACCGAAAAGCTGGCGGAACTGTTCGACGAAGAAGCCGCCAGAAAATTCGCCCGCAATGTGCAGGAACCGGTCAAACGGCGCGGCGGGGCTGGACGTTAGGGCTTTTCCCAGATAGTTTTTTTCGTACTTCCTATAGTATTTTATTTTGATTGAATCGGCGCTCGCTGCGATGTCATTGCGAGCCGGAGGCGTGGCAATCCAGAGTCCCATGGGAAAGCTTGAGTTTGTGATCCTGGATTGCCGCGTCGCTGCGCTCCTCGCAATGACGGCGGAGGGGCAGTGCTTCAGTCAAAACAGAAAAACTCTACCGATAGCCCCGAAAAGTCTGAGCATTTTGCCGCTGTCTGCGCTATATGTGGAGTGAGGCTGCCCCGTTGGTCAGGAGACCACATACCCAGGGGCCTTAAACCACCCGAAGGGAGCTGTCCCTGTTCCGGATCGTGGTCTGGAATATATGGCGCCCACCTGTAGCAACAGGCGCCCGGGGGTTTGTACACTCCAACCGCGGTGGCGGCTTCACTGTTTTTTTTGGGAGAGATGGCCGGTCAGGCGCCGCCGCCTGACCGGTTAAGTGAGATCACAGCGAATTAGGCTGTTTCATTATTTGACTGAAGCGCCCCGCTTAAGTGTCATTGCGAAGAGCGAAGCGATGTGGCAATCCACCAAGCCTTCGCAAGAAGGCTACGGCTGGCAAAGGAGCTGCAAACTCAGGCCTTTGCGTGAGACTCTGGATCGCCACGCTTCGCTCGCGATGACGAAGTATAAATTTGTGATTCAGTCTAAACAGAAGCCGCATTAGGCTTTGGCGATTTCACTCAAAAGCTTTTCGATTTCGTCGCGTGTCTTCTGTGTGCTGCTTTTCAGAGCCTCGCCGGCGTCAGAAACGCCGGTTGCCGCCTTGCCTGTCTCCACGGCAGCCGTTGAGAGGGTATCCACGTCATTCTTCAGGGCTTCAGTGCCGCCTGCGGCCTGTTGGGCGCTGCGGCTGATCTCGCCTGTTGCGGCGCCTTGTTCTTCGACGGCGGCAGCGATGGCTGAGGTAATTTCACTGATCTGGTGAATGGTTTTACCGATGCCCTGAATGGCCTTGACTGCGTCTGTGGTGCTGCTCTGGATTTCATTTATCTGGGCGGCGATTTCTTCGGTGGCCTTGGCGGTCTGGTTGGCCAGGTTTTTCACTTCCGAGGCAACAACGGCAAAGCCCTTGCCGGCCTCGCCTGCACGCGCCGCTTCAATCGTGGCGTTCAGCGCCAGCAGGTTGGTCTGGCTTGCAATATCCTGAATGAGATTGACCACTTCACCGATCTTGTCAGAGCTTCGCGCCAGGCCCTGAACCGTAGTATTGGTGCGGTCGGCTTCGACGACGGCTTCCTGGGAAATGCGCGAAGATTCTGCCACCTGACGTGAAATTTCTACGATTGAACTGGACAGTTCTTCTGCTGCGCTGGCCACAGTCTGTACATTGGATGATGTTTGGGTGGCGCTGTTACGGGCATGTTCGACCTGGGTGCTGGATTTCTGTGACAGGCCGCTGACCTGCCCGGCTGCGGTCATGATGTCCAGCGTGGCGTCGGATACTTCCGAGAGGGAATCGTTCAATTTCTTCCGGAAGCCGGCAATGGCCTGCAGGTTGCGGCTGACGATGCGCCAGGTAACGATGACGCCATTATATTTGCCGAGACTATCGTGCATTGCGGCAAGTTTCAGTCTTACAGTATCGCCGCCAACCCTGGTTTCTGTTTCCAGGGGAAAATTCGATGGGTTTGACACAAAAGACGGCGTCAAGGCAGGGCTGGTCTGGAAAAAATCAATTTTTTGTCCAAGCATCTGCCCTGGATCGAAATTGGCCGGAAGGCCTGAACGTATAATCCGCATCGCCTCGATGCAATAGGGGTTTACATACGTAATTTTTGCATCAACCGGACTCAGAACTATGACGCTTACGGGCAGGGCGTTCATCACCGCCGTAATTTGTTCCAGATTTTCCCGGTCTGTTGAGCTGGTTGCCTCCGCTGCCCGTTGTGCGGATGATTTCTTATTGCCAAAGTTAAACATTTCGCCCTCTGATTGAATTGTCCATTCCTCGGAACGTATCTGCACAGGTGTTTTCATTGGAAAATCTTGTTTCACGGATGCAGTATTTTTCCCCTGTAATATTTGATACAAGATATGTCTTAGCAGCAGGTTAATCACCGTGAAATTTGACATAAAAGTGAGTGGAATCAGGAAATGGCAGGCCATTCCCAATTTAAAAACATCATGTTCCGCAAAGGGGCGCAGGACAAGAAGCGCGCCCGGATATTCTCGCGTCTGGGGCGCGAAATCACGGTTGCGGCCAAATCCGGGCTGCCGGATCCGGACGCTAATCCGCGCCTGCGCACGGCGATTGCCGCTGCGCGCGCCGAGAACATGCCCAAAGACAATATTGAACGCGCCATACAAAAATCCCAGGGGGCGGACGCAGCCAGCCTTGAAGAAATACGTTATGAGGGGTTTGGCCCTGGCGGCGTGTCAGTAATCGTCGAAGCAATGACGGATAATCGCAACCGCACGGCCGGAGAAGTCCGTTCTGCATTCCTGAAGAATGGCGGCAATCTGGGCGAGACCGGCAGCGTTTCCTATCAGTTTGACCGGGTCGGCAGTATTCAGTATCCGGCTTCCGTAGCCGATGCCGATACCATGCTGGAGGCGGTGATTGACGCTGGGGCGGATGATTGTGTCAGCGGTCCGGACGGACATCAGATAACCTGCGAACCTGGGGCCCTGCATGAGGTGGCGGCTGTTCTGGAAGGACGATTCGGCGTTGCCCAGTCTACCGCTCTGATCTGGAAACCAAATATCACGGTGCCCGTGGGGGCCGACGATGCGCCGGGCCTGCTGAAAATGCTGGGGGCGATCGATGAAAGCGATGACGTGCAGAATATCTATGCCAATTATGAAATCGATGATGCAGTAATGGAGCAACTTGCGGTTTGAACAAACCTGGGGAGCACGATTGCATGCGCCGGTTGATCGGACTTGATCCGGGATTGCGGGCAACCGGCTGGGGCGTCATTGATGTTGCCGGTAACCGGTTAAGCCACGTCGCCAATGGGGTGGTGCAGGCGGATACCGACGGCGAAATGGCCTCACGGCTGCGGCAATTGTTCGAGGGGTTGATGCAGGTGCTGGATGACTGGAAACCCTGTGCCGCTGCCGTTGAAAGCGTTTTCGTGAATAAGGATCAGGGGTCCAGTCTGAAACTGGGACAGGCGCGCGGGGTGGTGCTGCTGGTGCCCGCGCTGCGGGGTATTCCCGTTGCGGAATATGCCCCAAATCAGGTCAAAAAGGCGCTGGTTGGCGTGGGCCATGCCGATAAAATCCAGATGCGCGCCATGGTGGGCCGTTTGATGCCCGGATGCGCTATCGCAGGCGCCGACGCCGCCGATGCTTTGGGCGTGGCGATTTGTCATGCGCATTCGGCCCCATCGCAGCAAATTATGGCAGCCGTTCGCAAAGCCGGGGGGCTGGGATGATCGCGCGATTGAAAGGCGTGCTTGAGGCGATCCGCTCCGAAAGCTTAATTCTGGATGTAAATGGTGTTGGCTATCTTGTTTATTGTGCTAGCAACTTTCTGGCAAGGCTTCCGCCCCTGGGCAGTCCGCTGAGCCTGCATATAGAGACACAGGTGCGTGAGGACGCCATTACGCTGTTTGGTTTTGAGCAGGAAGTGGAACGCGAATGGTTTCGCCTGCTGACAACGGTGCAGGGGGTGGGGGCCAAACTGGCGCTGGCAATTCTGGGGTCGCTGGGCGTTGAGGGTGTGGCCCGTGCTGCGGCGATGCAGGACAAGAACGCCTTTGCCCGGACCTCTGGCGTGGGGCCGAAACTGGCCGGCCGTATCGCCAATGATTTGAAGGACAAGGCCCCGGCGCCGGGTGCGGGTGTGCTGCGTCAGGCGGCTAACCCTGTAGATGCGGCAGCGCGGGACTCACTTCAGCAGGTGCTTGATGATGCGCTATCGGCGCTGGTCAATCTGGGCTACAAGGAGTCGGATGCCGCTGCTGCATTGGGGCGGGCGCGGCACGGTCCCGGCGCGGCTGTTTCCCCGGAGGCGTCCGTAGCTGAATTGATTCGTGGTGGACTGCGGGAGCTTTCGGCGTGAGCGTATCAGTCTGCGATGGTGGTGAAGAAGATCGGTTGGTGGCCCCAAATGCCCAGGGCGATGACGCGGCAGGCGCAAACCTGCGGCCGCGCACATTAGGCGAATTTATTGGCCAGCGGCAGGCGCGGGAAAATCTTCAGGTATTTATCGAAGCCGCCCGGGGGCGAAGCGAGGCGCTGGATCACGTCCTGCTGTTTGGTCCGCCGGGGCTTGGTAAAACGACACTGGCCCAGATTCTGGCGCGCGAACTGGGGGTAAATTTCAAAACCACATCTGGACCGGTGATTGCCAAGGCTGGTGATCTGGCGGCGCTTCTGACCAATCTGCAGGCGCGCGATATTCTGTTTATTGATGAAATTCACCGGCTTAATCCGGCGGTGGAGGAAATTCTCTATCCGGCGATGGAGGATTTTCAGCTTGATCTGATTATTGGCGAGGGGCCATCGGCGCGTAGCCTGCGCATTGATCTTCCGCCATTTACGCTGATCGGCGCGACCACCCGTTCGGGCCTGCTGACGACGCCGCTGCGCGACCGGTTTGGCATTCCGGTCCGGCTGAATTTTTATGAGATTGAAGAGCTGGTCGAAATCGTTTCGCGCGGCGCGCGGCTGCTGGGCATGGCCTTGACGCCGGAGGGCGCCCTGGAAATCGCGCGGCGCAGCCGGGGTACGCCGCGCGTGGCGGGAAGGTTGCTGCGCCGGGTTCGGGATTTTGCTTCTGTTGCGGGTGACATTGCCATTGGCGCGGCGGAGGCCGATGCGGCGCTGACCCGTCTGGAGGTTGACAAGCGCGGGCTGGACGCCATGGACAGGCGCTATCTGAACCTGATTGCCACAAGTTTTGATGGTGGGCCTGTGGGGGTTGAAACGCTGGCGGCGGCATTGAGCGAGCCGCGTGATGCGCTGGAAGATATTGTGGAGCCTTATCTTATCCAGCAGGGGCTGTTACAGCGCACCCCGCGCGGGCGGGTGATGAGCGAAGCCGCTTTCCGGCATATCGGCCTGACGCCAAGGCGATCTGGCCCGCAACTGGACCTGCTTGCACTGGACGAAGATGGCCAGGATTCATAATCAGGCTTTATGTGGGTTCACGAATCGCCTCATTTGCGCCACGTTCTCGATATAGATCACCTGCCGCAAGGAGCATGGGGTCGAAGATGGCCGGGTCCGTTAACGAAGCGTTATTTATGTGACTCCAATATCGCTGCGCTTGTCCCGCCATGAAAACGCTTTGAAAAAATGTGATCTCAGGTCAATCAGAATGAAATTTGCACTGGATTTTAACGGATAGAGCAGCTTTATCCGTATCGGATCGCTGGAAGCGATTCCATTTGATATCGGGCAGTGCTTGCAAGGAAGGGTAAATGGAGCAAGAAATTATATCGCAGGCCGCCGGTGTTTCGGTCGTCGATTTTTCCATGTGGGGCCTGTTTATGCGGGCCGACATTGTGGTCAAGGGGGTTATGATTGCCCTGTTGCTGGCGTCATTTTGGTCCTGGGCGATTATCTTTGATAAATTCTTGCGCTTTCGCCGGGTTATTGCGCTGGCGGACCGGTTTGAAGAAGTGTTCTGGTCCGGCAATTCGCTGGAGGAATTATATGAGCGGGTCGCGCCACGCGCCAGCCATCCCATGGCGCTGCTGTTTGTCGCCGCGATGCGCGAATGGATGCGCGCCAATGGGCGATCCACCAGAGATGTCGGCCTAAGCGGCGGTTTGCGCGAACGCATTGATAAAATCATGTCTGTGACTTTGTCGCGGGAAATGGCGGGGCTGGAGCGCTATCTGGATTTTCTGGCGACCGTGGGTTCCACTGCCCCGTTTATCGGCCTGTTCGGCACCGTATGGGGCATCATGAACAGCTTTCAGGCCATTGCCCAAAGCCACAATACATCGCTTGCGGTGGTGGCGCCGGGTATTGCCGAAGCTCTGTTCGCCACTGCGCTGGGGCTGTTTGCGGCCATTCCTGCGGTGATTGCCTATAACCGTTTTAACAATCAGGTCGGGCGGTATGGTGACAGGCTGGAAGGATTTTCCGAGGAATTTTCTGCTGTGCTGTCGCGGCGTATAGAAGAGGAAATGGATTAATGGGCATGGGCACCCCGTCGTCCCGCAGGCGCAAAGGGGCGCGCCAGTCGCCAATGAGCGAGATCAACGTCACGCCGATGGTTGACGTGATGCTGGTGCTATTGATCATTTTCATGGTGGCGGCCCCGCTGTTGACGGTGGGCGTGCCGGTAAATCTGCCGCAGACCAAGGCGGCTGCCCTGAACGAAAAGACAGAACCGCTCGCAATTTCCATCAAGGCGGATGGGCAGGTCTATATTCAGAATACAGCTGTGGCGGTTGAAGAGCTTGCCGCGCGTCTGCAGGCAATTACAGAAAACAAACCCGACACCCGCATTTATGTGCGTGGCGATCACAGCCTCGATTATGGGCGGGTGATGGAGGTGATGGGATTGATTACATCTGCTGGTTTTACCAAGGTCGCCCTGATTACCGAGACGCCAGGCGCAGCTAAACCGGACAAGAAATGATTGGCGATGGGCAAGGGATCGCTTCTTTCGGCGGGATTACACCTTATCGTTATTTTGATAGCGATTTTTGGCTTGCCAATGTTCAGCAACGATTGGGAGCCGCCCGTGGAGTCGATTCCAGTCGAATTGGCTACCATTGCGGAAATGACCAATATTCCGATGCGGCCGGAACCAAAAAAACCGGTGGAAAAGGACAAGCCCAAACCGGAACCCAAGCCCGAACCGCCCAAGCCAACGCCTGCGCCGCCACCCCCGCCGCCACCCGCACCGGAACCGGAGCCGTTGCCGGAAGACGCTGTGCCATTGCCCAAGGACAAGGTCGAGGAAAAACCCGAGCCAAAGCCGGAAGCCGCGCCCGAGCGTGTGGTCAAGCTGGATGGGCCGCGCCCCAAGGTGAAGCCAAAGCGTCCGCTCGAAGAGAAACCGGAGGACAAGCTCGATCTCAACAAGATCGCGGCCTTGCTCGACAAGGAACTGGACGATCCGGCGCAGAAAACCGAAGAGACCGAGGAAAAGCCGGAAGACATCCCACAGGATCTGCCGCCAACCCAGGCGACCCGGCCCACCACGTCTGCACAAATGACTTTGAGCGAAATCGATTCCATTCGCGCGCAGATCGAGCAGTGCTGGATAGTGCCAGCAGGGGCTCAATATGCGGAGAATCTGGTTGTGCGTGTGCGCATATTTCTGCGCCCCGATGGCGGGCTGGCCCAGCCGCCGCAGGTCGTGGATTCGTCCCGTATGGGCATGGCGGGCCAGGAAGCCTACCGGACGGCTGCGGAATCCGCGGTGCGGGCCATTTTGAAATGTGAACCCTTCAAGAATTTGCCGGTGGAGAAATATGACCGCTGGCAAGATATCGAACTCAATTTCGACCCACGAAGCATGCTAGGCGGATGACCGAAATGACAATGAAATTTAGACAACCTGTAATGCGGTTTGCAGTTGGCGCAATAGCGCTTTTGTCGGCGATAGGCTGGCAGGGGGCGCAGGCGCAATTGCGGATCGATATAACCCAGGGGAATGTCGATCCGATGCCGATCGCCATTCCAAACTTCAATGGGGCTGGCCCCAAGGAAACCACGGTTGGTAGCGAGATGGTTGGGGTTATCAGTAATAACCTGTCCCGTTCCGGCCTGTTCCGGCCGCTGGATCCCAAAAGTTTTATCCAGAAGACCGACGCCATCGGGGCGTTGCCCCGATTCGGCGACTGGCGATTGATCAATGCGCAGGCTCTGGTGACCGGCGCAGTAACGACGGAACCCGATGGAAGGCTGCGGGTTGAATTTCGTCTCTGGGATGTGTTCGGAGAGCAACAGATGGAGGGGCGGGTCTTCTTTACCCGCTCGGATAATTGGAGGCGGGTGGCGCACCTGATTTCAGACAAAATTTACGAACGGCTGACGGGCGAAACGGGGTATTTCGACACACGCATCGTTTTTGTTTCAGAGAGTGGCACAAAAGCCGCACGTGTAAAACGGCTGGCGATTATGGATCAGGATGCCGCCAATCAGCGTTTCCTGACCAGTGGAAGGCATCTGGTTTTGACCCCGCGCTTTAGTCCGGCGACACATCAGATCACCTATCTCTCCTACTTCAACGACAAGCCAAGGGTCTATATTTACGACATCAATACGGGTCAGCAGGAGGTTCTGGGTGACTTTCCAGGCATGACATTCGCCCCGCGATTTTCGCCATCAGGTGACTCGGTGATAATGAGCATGGCCAAAAATGGTAACTCGGATATTTACGTTATGAACCTGCGAAGCCGGGCGGTAGTGCGGCTGACGGATAGTCCTTCCATTGACACGTCACCGTCATTTTCCCCGGATTCTCAATATGTTACGTTTAATTCTGACCGTGGAGGGACGCAGCAAATCTATGTCATGCGGGCCAGTGGAGCGGATGTAAAACGCATCAGTTTCGGGGATGGCAGATATGCAACACCTGTCTGGTCACCGCGCGGAGACCTGATCGCGTTTACTAAAATTTATAAGGGACGCTTCTATATAGGTGTCATGCGCCCTGATGGCAGTGGTGAACGGCTATTGACAGAGAGCTTCCTCGATGAGGGGCCAACCTGGTCACCCAATGGCCGCGTGCTGATGTTCTTCCGGGAGCGGCCGTCCGATTCGCGAGGGTTGGGTGGTGGAAGCCGGCTGCACTCGATCGATCTTACAGGCTACAATGAAAGGGAGATTCCAACGTTAGGCGACGCTTCTGATCCGGCATGGTCTCCCTTGATTCCTTTGCCAGAAGGTGGTTAGAGTTGCGCCAGATTCGGAGGGTTGATCGACCGAGTCGTCACTCATCTGAAGTCGTAAAACAATTCAGTGCACACCGTATAATTGGTTTAGCGTGTGTTGCCCTGAGGAGAGGTGCGATTTCTTCACTTTTATCGAGCATTATCACTCGAGAACTATCACGGGGAGTATCTTTTGATGCGCAAAGTTTCTGTGGGACTTAAGCTGGCTAGCATGGCGGCTGCGGTCTTTTTACTTGCCGCTTGTGAATCGACACCGGAAGGTGGCGGTGCAGGCGCAGGCGGTGGTGCTGGCGGCGGCGCCGGCAGCGCGGCTATCGTTCCTGGTTCGCAGGCTGATCTGGAAGCAACAACTTCCAATCGCGTTTTCTTTGGGTTTGATCGCCACGATCTGACCGAAGAAGGGCGCGCAACATTGCAGGCGCAAGCTGCCTGGCTGACGAAAAATCCGTCTGTCACGGTAACTGTTGCAGGCAATTGCGATGAACGCGGCACCCGCGAATACAACCTGGCGCTTGGCGAACGCCGCGCCAATTCGGCTAAGGATTATCTCGTCAGCCAAGGCGTGGATTCGGCCCGCGTGACCACGATCAGCTATGGCAAGGAACGCCCGATTGCATTGGGCTCTGACGAAGCCAGCTGGTCACAGAACCGGAATGCGACGACGACTGTCAACTAAGACAGTCTCCTAGAAGATCGCCCAGAATGCGCACTCCAGATAAGGGGTGCGCATTCTGGGCGGCTTCCACCCTATCCGCCTTTTTTGACGAAATTCGTGGTTCGGGTTTTGTTGACTGGTCTTCACCAAACAGTCTCACAAGACACGTTCAGACGTATATGACCAGGCGTTGAAGGCAGGCGATTTTTTGGTGGGGTATAGCCTTCATGCAGCCCCATTTACGGGGTATGTAGTGATATGATTTCCAATTTCACTTTTGCGCACGCGCAGCCTTATGCAGGGCGATCCTGCAACAGGGGGGCATTGCTGTTAACGGGGCTGTTAACGGGCTTTGTGTTCTGTCTGCTCACACTATTTTCTGGTCCGCTTGCAGCACAAGACATGCGCACCATGCAGAACGAGGTAAACCGTCTGCGTCAGGATGTCGCGGATTTACAACGTCAGATCGCGGCAGGTGGGCGTAGCAGTGGCCCCTCTACCAGCAGCAGCCGCGTTGCCCCAATGGGTGGCGAGACGGCGGCGGCACAGGTAAAGATCCAGGTAGATCAAATGGACACGGAACTGCGCGGCATGGTCGGGCAGATCGAACAGCTTACCTTTCAGGTCAATCAGGTAAATTCGCGGCTTGAGAAACTGATCCAGGATATAGACTTCCGTTTGACGGCGCTTGAGCGTGGCGGTAGTGGCGGTGCGGCCCCTTTGGGAGGCGCGGCGCCACCCCTGACCAGGCCGCAAGGTAGCTTACAGCCAGGCCTCCCCACGACGGGGGCGGCGCAGGATGTTGATGCGGGTCTTAGCGAGCTGCCGCCGCCTGCCGCCATATCTTCTACGTTGCAGGGATCGCGCACCCCACCGCCGCCGCCGGGACTTGCCGCCGCATCCCCCAAGGGTTCGCCAGACGAGCAATATGCTGCGGCGTTCGGGCTGCTGCGTTCCGGTGATTATGCGGCGGCCGCGTCCGGGATGGAGCAGTTTGTAAAGAGCAACCCGAACCACGAGTTGGCAGGCAATGCGGTTTACTGGCTTGGCGAGACCTATTATGTCCGCAAGGATTATGCGAAGGCTGCCACCTATTTCCTGGACGGGTTTCAGAAATATCCGCAAAGCCGCAAAGGGCCGGATAATTTATTGAAACTGGGCATGACCCTGGCGGCGCTGGAACATAAGGCGGAAGCCTGCCAGGCATTAAATCAGGTTAAGAAGAAATACCCTAAAGCTCCTGAAAAGATTGTGCAACGCGCCGGTGATGAGATCAAACGCCTGAGTTGTTCGTAAGTTTATTATTCACGCCATTAAGGGCTTTTCAGGCCTGAAAATGCAGATACCGATATAATGGCTGACATCCTGAATGCAGCGCCTGTGAACGAACTGGAATTTGCCGGTGCGCTTCAGGCGCTCTCTCCACAAACACCCATTGCTGTGGCAGTTTCGGGCGGCGCCGACAGTATGGCGCTGTTGCATCTGACATGCCGTTGGCTGGAAGCCAACTCTCAGCGGGACAGCCTGTTGGCGCTGACGGTTGATCATGGTTTGCGTGATGCGTCGGCGGGGGAAGCGCGGCAGGTTGCTGGCTGGTGTCACGCACTGGGCGTTTCGCATCAGATTTTACATTGGCGCGGTGACAAGCCCCATAGCGATATTCAGGCTGCGGCGCGTCAGGCGCGCTATGCCCTGCTGACGCAAGCGTGCAGGCAGAAGGGAATCAACAGCCTGCTGCTGGGACATCAGTTCGAGGATCAGGCGGAAACATTCCTGATGCGCCTGGGGCGGGGAAGTGGGGTTGACGGATTGGCGGCCATGGCGTCTGCGCGGGAATGGAATCGCGTACGGCTATTACGGCCGCTGCTTGGCATTTCCAGGCAGCGTCTGCGCACGACATTAGAGGCCTTTGGCCAGCCATGGATTGAAGACCCCAGCAATACGGATCAGCGTTTTGCCCGTGTACGGGCGCGTGATGTGCTTGAGGATCTCGCCAAAGCAGGAATCAGTCCGTCGCGGATGGTTGCGACAGCCGGACGCATGCAGCGGGTGCGTGCAGCGCTTGAACATGCAACAGCGCAGCTTATGCGCGAGGCCGTGCACTGGGAACAGGCGGGGTTTGCCGTTTTACGTCCAACCGCGCTTTTTGCCGCGCCGGAAGAGATTGGTTTGCGCATGCTGGCGCGGGTGCTGATGGCGGTGGGCGGGCAAGAATATCCGCCGCGTCTGGTGCGCCTGGAAAGGCTTTACGGCTGGTTGCGGCAAAACCCAAAGGCCGGTGGACGAACCCTGTCGGGCTGCCGTATTTTACTGAAGGGCGATAGCATACTGATTGCCAGGGAAATGGCGGCGATCGGGCCGGAAATCGTATTGATGCAGGGCGAATTTACCGTCTGGGACAACAGGTTTCAGGTTCGTCTTGCCGGGACCGGGAAATTTAGTGATTTATCGTCCTGCACGGTGCGTGAGGTGGGCAGCGAGGGTCTGATGCAATTGCGGGACATGTTGCCAAAAAAACTGCCACCCAAAATTATCTGTCAGGCAACGCCAGGATTCTGGCAGGGGCGGCATTTGCTGGCTGCACCATATCTGGAATTTATCGATCCGGCATATAAAGCGGGGGAAGTGGCCTTTCATGCCCGGTTCGCACCGGGAAACACGCTGTTGCCGGATAACATTACCTGCAAATGAAATGTACATAATCTGATTTAATTCTGACTTGGCGCTTGCCTTGAGCGCGATACACATTATCTCTTAAACAACTTGCCCAATATTCTAATCGTGCCAGACCTGATTTTGGTTTAGACTGCCCCGGTGGGGGTTTGGCACTGCATATCGCGCCTCAATTAAGGAAGCTAACGCATTGAAACCGTACCGTAATATCGTTCCCTGGCTGGTCATCGCAGTCTTGCTGGTGTTCCTGTTCTATATGTTCCAGGGACCCGCCGAACGCCAAACAGCGAACAATATTTCCTATTCGCAATTCCTGTCTGAAACCGAAGCGGGCACGGTGCGTGATGTAACGATCAGCGGCGAGTCTATCCTGGGCCATTTCGGGGATGGCCGCAGCTTTACGACTTATGCGCCTTATGATCCGGATATGGTGCAGCGCCTGGACGCGCGCGGCGTGAATATCACCGCGACCCCATCGGCAAGTGGGGAAAATTCTTTTTTTAATATTCTGATTTCCTGGTTTCCCATGCTGCTGTTGCTGGCGGTGTATATTTTCTTCATGCGTCAGATGCAGGGCGGCGGGGGCCGGGGCGCCATGGGTTTTGGCAAGTCACGCGCCAAGCTGCTGACCCAGGACACCAACCGGGTGACATTCGAGGATGTTGCAGGCGTTGATGAAGCCAAGGAAGAATTGCAGGAGGTCGTCGACTTTCTGCGCGACCCGCAGAAATATCAGCGTCTGGGAGGGCATATCCCCAAGGGCGTGTTGCTGGTTGGACCTCCCGGTACGGGCAAGACGCTGATCGCGCGTGCGGTGGCGGGCGAGGCCAATGTGCCATTCTTCACCATTTCCGGTTCGGATTTTGTGGAAATGTTTGTTGGCGTGGGCGCATCGCGCGTGCGTGACATGTTCGAGCAGGCAAAAAAGAATGCGCCCTGCATCATCTTCATGGACGAAATCGATGCGGTCGGGCGCCACCGTGGCGCGGGCCTTGGCGGCGGCAATGATGAGCGCGAGCAGACCCTGAACCAGTTGCTGGTTGAGATGGACGGCTTTGAATCCAATGAAGGCGTCATCCTGATTGCCGCCACGAACCGACCGGACGTGCTTGACCCCGCATTGTTGCGCGCGGGGCGTTTTGACCGTCAGGTGGTTGTTCCGAACCCGGATATTTTGGGCCGCGAAAAAATTCTGAAGGTGCATATGCGCAAGGTGCCGCTGGCACCGGATGTCGAGGCAAAAATTCTGGCGCGCGGCACGCCCGGTTTCTCGGGCGCCGATCTGGCCAATCTGGTTAATGAAGCGGCCCTGTTAGCGGCGCGGGTTGGCAAGCGGCTGGTCGGCATGGCGGAGTTTGAATCGGCCAAGGACAAAGTGATGATGGGCGCCGAGCGCCGTTCGATGGTGATGTCTGAAGATGAACGCCGTCTGACAGCCTTTCATGAGGGCGGTCATGCGGTGGTGTCGCTGAATATTCCATCCAGCGATCCGGTGCATAAGGCCACCATCATTCCGCGTGGCCGGGCATTGGGCATGGTGATGCGCCTGCCGGAACGCGATCAGCTTTCAGTGTCGCGCGAAAAAATGCTGGGCGATATTGCCGTGTTCATGGGTGGGCGGTTGGCCGAAGAACTGGTCTTTGGCTATGACAAGGTGACGTCTGGCGCCTCGTCTGACATTGATATGGCGACCAAGATGGCGCGCGCCATGGTCACGCGATATGGCCTGAGCGATGCACTTGGACCGCTGGCCTATGGCGAAAATGAGGAAGAGGTATTTCTTGGTCACTCGGTGACGCGTCAGAAGAACATTTCTGAAGATACGGCGCGGGCCATCGATCAGGAAATTCGGCAGATAGTCGAGAAATGCTATGCCCGCGCCAAGCTGATTTTAGAGGACAAGATCGAGGGCCTGCATCTGGTGGCCAATGCGCTGCTGGAATATGAGACGCTGACCGGTGAAGAGATCAAGGCAATCCTGCGTGGTGAAACGCTGCGCCGGGATGACAAGGATCGCCCATATCCACAAGGCCCGGTGACAGCCGTACCGTCCAGCGGACGCCCGCGCAGCACAGGTGCTGCGGATGGCCCGATGGCGCCGCAACCCCAGGGATCGTAAGGCGAACGTGCCGCCGCAAATTCTCGGCATCGTCAATATCACCGAGGATTCGTTTTCAGACGGGGGCCGGTTTTTGGCGCCGGAACAGGCCATCGCCCAGGCGCTGGCGCTGGTTGGGGCTGGCGCGGATATTATTGATCTGGGGCCGGCCAGCAGTCACCCGGACGCCAAAGCAGTTACAGCAGATGAAGAGATTCGCCGTCTTGCCCCTGTAATGGATGTGCTGGCCGCGCGCGGGGTCGCGGTTTGCGTTGACAGTTTTTTGCCGGAAACCCAACGGTACGCCATGGCGCGGGGGGTGGCGTATCTCAATGATATTCAGGGATTTCCGGATGCGGAAATCTATCCCGATCTGGCCAGGGGGACGTGCCGCCTGATCGTCATGCATGCGATACAGGGACGAGGTATTGCGACACGCGCAGAGAGCGATCCCCGGACAGTGCCCGAGCGGGTTGAGCGTTTTTTCCAGCAGCGCATCACTGCGCTTGAACAGGGGGGGATAAAACGGGAGCGCCTTATTTTAGACCCTGGCATGGGATATTTTCTGGGTAATCAGCCGGAATCGTCGCTGAGCATGTTGCGTGGGCTTGGCGTTTTTAAGGAACGCTTTGGCCTGCCGGTTCTGGTGTCGGTTTCGCGCAAATCGTTTCTGCGCACCTTAACAGGACGGGGAGTGGAGCAGGCGGGGGCGGCGACACTGGCGGCAGAGCTTTTTGCAGCGGCGCAAGGCGTGGACTATATTCGCACCCATGATGCGGGCGCTTTGCGCGATGGTTTGAAAATATGGTCGGCGCTTCAGGAATAGAATGGTTAAAGTGGTGTTAGGAAATTCCGGCTATGCTTTGCCAGATCATGAAATGTGAGGTCATATGAGCAGAAAATATTTTGGCACGGATGGTATTCGCGGCACTGCCAACCGCCCGCCCATGACGGCGGATATTGCGCTGCGCGTTGGTATTGCGGCGGGCAGTATTTTTACGCGCGGGGCGCACCGCCACAAGGTTATCATTGGCAAGGATACGCGGCTGTCCGGCTATATGGTGGAGCCTGCACTGACGGCGGGATTTATTTCGGCCGGCATGGATGTGGTGCTGCTGGGCCCGGTGCCGACGCCCGCAGTGGCGATGCTGACCCGTTCCATGCGCGCGGATATTGGCGTGATGATTTCCGCCAGCCATAATGCCTATCAGGATAATGGCATCAAGATTTTTGGTCCGGATGGATACAAGCTGAGCGATGAGACCGAGCTTGAAATTGAAAAACTGATGGAAAATGGCATTAACGAACATCTGGCGGAGCCGGCAAAGCTTGGCCGTGCGCTGCGGCTTGAAGATGCAGGTGCGCGCTATATTGAATTCGCCAAAAGCACCATTCCCCGCACCATGCATTTTGATGGCATGCGCGTTGTTATCGATTGCGCCAATGGCGCCGCCTATAAAGTCGCGCCTACCGTGTTATGGGAACTGGGCGCGGATGTGATTACGGTTGGCGTTGAACCGGATGGCTTTAACATCAACCGTGAATGTGGCTCAACTGATCTTACCAAGCTTTCCAAAAAGGTTCTTGAGGTTCGCGCGGATATTGGCATCGCGCTGGATGGCGATGCGGACCGTGTGCTGATCTGTGACGAAAAGGGGCAGGTAGTGGACGGCGATCAGATTATGGCGCTGATCGGTGATTACTGGCATCGCACGGGACGCCTCAGCGCGAAAGGCGTGGTCGGCACGATCATGGCCAATCTGGGGCTGGAGCGGTTTTTCCATGATCGCGGGCTGGAACTGTTGCGCACACAGGTGGGCGACCGGTATGTGGTCGAAAAAATGCGTAGCGACGGATACAATCTTGGCGGCGAGCAGTCCGGCCATATTATCATGAGTGATTATTCAACGACGGGTGACGGGCTGATTAGCGCGTTGCAGGTGCTGTCGGTGTTGCGCGAAATGAATAAACCGGTCAGTGAGGCGTTGCGATTGTTCGAGCCAGCGCCGCAATTATTGACAAATGTGCGCTATAAAAGTGGTGAGCCGCTGGCGCACAAGGATGTCAAACAGGCGATCTCCGATGGCGAGGCGCAGCTTGGTAAAAAGGGCCGGGTGGTGATCCGCAAATCCGGCACCGAGCCGCTGATCCGCGTCATGGCCGAGGGTGAGGACGAAGCGCTTGTCCATGCGGTAGTGGGGCAGATCGTCGTAGCACTCGAAGCCGTGATCTGAAAATATTATCTTAGAGCGTGATGATTATTTGTTTGATTTTATCCTTCATCGTCATTGCGAGCGAAGCGCGGCAATCCAGAGTCACAAACTCAAGCCTTTCCGTATGACTCTGGATTGCCACGTCGCTACGCTCCTCGCAATGACGCCGGAGGAAAATGGGTCCATTTCATTATGACCATCTGTAAAGGACGTGTACTGAGTATTGCCGGATCGGATAGCGGCGGTGGTGCGGGTATTCAGGCGGACATCAAGACCATCACAGCATTGGGCTGTTATGCCGCGACGGTGATTACCGCGATCACCGCGCAGAATACGCTGGGAGTCCGGGACATTCATCCTGTTCCTGTTGAAATAATCCGTTCACAGATGGATGCGGTTCTGGAAGATATCGGCGCGGACTGCATCAAAACCGGCATGTTGGCCAGTGCGGAGATCATCGAGGCGGTGTATGAGCGGCTTGTGGCGCTGGGGCCGCATATTCCGCGCGTGATTGATCCGGTAATGGTGGCGACCAGCGGCGCGCAGCTGATTGATGAAGGCGCGGTGGCGGCGCTGAAGGCGCGGCTGATCCCGGGCGCTGCGCTGCTGACGCCGAATATTCCCGAGGCCGAAGTGCTAAGCGGTATGAAAATTACTGATATTGAGGCGATGAAACTTGCGGGCCGGGCGCTGCTGGGCTTGGGCGCGAAAGCGGTGCTGGTAAAAGGTGGTCATATGACGGGCGCGCAGGTGCAGGATGTTCTGCTGAGCCAGCAGGGCGTTGAGATTTTCAGTAGTCCGCGTATCGATACACTACACACGCACGGCACAGGCTGTACTTTGGCGTCTGCGATTGCCACAGGATTGGCGCAGGGCATGGGGCTGACGGATGCGGTGCGCCGTGCGCGCGCCTATGTGCAGGTGGCGATCGGCACCGCGCCGGGATTTGGTGCGGGGCAGGGGCCGCTTAATCATGGACACACGGTTCGGGATTAATCCGCCCTGCGCATCATCTGGCTGATGGCGACGCCGGACAATATCAGCGCAAGTGCGGCGTAGGCGTTCCACTCCGGGCGTTCGTGCAGGAATAGCGCGCCGATGATGACCGCCCATACCGGGATCATGTAATTGATCAGGGCGTAAAAGGTTGGCCCGGCGCTGGCGACCAGGCGAAAGAACACCAGCGTCGGAATGGCTGTGCCAAATATTCCCAGAACAATCACTACGAAAACTGACTCAAGGGTTAGATCGAGACTGGCTGGCGGGTGTTGTGACAGCGCCAGAGGCAGCATGATGATTGCGGCGATCAGAATGGTGGCGGTTGTGGTGACCATCGTGTTGCTGACGCGATTGAATGGCGTGATCACGACATTGATGGCGTAGCAGGCGGCCCCGCCAAGTATGGCGAGTTGCGCGATAAAGCTTGCGCCGCCCAGATTGCGCAGGGCCTCTGGCCCGACCAGCAGTACAATGCCGCCAAAGCCGATTACGAATCCAGTAAGTTTATAGAGCGTGATGCGCTCGGTGTGATGCGCCAGATGCGCCAACAGCAGTGTCAGCAACGGGATCACCGCCATGAGGATGCCCGCAAGCGCGCTGTCCACACTGAGTTGCCCCCAGCTAATTAAAAAGAACGGGATGCAATCCCCGATCACAGCAAGGAGGATAAAAAATCCCCATCGCCGCCAGGGCAGCCATAGGGAATGCCCCTGCCAGCCATTGACCGCCAGCAGGACCAGTGCGGCCACAACGAGACGGCCCGCCACCATGATCAGGGGCGGCATCGACTGAAGGGCGATCTTGTTGAGGGCGAACGCCGATCCCCAGGTCACCACCAGGGCGAACAGCATCATCCAGTCGCTCAGGGGGCGTTTTATGGGCATGGGCAGGTGTTTTCTTTACATAAATTATTTTCATTGCGCCATGACTACCGCGATAAAGTCGGCTCGCACAAGGCGCAAGGTTGCGCTATTATGGCGCCAGACCAAGAAACCTCATTCAGGGAGACACCCATGCCCAGCACCAGCATCACAGATCCTATCGTTATTGTCGGCATGGCCCGCACCCCGATGGGGGGATTTCAGGGCGATCTGTCGGACGCCACCGCGCCGGAACTGGGCAGCACGGCGATACGCGCGGCGCTGGAACGGGCTGGCGTTACGGGCGCGGATGTCAATGAAGTGCTGATGGGGTGCGTATTGCCGCACGGGCTGAAACAGGCCCCGGCGCGGCAGGCGTCGCGCGGCGCGGGCATTCCGGATTCGGCCCCGTGCACGACGGTCAATAAAATGTGCGGCTCCGGCATGAAGACGGTGATGCAGGCCTATGACGGGCTGCTGTCCGGTGGGTTGGGCGAAAATGGCATTGCGGTGGCCGGTGGGATGGAGAGCATGACCAATGTGCCGTATCTTCTGCCGAAGGTGCGCGCCGGGATGCGCATGGGGCATGGCGAAGTGAAAGATTCGATGTTTTATGACGGGCTGGAAAATGCCGATGACGGGCGTTTGATGGGATCGTTCGCCGAAGACACCGCGCGCGAATTGCAGTTCACCCGCGAAGTGCAGGACGCCTATGCGATTGAAAGCCTGAAGCGCGCCAATGCGGCGATTAAGGATGGAAGTTTCAGGAGCGAGATCGTTCCGGTCACCGTCAAGGGCCGTGGCGGCGCGCGGGTGATTGATACAGACGAACAGCCGGGCAAGGCGGATGTAGCAAAAATTCCTGGTCTGAAACCGGCCTTTGCGGCCAATGGCACGGTGACGGCGGCCAATTCCAGTTCGATTTCCGACGGGGCTTCGGCGCTTGTGCTGATGCGCCAATCCACGGCCGAGGCGCGCGGGCTGAAACCGCTGGCGCGGATTGTGGGGCATGCCAGCCACGCCCGTGCGCCGGAATGGTTCACCACCGCGCCCATTGGCGCGATTGAGGAACTGATGAAACGTACCGGCTGGAAGATTGACGATGTTGATCTGTTCGAGATTAACGAAGCCTTTGCCGTGGTGCCGCTGGCCGCGATGCGCGCACTGGATATTCCACATGCGAAAGTCAATGTGCATGGCGGCGCCTGCGCGCTGGGGCATCCGGTGGGATCATCAGGTTCGCGCATCATCATCACGCTATTGTCGGCATTGCAGCAATATAACAAGACGCGCGGCGTTGCGGCGCTGTGCATTGGCGGTGGCGAAGCGACTGCGGTGGCGATCGAGCGTTTGAATTAACCGATGGCGGTGCTTTCCAGTATTATCAATGTGCGCGGCGATGCGTTCAAGAAGAACGCCGCGCATATGGAGGCGTTGGTTGCCGATTTGCGCGCCAGGGTGGCGGTTACGTCGCTGGGCGGCAATGCCAAATCGCGCGAGCGGCATGTGTCGCGCGGTAAATTGCTGCCGCGTGACCGGATTGAAAATCTGATTGATCCGGGTGCGCCATTTCTGGAGTTTAGCCAGCTTGCCGCCTATGGCATGTATGAGGATGATATTCATGGCGCGGGCATTCTGACCGGCGTGGGCCGCGTGGCGGGGCAGGAATGCGTGATCGTGTGCAATGACGCGACGATCAAAGGCGGCACCTATTATCCAATTACGGTGAAGAAACATTTGCGCGCCCAGGAAGTGGCGATGGAAAACCATCTGCCCTGTATTTATCTGGTGGATAGCGGCGGCGCGAACCTGCCCAACCAGGCGGAAATTTTTCCCGACCGCAATCATTTCGGGCAGATATTTTATAACCAGGCGAATATGTCGGCGATTGGCATTCCGCAGATTGCCGTGGTGATGGGGTCATGCACAGCGGGCGGGGCCTATGTGCCGGCCATGAGCGATGAGAGCATTATCGTGCGCAACCAGGGCACGATTTTTCTGGGCGGGCCGCCGCTGGTAAAGGCGGCAACGGGCGAAATTGTATCGGCGGAAGATCTGGGCGGGGCGGATGTGCATTCGCGCATCAGTGGCGTGACCGATCATTATGCGATGAATGACGCGCATGCGCTATCGATTGCGCGGCGCATTGTTGGTAATCTCAATCGCCGCAAACAGGCAAAGCTGGCAGTGCAGCCGCCGCGCGATCCGGCTTTTGATATTGCGGAACTGAACGGCGTCATTCCCGCGAATCCGCAGGCCCAATATGATGTGCGTGAAGTGATTGCGCGCATTGTGGATGGCAGCGAATTTGACGAATTCAAAAAACTGTACGGTACGACGCTGGTTACGGGATTTGCGCATATTCACGGCTATCCGGTTGGCATCCTGGCCAATAACGGCATTCTGTTTTCGGAATCCGCCGTGAAGGGCGCGCATTTCATTGAACTGTGTGCGCAGCGTAACATTCCGCTGGTATTCTTGCAGAATATTTCGGGCTTCATGGTTGGGCGCAAATATGAAGCGGGCGGCATTGCCAAGGATGGCGCGAAACTGGTGACGGCTGTCGCCACCGCCGCCGTTCCGAAATTCACCGTGGTGATTGGCGGATCGTACGGTGCGGGAAATTACGGCATGTGCGGGCGCGCCTATCGCCCGCGCTTTTTATATATGTGGCCCAATGCGCGCATCTCGGTCATGGGCGGCGAGCAGGCGGCAAGCGTGCTGGCGACGGTCAAGCGCGAAGGTATGGAGGCCGCAGGACAAAGCTGGAGCGCGGAGGAAGAAGCCGAATTCAAGGCGCCGGTGCGCGCACGTTACGAGGAGGAAGGGCATCCCTATTACGCCACCGCGCGGCTGTGGGATGACGGCATCATCGCGCCATCGGATACGCGCATGGTGCTGGGGCTTAGCCTGTCGATCACGCAGAATGCGCCGCAGCGCGACACCAAATTCGGTATTTTCCGGATGTGATGCAGAAAAACAAGAAGGCAGGGAGAATATAATGTCCACAGAAGATGTCGTATTGCTGAACACCACACGCGAAGGCGTGGCGGTGGTGACGCTTAACCGGCCGGAGGTGCATAACGCCTTTAATCCCGATGTGATCGAGCGGCTGTCGGACATTTTTGAGACATTGCGCGGCGCGGATGGGGTGCGCGTTGTATTGCTGGAAGCGAATGGGCCAAGCTTTTCGGCGGGCGCGGATTTATCCTGGATGCGCGCGGCGGCGGAATATGACAAGGCCACCAATCAGGCCGAGGCGGCGGAACTGGGCAAGATGCTGAACCGTCTGTATACGTTGCCCAAGCCGACCATTGCGGTCGTGCATGGCCCCGCACTTGCGGGTGGCATGGGGCTGGTATCGGCCTGTGACGTGGCGATCGCCAGCGAGAATGTATTCTTTGCACTGACGGAAGTGCGTATCGGGCTGACGCCCGCCACCATCTCGCCTTATGTGGTGCGGGCGATGGGGGCGCGCATGGCGCACCGTTATTTCCTGAGCGGCGAGCGGTTCACGGCTGCGGAGGCCTATCGCATGGGCTATCTGCATGCGGTGGTGAAGGACCGCAACGCGCTGGCTGATGAAACCGAGCGGCTGGTGACGCAGTTTTTCCAGACCGCGCCCGATGCGGTGCGCATCACCAAGGAGCTGGTGCGCCGTGTGACGCATGCGGAAATTGATCAGGGATTGATCGATTACACCGCCAATATGATTGCCGAAATCCGTCAGACCGATGAGGGCCGCGAAGGGACCAGCGCGTTTCTGGCGAAGCGCAAACCCTGGTGGCAAAGCTGATGCTGGACAGTCTGCTGATCGCCAACCGGGGCGAGATTGCCTGCCGGGTGATCCGCACCGCGCGCGCCATGGGCATTCGTACGATTGCGGTCTATTCTGATGCGGATGCGGGCGCGCTGCATGTGGCGATGGCGGATGAGGCAGTGCATATTGGGCCTTCACCGGCAGCTGATAGCTATCTGAATATTCCGGTGATACTTGCTGCGGCCAAGCGCACCGGGGCGTCGGCCATTCATCCGGGCTATGGATTTTTGTCGGAAAATCCGCTGTTTGCGGAAGCATGTGCGGATGCGGGAATTATTTTTGTCGGGCCGCCGGCATCGGCGATGCGCGCCATGGGCGCCAAGGACGCCGCCAAGCGGCTGATGGAAAAAGCCAATGTGCCGGTGGTGCCGGGCTATCATGGCGATAATCAGGATGCGGATTTTCTGGCGGAGCAGGCAAAGAAAATCGGATTTCCGGTATTGATCAAGGCCGTTGCGGGCGGCGGCGGGCGCGGTATGCGCCGGGTTGATAATGCCGGTGAATTTGCAGGCGCGCTTGAATCCGCCATGCGGGAAGCCAAAGCGGCGTTTGGCGATGACAAGGTATTGATCGAACGTTATATGGCCAAGCCGCGCCATATTGAAATTCAGGTTTTCGCAGACAGCCATGGCAATGCGGTGCATCTGTATGAGCGGGACTGTTCGATCCAGCGCCGCCATCAAAAGGTGATAGAGGAAGCGCCGGCCCCTGGCATGCCGCTGGCCATGCGCGAAAAGATGGGTGCGGCGGCGGTGCAGGCGGCGAAAGCCATCGGCTATCTGGGGGCGGGAACGGTTGAGTTTATCGCCGATGCGTCGAACGGTCTGCGCGAGGACAGTTTCTTTTTTATAGAAATGAACACACGTTTGCAGGTGGAGCATCCGGTCACAGAAATGATCACCGGGCAGGATCTGGTGGAATGGCAATTGCGCGTCGCCATGGGGGAAACCCTGCCGCTGGTGCAATCGCAAATTCCATTGAACGGTCATGCATTTGAGGTTCGTCTGTATGCGGAAAATCCTGCGACAGGGTTTTTGCCGTCTACCGGAAAGCTGCGGCATTTGCGGTTTCCCGTGTGTGAAAATGGCGTGCGCATCGATACCGGCGTGCGCGAAGGCGACGAAGTTTCGATATTTTATGATCCGATGATCGCCAAACTGATTGTGCATGGGGCGGATCGTGAACAGGCGCGCAAGCGGTTGTGCGCCGCGCTGGAATCGGTGCAGATCGCCGGTCCGGCTGGCAATGCGAGCTTTTTGCGTGCGATTGCGGGGCATCCGGCCTTTGCGGATGGGGATGTAGATACGGGGTTTATTGAGCGGCATCAGGAAATATTGGTTCCCGCGAATGATGGTGTTGCGGATGATACGGTTTTGGCGCTGGCCAGCCTTGCGGTTTTGGGCGCGCGCGCGCAGCATGCCTGCGTGGCGGCAGCCAGATCGGGCGATCCTTATTCGCCCTGGTTCCGCACCGATGGCTGGCGCGCCAATGCTACGGGACGCGAGACGTTGCGGTTCATCTCCAATGGCGCGGATGCCGGCATCGCGGTTGAATATGCGCCGGGTGGCGTAAACCTGCATCTGCCGGGTGGTGAAGTGCGGGGGCTGGCGGTGCTGGCGGAGGGTCAGTTGACGGCGGAACTGGGTGGACGCAAAATTTCTGCCGGGGTGAATGTAGATGGCGCGCGCATAACAATCATGCTGGCAGGCCATGCCCATGTCGTGGAGGTGCACGATCCGGTACATGATGCGGAACTGGACGAAGGAAGTAGTGGCGATATTGTCGCGCCCATGTCTGGCAAGCTGATTTCGGTTCATGTCAAGGCGGGCGACAGCGTGAAGAAGGGTGATCCGCTTGCGGTTCTGGAAGCCATGAAGATGGAAAACACGCTGACAGCGCCAGCCGATGGCGTCGTCGCCGAAGTGAATTATACGGCGGGCGAACAGGTGGATGAGGGCGCGGTGGTGGTGTCGTTCAAACTGCCGGAATAGGTATACTCTTCGACTCATTGTCATCCTGAACGAAGCGAAGGATCTCCCCGTGGCGGGGAGATCCTTCGCTTCGTTCAGGATGACAGTGTTTTGTTCTGGATGACCATGAGTCCAAACATGGGGCCGTTGGTATAAAACCATACATTTGTGTTTGGTCACAGGGTGCGTTTGCGGTATGCGCAGCCCCCCGGGCATTTCATCCTGGGCACATCTTCGATATTGACAATTTGTCAAAATGTGATATTTTGCATTTATGACGGTACAGACCAAAACAGTCCCGGAAGAATCCAGGCCGGTACGGCAGGACAAGCGCAAGGCGGAAAGCCGCCAGAGACTGCTTGCGGCCGCCCGGCAATTGTTTGTGGAGCGGGGCTATCATGAGACCCGGCCACAGGATATTTCCCGCCTGGCGGGCGTTGGTCATGGCACATTCTATCTGTATTTTTCCGACAAGCAGGCCTGTTTTCAGGAATTTGTGGCCCAGGCCCAGGAAGAGGTGAATAGCCTGATCCTGGCGCGGCTTGCCACCTGCCGCACCCATGAAGAGCGTGTTTATGGTGTGATGGAAGTATCCATGGATTTCGTGCAGGCCAATCCGGGCGTGCTGAAAGCGGCCTGGGCAGGGCATCAATTGATGTCGCGTGATGACCCCGCCGGGGCAACGCCATCAATTGTTGATCAATGGGCTGCGCGATGGTCCGAGGTCATAGCGCGCGGGCAGAAAGCGGGTCTGATCTGGGAAGATTATGATCCGAAAATTATTGGCTATGCCGTTTTGATGGTTATCAGCGTGGTTAGCACCAGTGCCCCGGAGACATGGGGCGACCGGGAACATTTTCTGAAAAATCTGACGCGGTTCGTTCTGCGCGGTCTTGCGGCGCCGGGGGCGGGCAGTGGTTTAAAATCTTAATCCGTAAACGGAGGATATATTATGGCAAAGCTGAACTATACCTATGACGAAATGATGGCCGATTACCCCTATGCCAAACCGCAGGTGGTGATGGGACAGAAACTGCATGGCGGTTTTGACGCCGATGGCAAATATATTTCGCCACGCATGCAGGGCAGGGGCCCCGCCATCGAAGCCTGGTCGCAAAATGTTGTGGCCAATGGCGGCGAACTGATCGATGTCAGTGTGAAACTGCTGAAGCGTGAAAATTATCCCAACCACCACCAGCAGAAATTTCTGCTTGGCCTTGGCCTTGGCAAAACCCTGTGGGATTCGCTCTCGATCGTGGGTGAAATCGAAGGCCGTGGTAAAATTCTCAGTAACGCCACGGGGCCCGACTTTCAGGAAATCATTGTTGAGGATTTAGGCAACACCGCCATCGGCCATTTGAACAAGGGCCTGCATCACGCCCACGGTCGCGACGAAGGCGGTCTGGATGGCAGCGATATCGGCGCGCACGATCAGATGTGGTATGTCGTGCGTGATCTGCTATTCGGCAGAAACGCCTATCCGATCCCGGTGGCGCCGGACAATATCACCCGCCCGGAAGGCATGCGCGTGTTTCCCAAACTGCCGGAACAGCATGAAGCCTTTCTGCTGATCTATATGAATATTCTGATGGTCGAAGTGCGCGCGGAAAAAATGTTTGCGTTCTGTTGCAGTCTGTTCCGCGATCCTGATTTGTTCAGGGACCGCCGCGCCGCCGCCGAAGAAGCCGCTACGCTGGTCGAGCGTATTCGCCAGGACGAGGCCAGCCATGTGGGCTATCTGCGCGCCGTCCTGTCGGAAATGCGCCTGCTGACCTTCAAGCTGGATGATGGCACGACGGTCAAGGGCAGCGATATGCTCGATCCGGTCTGGAAAGGCATGGTCGATTTCCATTCGACAACAGTTTACGACAATAGCCGTAAATTAACCCGCGAAAGCATCATCAAACAATTAATGGCGCTGTCGGATGGCGAGGCGCTGGTGCGTCAGCTTGATGCGCTGGAAACCCCGCTTGCCGCGGCTGCGGAATAAGGAACAGATACATGGTAAAGCTCGTATATACCCAGGAAGAATTGCTGGCCAGCCATCCGTATGCGGAATATCACATGGCGGCTGGGCACAAGCTGCATGGCGGTTTTGATCCGGCAGGAAACTACGTGCCGCCACGTTCGCTGCATCGCATTCCCGCCATTGATGCATGGCGCAGCGAAGTAGAACGCAAGGGCTGGAAGCTGATTGATTGCAGCGCCGATCTGCTGAAGATGGGCAATTATCCATCGCCGGAGCAGCAGTGGCTATTGCTGGAAAACGGCCTTGAACGGACCATGTGGAATTCTCTGACCATTGCGGGCGTGATCGAGGGGCGTGGCGCATTGCTCGCTTCTTTCCCCGCTCCGGATTTTCAGTCGATCATTGTTGAAGACATCAGCGCCCTGTGCATCGGCCATCTGAACAAGGGCCTGCTGGTTGCTCACGGCTGGGATGAAGGCGGCAATCCGGCAACCGATATAGGCGCCCATAATAAAATGTGGTTTGCCGCGCGCGATGCGCTGTTTGGCAGGGACGCCTATGGAAGGGCGGAAATTCCCGAAAGCATTACCCGCCCCGAAAGCGGCCGCCTGATGCCGCAAATACCTCTGGAGCATGAAGCAATATCTGCTGCTGCTGATGAACCTGACCATGATTGAAGTGCGCGCGGAAGCGACGTTCCGCTTCAATGAAACAGTGGTAAAGAATCCGGATGCGTTCAGGAATAATCGTGCCGGCGCAAACCTCGCGGCTGATCTGATCAACCGCATCCGTCTGGATGAAAATATTCATGTCGCCAGCCTGCGCGTGATGCTGTCGGAATTCCGTGAACTGACGATCAAGACAGTGGATGGAGGAACCATGCGCGGCAAGGATCTGTTTGATCCGCTGTGGACGCCGATGATTGCATACCATACCGGGGAGGCGTTTGAGTTCAGCCGCAATCAGACCCGCGATGCCCTGCAGCGCCAAATAATGGCGCTTGATGGTGGCGAGAAACTGTTTGCGAAGTTCGAATCCCTGGAACATCGCGCACTGGCTGCCGAATAAATTTTTTCACGCCAATCATTAACGCTGCGGTTTGACTGAAATCAAACCGCAGCGTTGTTTTTTAACTACGCTGCCTTGAAGGATATTCATATGACATCGAAAGAAGGAGTTAATCCAGTGAAAGGGTTAATGGGTAAAACGGCGTTTATTACGGGTGGCGCCAGCGGTATTGGTTATGGCATGGCGCAGGCCTTTGCCAGGGCGGGCATGAATATCATGATCGCGGACATTGAACAGGCGGCGCTGGACAAGGCAATGGCCGATCTGAATAAGAGTTACAATGTTCAGATTTCCGGTGTGCGCTGTGACGTGTCTTTGCGTGATTCCGTGTTCGAAGCGGCGCAGGCTGCGTTTGAACAATTCGGGAAGGTGCATCTGGTATGCAGCAATGCAGGCATCGGCGCAGGCGGGCGCATGGATCAGGCCACCGTCGCCGACTGGGACTGGGTGATAGGCGTCAATCAGATGGCCATCGTCTATGCCGTGCAGGCGTTCCTGCCGCATATGAGGGAGCACGATGAAGGCGGCCATTTCGTCACCACCGCATCCATGGCTGGAATGATCGCTGCCCCCATGGTGGGTGGCCCGTACACGGCGACCAAATTCGCAGCCGTCGGCATGAGCGATGTGCTGCGCCAGGAACTGGCAGGCACGAATATCAGCGCCTCTGTGCTGTGTCCCGGGTTCGTGAACACCAATATCGGAAATGCGCAGCGCAACCGTCCGGACCGTTTTGGCGGTGCGCCCGATCCGTCGAAAATGACCGCGCAGGAAAAAGCTGGTCAGGAAATGGTCAACAATTTCCTGAAAGGCGGGCTGGACCCGCGCATTGTCGGCGAACTGGTGCTGGAAGCGGTGAAGAATGACTGGCCGTATATTTTCACCGACCCGAACATGCGCGGCGCAGTTGAAAAACGCTATGCCGAAATTCTGAAGGGCTTCGAGCAATGCGCGAACAGCGATGCGCTGAAGGGTGTTAATGCCTGATGCCTGAAGTCCCGATGATTTCCACCTGATGCACATCATCGGGGAACGCGACTTGCTCAGGCTGCCTCACCATCTGGGATCCTTTATGCTTGATGATTTTGGAGCGCGTCATTGGGCCTCCCGGATGTGGTTGATGGCTACAGAGGATTATTGGCCATTGCTTAAGGGTATAGCCCCACTACTGTCCGGTTGTTAGTTGAATAACTGCAACTGGTTATCGGCATCATATAGGCAGGGTTCGCAACTCGCATCGAAAAAGGCTTGGTTTAATGGGGTTTTTTCGAAGGGCGTGACGCTCAATA
>Ga0209851_1000026_pt1 | contig 72302 bp, 70 predicted proteins | sample GWRWT4_14Oct14_FD_187195 | JGI IMG/M metagenome (GOLD analysis project Ga0209851, IMG submission 187195) | Sand microcosm microbial communities from a hyporheic zone in Columbia River, Washington, USA - GW-RW T4_14-Oct-14 (SPAdes) (version 2) | ecosystem: Engineered > Artificial ecosystem > Sand... | reverse complement strand
CTACGAGCGCCTCATCGGAAACGGCAAAAAACCAATAGTGGCGATAACCGCTATCATGCGAAAACTCATCGTCATTCTGAACGCAAAACTACGTGATTACGCTCATGCATAAACATGGTAGATGACGACGGAGAGAGTGGTGATCCGACTTGATCAGAAAACGGTCTAGCGGAAATGGCAAACTGACATGTCAGGACCTGGCCCCCTTTTCCCTGCGACCTTTGGAATTAAAGGGTAGCGTCCCCTTTGATTCGAGTGATTCGAGGAAGAGTTCCGTTGCATGGAAGAATAGCCAAAGTACTGCCTGTCCTCTGTGGAAATTTCCCTCCCATTTGTCACCTGCGATTTCTGAATTCAGTTTCTCTGCACTCTCCAAGAATGCGAATGAGAGACGAATGTATTCCACCGGAATATCTGCGGGATCAATCTCTTGGTTAATGAACATGCTCACCCCTACACCAAAGAATTAAAAGGGACTGAAAAGAAAACGTTACCCTTTTTCCCTCCAGAAGATACCACCTTACCCTGCGGCGAACCTGGCCAGCAGGCCGATAAAGATGATACCCGGCCACATCGCAAAGACGCCAGCATCTGCCGAAGGGATAAAAAACATCACAATTGGCAATATGATCGTCGTAACCGGGAACAGCACCATAGCGACGATAGCAGGCAACAAGCCGAACCATCCATCGATCACCCGAAACGCGATCCACATGTTATAAATTAGGGCTAAAACGACCCCAATGGTTGCGGGAACTTTTATCATTTGACGTTTTCACCCCTCGTGTGAGTTCCGGTTTGACCGTAGTTTTCCGTCTGCTAGATTAATACTTAATCCTAACGGTAATAAACGCGATGCCTTTATCTCGAGATTGCAGGAAATGATCGTTCATGGATGAAATACTTCTCGCGGCTTTGATATAACCTAAAGGGGACGCTACCCTTTAATTTCCTTTTTTCCTCCGCGCGGAGGCACTGCAATCATTCTTCCCAGGGGTTGATGACCGGTACGCCAACGGCGATAAAGGGCGCTGTATCTCGCGTTGCTACCGTGAAGCCATGAACGGCGGCGATGGCGGCGATCTGGCCGTCCGCTACGGAGATGAGGCGGCCCTCGGCGCGGGCGCGGCGGATCAGGGGCGCATAGGCTATTGCGGCCTGCTGATCGAATGGCAGAATGCGCGAGCCGAACAGCCGGGCTAATAGTTCATTTAATGCGCCATCAAGACCTTCTTTGCGTCTGCCGTCCGGCAGGATTGCAATGCCAACCATCAGCTCGGAAAGGCTTGTCGCCGTAAAGTACAGTGTTTCTGCGGCCTGTTGATCAAGCCATGTTTGCACCGCCGGATTGCCGTTGCGTTTCATCGGCTCCGAGACGACATTCGTATCCAGAATGATCATTCGAAACGGGCGGGATCAACCGGTGTCTGATCCCGGACAATATCGATATCGATCTCGCCAAAGCGCTGCCCAAAGGCGGCAAGTTCCGATCCGATTTTGACACGCGCCGGGGGACGCACCGCATCTTCCAGAATTACCCGGATTTCAGCCTCCGTGCTGCGCCCATGCTGGGCGGCGCGCAGCTTGAGCGCACGGTGCGTGGCTTCGGGCAAATTACGAACGGTGACTACCGGCATTTGACTTCTTTCCCTTCAATATGAAGTCAGCGATAGCATAAATTAAGAATTGACATCAAGCCCCATCAGCAGCCTGTTTTCCGCCCCGGCCCTAAGAAATCAATGTGCCTGCGCCATGTTCGGTGAACAGTTCCAGCAGCACGGCGTGCTCGACGCGGCCATCCAGAATGACGACGCCGCCAACGCCTGCGGCCAGCGCCGCAAGGCAGGTTTCCACCTTGGGGATCATGCCGCCGGCAATGGCGCCGCTTTTGATCATAGCCTGCGCGCGCTCTTTGCGCAGGTGCGGTATCACTTCACCGTTTTCATCCAGTACGCCGGATACGTCGGTCAGCATCAATAGACGCATGGCGCCCACCGCGCCGGCAATGGCGCCCGCCGCCGTATCAGCGTTGATATTGTAGGTTTCGCCATTCTCGCCAATACCAATCGGCGCCACCACCGGGATCAGATCAGAAGCGGAAATAGTATGCAACACATCTGGATTGACAGCAGAAGGTTCGCCGACAAAACCAAGGTCGAGAACCTTTTCGATATTGGATTCCGGATCGCGGGTGGTGCGTTGCAGTTTGCGCGCCTGGATCAGATTGGCATCCTTGCCGGACAGGCCAATCGCCTTGCCGCCCGCGTTATTGATGGCGGAAACGATCTGCTTGTTGATGGAACCGGCCAGCACCATTTCCACGACCTCCACGGTCTTGGCGTCGGTGACGCGCAGCCCATCGATGAAATTGCTTTTGATGCCGAGCCGATCCAGCATCTGGCCAATTTGCGGCCCGCCGCCATGCACCACAATCGGCTTCACGCCGACCTGTTTGATCAGTACGATGTCGCGCGCAAAGCGCTGTGCGATATGGTCCTCGCCCATGGCGTGGCCACCATATTTGATCAGCACGGTTTTGCCCGCATAGCGCAGAATATAGGGCAGCGCCTCGGAGAGCGTTTGCGCCGCCTGATGCCAGTCGCGCTGTAATCCTTCATCTTTGCTCATATGCTTGTCTCACTCTTGGGCGCCGCCAGATCACCCAGCGCGGCGCGAAGTTCCGCAATCCCATCGCCCTTTTCGGACGAGGTGACGTGTACTTCGGGATGCGCCGCCACATGGGTGCGCAGCAGGGTTTTTGTGCGGTCCAGACAGTTTGCCAGGTCCGCCGCCTTTACCTTGTCGGCCTTGGTCAGGACGATTTGATAGGAAACCGCCGCCGCGTCCAGCATTTTCATCACTTGAACATCGGATTCCTTGACGCCGTGGCGGGCGTCGATCAGTACACAGGCGCGGCGCAGGCTGGGCCGTCCGCGCAGATAGGTGTTCACCAGCCGGGTCCAGACTTCCACCTGGGCCTTGGGCACGCGGGCATAGCCATAGCCGGGTAAATCCGCCAGCATCAGGCGGCCCGCCAGATTGAAGAAATTGATCTCGCGGGTGCGGCCCGGGGTGTTGGAGGTGCGCGCCAGGGTTTTGCGGTTGGTCAGCGCATTGATCAGGCTGGATTTGCCCACATTGGAACGTCCGGCAAAGGCAATTTCCGGCAGGTCTGTGTCCGGCATCTGGTCTATCGCCACCACACCCCGCACAAATTCACATTCGCCCGCGAACAGCACCCGCCCTGCCTCGATCACGGCAGGATCAAATTCCGGCGTTTGATTTGCCGTAAATATCGGCTCCGTCACCAACGGAAGCTGACCTCCGCGCCTTCGCGTTTCATAATGATGGCCTGCTGAATAATCGACAGCACATTATTGACCGTCCAGTAAATCACCAGACCTGCGGGGAACGTTCCCAGCAGGAAGGTGAAAAATACCGGCATCCACATGAAGACTTTCTCCTGCACCGGATCGGTCGGGGCGGGGTTAAGCCGTTGCTGCATCCACATGCTGACGCCCATCAGAATTGGCCACAGGCCGATCATCAGAAAGCTGGGAGGCGACCAGGGTATAAGTCCGAACAGATTGAACAGGCTGGTGGGATCGGGCGCCGCCAGATCGTTGATCCAGCCAAAAAATGGCGCATGGCGCATCTCGATAGTGACGAACAGCACTTTGTAGAGCGCAAAAAACACCGGTATCTGCACCAGCATCGGCAGGCAACCCGACAGCGGGTTGGCCTTTTCGCGCTTGTACAGATCCATCATTTCCTGCTGCTGGCGCACTTTGTCTTCGGGAAATTTTTCCCGGATTTCCAGCATCAGCGGCTGCAGCTTTTTCATCTTGCTCATGGCCACATAGGATTTATTGGCCAGCGGGAAGAACGCCGCCTTGACCGACAAAGTCAGCAAAATGATGGAAATGCCAAAATTCCCCGTGAGTGTGTAAAACCAGTCAATCAGCACAAACAGCGGCTTGGTCAGAAAATAGAACCAGCCCCAGTCAATGGCGCGGTCGAACAGCGTGATAGAATATTTATCCGCATACGCATCAATCAGGCTGACCTTCTTGGCGCCTGCAAACAGGCGGCTGGTGATTTCGGTGCTTTGACCCGGTGCAATCGTCACGGCTGCGCGCAGATAATCCGCCTGATAACGGTCGCGGCCACCCATCGGGTTATAGGAAAAGCTGCCGGCAAAATCCGCTGCCTGATCGGGGATCAGCGATACCAGCCAGTATTTGTCGGTGATGCCCAGCCACCCGCCCGTGCTCTGGATTTTGGCCGCCGGGGTTTCGCGGATATTTTTATACGTGATTTCATTCAGCGCGCCGCCCAGCACACCCAGCAGGCCTTCATGCAGGATGTAATAGCCCGAAACTTTTGGCGTGTAATGACGCGACACCAGGCCATAGGGCATCAGGCTGACAGGGGCCGCGCTGGAATTTTCCACCTTCTCGGTGATGGTGAAAAGATAATGTTCATCCACCTCGTAGGTGCGCATGAATTTCAGGCCTGCGCCATTATCCCATTGCAGGGTGACAGGGCTGCCGGGACGCAATATCTGCTTACTGTCGCCCGACCACACCGTCTGATGATTGGGCAGCGGAATTTTGCCGCCGTCAGCGGCGACAAAGCCATATTCCGCATAATAGGGTTCCGGCGTTCCGGCCGGCGACAGCAGTATGATTTCGGCGCTATCCGGCGACACGGTTTCACGATAGGTGGCCAGCGTCAGATCATCCAGCCGTCCACCCTGCAGGGAAATGGATCCATGCACCTGTCCATTATCAATACGGATGCGGGGCGTGCGCGCCAGCATTTCTGCGCGGCTGGCGATCGCTGCGCCAGCAATCTCTGATCCTGGACCACCCTTTATAACGGCGGGAACAGCGTCTGGTTGCGGAATCGTGGAAACGTCCGCAGGCGCACCGGCTTGCGGGGCAGGGGTTGGCGCCTGTTGCGCTGTGGCCTGCTGCTGCTCCTGTTCTGCTTCCATGCGGGGGCGGTCGACAAAATAAAACCAGCCGAACAGCACCAGCATCGACAGGCTGAAGGCCAAAATCAAATTGCGGTTTTCTTCGGTCATCTGTTTTTGTTCACTGTCTTTTGTTCGTGATGGATGCGCATCAGCGCTTTTTGCAAATCTTCACACAGCGCGTCGAATTTGCGCGCCTGTGTCGTCATCCGGCCAACCAGCACATAATCAAAACCCGCCCGTCCATATTTTGGCAGCAACGCATCCGCCGCCGCGCGCAGCCGCCGCCTGGTGCGGTTACGCACAACCGCATTACCGATTTTTTTTGTGGCGGTAAAGCCTATGCGGCATGGGGCGTCAGCCGGGTCATCTTCCACCCCGGAACGCCGGCTGGCTTGCAGGATAAAACCCGGCATTGCGACCTTTATCCCTTTTGCTACCCGCAGAAATTGCGGCCTTTTTTTCAGGCGTTCAGTTCGCTTGGCGGCGGATTTGGCCATTGGCGCTGGCGCTATGATATGTTCCATCGCGCCAATCGGGCGCAACGATCAAAATACTAGGCCGAAAGTTTCTTGCGGCCATGGGCGCGGCGGCGGTTGATCACCAACCGGCCCGACTTGGTCGCCATACGGGAGCGAAAGCCATGACGGCGGGCGCGGACAAGCCGACTAGGCTGATAAGTACGTTTCACGGGAGTTCTCCGTCAGATTCTGATATGAGGCCCATAATGCTTCAGCCGGGCCATTAATTGGATGCGGTTATATAGAAAACCAGGGACCACAAGTCAATGAAAAGGGCCGGGAAAAGGGCTTGTTCGTGAAATATGTAATAATCAGGGGTCTAATTCCGAATAATCTCGTACAGGCCCGGTTTCGCCCATTCAGAGGAAAATATGTCTCAGGATAATCCGATAGCGCCCGATTCAACTGGATTTTCGCTAACCCGGCTATGGCCGGCGGCGCTACTATTGGCGGGATTGGCCGCTTTTTTTGCCTTTGATCTGGATAAATATCTCAGTTTCGAAGCTTTGCGGGATAATCGCGCGTTCCTGACCGAATGGACCACGGCCCATCAGAAGCTGGCCGTATTGATCTATGCGGGCATTTATATTGCCGTTGTGGCCTTTTCCCTGCCCGGCGGGGCGGTTATGACGATCAGCGGCGGGTTTCTGTTTGGACCCATTATTGGCACATCTGTAACGGTAATTGCCGCGACTATCGGCGCGACATTATTGTTTGTCGCCGCCAGGACGGCGCTTGGGGATGTTTTGCGCGCCAAGGCCGGACCGGCAATCCGCAATATGGAAGCAGGTTTCCGGGAGAATGAACTGAGCTATATGTTCGTGCTGCGGCTGGTGCCGCTGTTTCCGTTTTTTGTGGTTAATCTGGCCCCGGCCTTTCTGGGAGTCAGCCTGCGCACCTATGTGATTGCCACATTGTTTGGCATTATTCCCGGCACCTTTGTGTATGCGTTGGTCGGTAATGGCCTGGGGGTGGTATTCGATGCAGGCGGCACGCCGGATCTTGGCATTATTTTCAAGCCCGGGATTTTATTTCCGATCCTTGGGCTGGCGTTGCTGGCGCTGATCCCGGTGCTTTACAAGCGCATGCGGGGAACCTGATTATGAGCACGGCCATCCACACGGATATGTGCGTGATCGGCGCCGGTTCCGGCGGCCTGTCGGTGGCGGCGGGGGCGGCGCAATTGGGTGCGCCCACGGTGCTGATTGAAAAAGCCAGGATGGGCGGCGATTGCCTGAACACGGGCTGCGTGCCGTCCAAGGCGCTGCTGGCGGCCGCCAAGGCGGCGCAATCCATGCGCACCGCAGGCAAGTTCGGTGTGACGGCCACGGGGATTGCCGTTGATTTTGCAAAAACCATGGATCATGTGCACGGCGTCATTGCCGCCATCGCACCCAATGATTCCGTCGAACGCTTCACCGGCCTCGGCTGCCATGTCATTCAGGCATCTGCGCGTTTTATCAGCCCGTTCGAAGTTGAAGCAGGCGGCGTACACATCCGTGCGCGGCGTTTTGTGATTGCCACCGGATCGCATGCGGCCATTCCGCCAATAGCGGGGCTTGATCAGGTTCCCTATCTGACCAATGAAACGATTTTCGAAAATCGTACGTGTCCGGAACATCTGATCATTCTGGGCGCTGGGCCGATCGGCATGGAAATGGGGCAGGCGTACCGACGTTTGGGCGCCAGGGTAACGATCATTCAGCGTTCACGCGCCATGGCCAGGGAGGATCCCGAACTTGCCGCTATTGCCATTGCCGCCCTGCGCAGTGAAGGCGTCGTCATTCTGGAAAATACGGATGCCGTATCCGTTACCCGCGCAAGCAATGGCGCGATAGATGTCGTGTTCAAAGATAAATCGGGCGAGCAACGCATCAGCGGCTCGCATCTTCTGGCCGCTACCGGCCGCCAGCCGAATACGGCCGGGCTTGATCTGGAAGCGGCGAATATTTCATACAGCCATGCCGGGATTAAAACCGATGCCGGCCTGCGCACCAGTAACCGCCGCGTTTACGCCATTGGCGATGTCACGGGCGGACCGCAATTCACCCATGTTGCGGGCTATCATGCGGGGCTTGTCATTCGCAGCGCGCTGTTCCGCGCACCGGCAAAGTTTGATCACAGTGCGGTCCCGCGCGTGACCTATACCGACCCGGAAGTGGCGCAGGTTGGGATGACCGAAGCCGGGGCGGTGAAGGCCAATATTCCACATCGTGTCCTGCATTGGCGCTTTGAGGAAAACGACCGCGCGCAGGCCGAACGGCGCACCGAAGGACTGGCGAAAATCATTACCGGCAAAGGTGGGGCCATACTGGGCGCAGGCATTGTGGGCGTAAATGCGGGCGAACTGTTGCAGCCCTGGATTCTGGCGATGACCCGCAAACAGAAGATCGGCGCCATGACCGGCATCATCGCCCCCTATCCGACATTGGGCGAAATCAACAAACGTATCGCCGGCAGCTATTACACACCAACTCTGTTCAGTCCGCGCACCCGCCTGATTGTCAGCCTACTGCGTAAATTTGGATAGGGTCATTCTGGCGTTTTCGTCCTATAATCCCCTTAAAATAATACAAATCCAGGGGGAACAAATGTCTGAACACCAGTCCATACTCAGCGGCGTCAGGGTGCTGGAAATCGCCACCTTTGTGTTTGGCCCAGGCGCCACGGTCATTATGGCGGATTTTGGCGCGGATGTGATCAAGATCGAAGCGCCGGGCATTGGCGATCCGTACCGCTATGTGCACAAATCGCCGCCTTTCGTGGCGCATGATTTCGCCTATTTCTGGCAGCAGGATAATCGCAACAAACGCTCTGTCGCGCTGGACATGAAACACCCTGAGGGCCGCGAAATATTGATGCAGCTGGTGCGGCAGGCCGATGTGCTGGTCACGAATTTTCCGCCCAATGTGCTGGCGCGGTTGAAAATCCGCTATGAAGATCTGAAGCCGGAGAATGAAAAACTGATCTATGCGCAGATTACCGGCTATGGCGAAAGCGGCCCGGACGCCAACAAACCGGGCTATGACGCTACCGCTTATTGGGCGCGCACCGGCCTGATGGATATGGTGCGCACGGCAGAAAGCGACCCCGCAATGTCCACCCCGGCCATGGGTGATAATCCCAGCGCCATGACCATGTTTGCAGGTGTTATGACTGCGCTCTATCAGCGCGAACGCACCGGCAGGGGCAGCAAGGTGTCCAGCAGCCTGATGGCCAATGGCTTGTGGGCAGCGTCGGGTCCAATGTGCGGTCTTCTTGCCGGCGCGCCACCCATGACGCGATCCAGTTGCCGTACGCCGCGCAATGCGCTGCTCAACCATTATCAAACACGCGATGAACGCTGGCTGCTTTTGATAATATTGCAGGAAGAAAAGAACTGGCCGCCCTTTGCCGCCGCCATTGATCGCGAAGATTTATTGCACGATGCCCGCTTTTCCGAAAAGGAGGCGCGTCACGCCAATGCGCTGGAACTGGCGAAAATTATTGATCCCATTTTCAAGTCGCAGGATTACGCTTTCTGGGAAAAGCGGCTGAACGAATACACGGTCACCTTCAGCCTGGTGCAGACATTTGAAGAAGCCGCCAGCGACCCGCAGGCGCTGTTGAATGGCATGATCGTGGACGTTGAAGGCTACACTTATGGCCGGGGTCAGGCCATCAGCACCCCCTTCTGGGTGCAGGGATCAGACAAAGTCCCCGCCAAAATCGGCCCGGAACTGGGCGCCAATGGGCCAGAAGTGCTGCGTGAACTGGGATATGATGAGGCCGCCATTAAGCGGATGATCGGCGATGGCGTAATTGCTGTGTGAGGGGGTTGTCAAACCTCCCCCTAAATCAGCCCCCCCACAGGCGATGACGGATCGGCATACAGCTTTTTTGGCATCCGCCCGGCCAGATAGGCCTCGCGCCCGGCGATGACGGCATGCTTCATGGCGTTGGCCATGCGGATCGGGTCTTTAGCCTCGGCGATGGCGGTGTTCATCAATACGCCGTCGCAGCCCAGTTCCATGGCGATGGCGGCGTCCGATGCTGTGCCCACGCCCGCATCCACGATCACCGGCACTTTGCATTGCTCGATAATCAGGCGGATATTGACCGGGTTCTGAATACCCAGGCCCGAGCCAATCGGCGCGGCCAGCGGCATGATGGCGGCGCAGCCCAGATCTTCCAGCTTGCGCGCGGCAATGGGGTCGTCCGAGCAATAGACCATCACCTGAAATCCCTCGCTGATCAGCACTTTGGCGGCGATCAGGGTTTCCTGCATTTCGGGGTACAGCGTCTTCTGATCGCCCAGCACCTCAAGCTTCACCAGATCCCAGCCGCCCGCTTCGCGCGCCAGCCGCAGGGTGCGCAGCGCATCGTCGGCGGTGTAACAGCCCGCCGTATTGGGCAAATAGACATATTTTTTCGGATCAAGAAAATCCACCAGCATGGGTTGATTTGGATCACTGATATTCACCCGGCGAACCGCGACCGTCACCATCTCCACCCCGGCGGCAGCGGCGGCGGCGGCGTTTTGCGCATAATCCTTGTATTTACCGGTGCCGGTAATCAGGCGCGACGTGAATTTTCGTCCCGCTATCACCAATGGCTTGTCTTCCACGCTGTTTCCTCCGCCAATAAAATGCACAATTTCCAGTTTGTCGCCGTCGCCGACCAGAACGGTTTCGTAAATGGAACGCGGTACGATTTCGCGGTTGCGCTCTACCGCAATTTTGCGGGGATCAAGCGACAATGCGCGCAGCAGCGCATCCACGCTCATGGGACCGGAAAAGCCCCGGCTTTCGCCATTAATCGTAACTTGCATTATGTCCATTTATCATCAGGTGGTGGGGGGCACAGCATACTAAAGCTGCAACGTTCACGCCACCGGCAAATAGCGCACATGCAGTTCCGGGGTGATGACCACAAGATTGTTTTTGGGTACGGGGGAGGCAACCGTTAACGAAAACGGCGGCCCGAGCCGCCGTTTCCAAAATTACGTTAATGTGGTTTATGCTTGGCGCCGCCGCACCGCGCCGATTCCTGCCAGACCAGCCCCGAGCAACAGCAGTGTTGCCGGTTCTGGCACATCGTTCGTGGGCGGGGGAGGAGGCGCGTCAAATCCCTGCACGACAACCACGCGATCACCGCCACCAAATGTGGAAAACAGAAAATCCCCGGTAAGCGGATCTATTACACCACCCTCGGCCCCACTCAACCCGCTTAGGAACTCGCGCCGGGTGCCGCTTATCGGATCGCCATTGGCGTCAATTGTATAAGCGCCGACCGTACCGAGGCTGTATTCCGAAATCAGCACGCTGTCTACGGCAAACCCAGGATTGCCACCCTGAACATAGACGATGCCTTCCGGTCCGCCGCCAGGCGTCGCTCTCTCGACAACACCCGTGACGTCATATGTGCCCAACCCATCCGGCGTTAAAGTAATTTCATACCATTGCCCGCCATTATAAGAGGCCATCTTCATCTGTCCGGCGCCCGGAAAACCAGAAGGCACGAATGTCAGCGTGCCAACCGACGACACGATGCCGAGCGGGCCGAGATCGATGACCTTATCCGGGGCAACGCTGCCCGGTTTGATCTGACCGAGGATGTTATTGCTATAACCAGTGTAAAACAGAACCCCGCCAGGACCAAACGCGAGCCCCCCGTCAATATTGGGCGCCGTAGCGTAACCTACCGACGCTCCCGCATACCCCGTAATGTGGCCGCCGCCGCCACGGGTTACGTCGATGGCGCGTATTACGCCGCTGCCCCCGTTTGCGGCCCCCCCGATCAGCAGTGTGTCATTGTCTAGGAATGTTAATCCGCCTAGCGGCCCCGGAACACCGCCCGGCGTACCGAGATCGGTGAAACTATAATCGACCGCGAAGTCCACTCCTAATGCGATAGCATTCGCAGGCTGCGATGCCCCAATAAGCGCCACCAGCGCCGCCGCAACAGCGGCCATTGATACAATTTTCATATTAATCTCCAATAGTTAGTTAAGAACAGGAAAACCCTTGCACGTCTACGAACACCACCCAACCTATTTTATTAACGAAATTCTAACATTCGGGGGAGCCGGGCGCAAGCTCCGTCCGGCCAATCCCGTAAAAAATTTGTGGTTTCCGGCCCGTGTATGACGCTGGTCACAGGGGGCCGCACATGGTGGTTGCATGAAAGCCGTTTGCCGTAAGCCGACCGGGCTTGCCGCCCGTATGAAACGCGCGCAACTAGGTGGTCAACCAGACGCTGCTGCAATTTCTGGCGACTAACGCTTGCCAGCTAAATTGGCTTACGCCACCGGCAAATAGCGCACATGCAGTTCGGGCGTAATAACCACAAGATTGTTTTTGGGAACGGGGGTCCAGTCGTTGCGGTTATCCGTCAGCGGTTCGGATGCGATGATAACGGCATGCGGCCGGCGGTTGGTGGGACGCATGCGATATTCCCCATTCGTCAATTCAAACCGGTCGCCAGAACTGACATAAAGCGTCAGCGGATCAGAATCGTTCACCGCCACATATTTGGATGCAATCACCGTCTGCCCGTCGGTCAGGGCGAAATTACAGCGCGACGAATCCGTAACCCCCGCCTCCAGCAGCCAGGTTTCGATCTGGCGGATGGTGAACATCATTGCCTCGGCAAGATCGTCCACGGTGTAATCGTCCAGACGCGGCAGCAGGCGGTTCAAAAATACCGCAAAAGCGTGCTCGGAATCGGTGGTGCCATCAATAATACTGTAGACATGATCATCGAGCGAAGCGCGCAGCCGCCGCTTGATCCTGGCAAAACCATTGATTGAGCCGTTATGCATCCATAAAAACCGGTCATACTGGAACGGATGGCAGTTCGCCTCGCTGACCGACAAGCCGGGGGTCGCCGCCCGCACATGGGCGAAAAAACAGGTGGAGCGGATTTTGTCCGCCAGCCGGTGCAGATTGCGGTTGCTCCAGGCGGGCTGTACGCTGGTGAAGACACAGGGTGTCTGATCGACCTCGGGCACATACCAGCCCACCCCGAAGCCGTCGCCATTCAGCGGTTCATGATGTTCGCGGGCCTTGAAGCTTTGCTGAATCAGCGACTGCGCGGACTTGGTCAACAAGTCCGACATGAACATCTCACGGCCCTTATACACCAGAAACCTGCACATTAGTCTGGCCTCCCTTACATGGAACCGAATCTCGCAGATATATCTTAATAGCCTATTGCAAGGATGAAAAAAGCATTCAAGATTGGCTGAATCAGCATCAGCCTTATGGAGATGGCAGCATGGGACGGAGCAGGGAAATTTCGGGACTGTTGGGCGCCTTGTCGCGGCGCCAGTTCATGCAGGGCGCGGCGGCGGCGGTGGGTGTCAGCATCACGGCCATGCCGGAATTTGCAGTTGCCGCCGGGGAAAAGCTGGTCAATTTCTATAATTGGGACACCTATATCGGCGAGACGACACTGGCTGATTTCACAAAGGCGACGGGCATTGAGGTCAAAATGGACCTGTTTGCCGATAATGACGAACTGTTCGCCAAGCTGCGATCAGGAAATCCGGGATATGATGTGATTGTGCCAAGCAGCAACTGGGTTTCGCGGATGAGTCTGGCCGGCATGCTGGAGCCGCTGGATCACAGCCTGATACCCAATATCAAACATATTGTCCCCCGCTTTATGCGGAATGCCGGTTTTGATCCGGGGCGAAAATATAGTCTGCCCTATATGTGGGGCACGATTGGGATCGGGTATCGCAAATCCAAATTTTCCGAGCCACCCGCAAGTTGGAAATGGGTGTATGACAGCGGCAAATATTCCGGCCGTTTGGCGCTGATGTCGGAAGGCGATGTTCTGTTGGGCATGGCCCTGAAATATCTGGGCTATTCTCTCAATACGCTGGATGACAAACAACTGGCCGAAGCCGAAGCGCTGATTATCAAACAAAAACCGCATATAAAGGCGTTCGCCGAAGATAATGGCCAGGATTTGCTGGCGTCCGGAGAAGTGGATCTGGTGATGGAATGGAATGGCGATATTGCCCAGCTCATGGCCGAGGACGGCGATATTGGCTATGTGGTGCCGGAAGAAGGCGGGCTGTTGTGGGAGGACACGCTGGCGATCCCAAAAGGCGCGCCGCATTTGGCAAATGCCCATGCCTTCATCAACTTTATTCATGATCCGGATGTGAATGCGGGTATCGCTACGACCGTTCAGTTTGCCACACCCAATCAGGCGGCGCTTGCCAAAATGGATAAGGCTTACACGGAAAATACAGCAATCTTTGCTCCGGAATCCATTCTGGAAAAATCAGAAATCCTGAACTATCTGGGCGAAGAGGCCATTGCCAAGCGTCAGGAAGCCTGCACACGGATTTTTGCCGCCTGATGGAGCCGTGGCGTAAAACACCTTTTGTTTTTCTGGTAAGCTTTCTGCCGCCCGCGCTGTGGCTGGGGGTGTTTTTCGTGGCGCCCCTGTCGCTGTTGTGGCTTTTCAGTTTTGGTGACAAGTCAGGCATTACTGACATTGAGCTTAAATGGACCCTGACGAATTACGCGCGTGCGCTGGATCCGCTTTATCTTGGCGTAGTGCTCAAATCTCTCTGGATTGCGGGCGCCACGACCGCGATCTGTATTATGATCGGGTTGCCCGTGGCGCTGGTGATCAGTTTTGCCCCAGGCCGGGTTCAGCCGTGGTTGCTGTTGCTGATTATCCTGCCTTTCTGGACAAATCTGCTGATCCGCACTTATGCGTTAATTGCGGTTTTGCGCGGCAATGGACATGTGAATTCCGTTCTTGAATGGCTATGGCATATTGGGGATGGCATTCTGGGGATGGTGGGCCTGGGCGATTATGGTCTGCTTGGGGCCGGGTTCACGCCGCTGGCGTTACTGTATAATGACGGCGCGGTGGTGACCGGACTGGTCTATGTGCACCTGCCCTTTATGGTGCTGCCGCTTTATGCCGCATTTGACCGGCTTGATCGCAGTCTGATTGAAGCGAGCCTTGATCTGGGTGCGGGGCATGTGCGGACATTTTTCAGCATCATCGCGCCGCTGGCGTTGCCTGGCATTGTCTCTGGCGTGATCATCACCTTTATACCTGCCCTTGGCGCCTATCTGACGCCGGATTTGCTGGGTGGGGCTGATAGCCAGATGATCGCCAATATTATAGAACGCCAGTTCAAGGCCGCCAATGACTGGCCGTTTGGTTCGGCGCTGAGTTTTCTGTTGATGTATGCGACATTTTTCGGACTGGCCATGCGCGGCATTTTCATCAGGCGCGGGGGTGAAGGCGGCAGAGGATGAACATCATCAAGAAAATATTCGTGCAATCACCGTCAGGACCGCTTGATTATCACCGCCGCTGGCCCTTGCGTGCAATATTAATTTGTATACTGATTTTTATGTATGCGCCAATTTTCACCCTGATCGCGTTCAGCTTCAATGACAGCAAACGCAATATTGTCTGGCATGGCTTTACCCTGAAATATTACGAGAAGGCCTTCGCCAATGCCGAACTCATGCTGGCGTTTGGCAATTCACTGGCCATCGCACTGTTCAGCACCCTGATCAGCATCGTGCTGGGGTCGCTGGCGGCATACACATTATGGCGCTTCCGCTTTCCCGGGAAAGCCGCCTATGAAGGCGCCATGGCCTTGCCAATTGTTATCCCGGAAATTTGCATGGGGGTGGCAATGATGGCGTTCATTACGCGCGTTGGTTGGCCACAGAACATGCCGTGGCCGCTCAATCTTGGCGCTATCACCATTGCGCATATTGCTTTCTGTTTTCCGTTTGCCGCCATCGTGATCCGGGCGCGGCTGCAAAGTTTCAATCGGGAATTGGCGGAATCCGCACATGATCTGGGCGCCAGTGAATTTCAGGTGTTTCGCGATATCATTCTTGCGCATATGCGCCCAGGCATTGTTGCGGGCGGATTGCTGTCCTTTACCCTGTCGCTGGATGATTTCGTGATTACATTTTTTACGTCTGGTCCAAACAGCGTGACCTTTCCCGTAAAGATTTATTCCATGGTGCGGTTTTCCGTGACGCCAGAGGTGAATGCGGCGTCAACGGTTTTGATCATTTTGACAATTGCGCTTACCGCCATTGCACTGCGTCTGCAATATCGCAGCCAAATGACAGAGCAGGTAAAATAATGCTGGCGCAAAACGATCCTATCATCCGCCTGAAAGGCGTTTCCAAATTTTTTGGCGCGGCCTGTGCGGTTGACAATGTTTCACTTGATGTGATGCACGGGGAGTTTTTTGCGCTGGTGGGCCCGTCGGGCTGTGGCAAAACAACCTTGTTGCGCATGTTGGCGGGGTTCGAGACGCCTGATACAGGCAATCTTTTTATCGATGGCCGTGACATGACGGGCGTGGGCGCGAACAGGCGGCCAGTTAATCTGGTGTTTCAGTCCTATGCCATTTTTCCGCATATGAGCGTTGCGGAAAATGTGGGATATGGCCTGAAAATTGCCGGCCTCGCACGAGATGAAATCATGGCTCGCACCGCAGAGGTCTTGCGGCTGGTGAAACTGACCGGCCAGGAAAAAAAGCACCCCGGTCAATTGTCAGGCGGCCAGCGTCAGCGGGTGGTGCTGGCCCGCGCTTTGGTGATGCGCCCCGCCGTATTGCTGCTGGATGAACCCTTGTCGGCACTGGATGCGAAATTACGCGAAGCCATGCAGCTTGAACTGGTGCATTTGCAGAAAACCGTCGGCATTACTTTTTTGATTGTCACCCATGATCAGTCCGAAGCCCTGTCGATGGCGAACCGTATTGCGGTCATGCACGAAGGCGCTGTGCGCCAAGTGGCCAGTCCAGGCGAATTATACGAAGCGCCCAATTGCCGCTTCGTTGCGGATTTTATCGGAAAGATCAATCTGTTTGAAGGTGTTGCGACCATGCATCAAAAAGATCGTGTACGGATAAATACCGCACTATTGGGCGAAGTGGAACTGACAGGGACGGCGCAGGGGGCGGTTACACTGGCGGTGCGGCCGGAAAAAATCCGGATTTCCAGCGAGCGGCAAACACAATTGAACATCATTCAGGTGCGCGGCAAAATAACCGACATCGCCTATTATGGCGGTTATTCAAATGTGTTTATTGATATTGGCGCAGTGCAGCCGCTAATGGCCGATATCACGAATGCTGGCCGGAATGACATGTCCACTGTTGCGGCTGGTGACAGCGTATATTGCAGTTGGCGCGCCACCGATACGCTGCTTCTGCTGGATTAGCACGCAGAGAATATATGCAACCATGGCGCGGCGCTGTTCAGGTTGGACAGGTGAATAAAATATGCCCTTCGCGCCGTTGAATGCGCCAGCCTTTGGCCGTGCGTACAAATTTATCATTATAATATCCCGCCATCATCGGCCCCGGCACTTTGGCGGGCTTATCGCCATCCTGGTCGGCGCGGAACAGGCTCAGATATGTAACGCCTGCTGCGGTGTCTGCATCCAGCACATTGGTCCAGATATTGGTGAAGATATGCAGTGATCTCCGGTTGGCGGGGCGGCCCGTTAAAAATCCCATTATCGCTTTGTGGCCCTTTAGCAGCGCGCCCTGGACCTCCAGTTCGCCATCTTCCACAAACAGATCGACAAAGGCGTCATATTCGCGGAAATCAATATGCCGGGCATAGGCAATACTGATTTTTTCACAGGCCCGTTCAATCAGATCGCGTTCTGTTTCTGTCATGGCTTTTCTCCCTGTTAGCGCGCCGGATCATCATGGATATGAATAATTTGCCCGCTGAAATTGCGCCCGTTCCCTGCATTTTATCATTCTTTCAGGGCAGCATAGCCTGTATAAGCAGCTTGAAAAACATAAATCCCGGATATCCGGACTCGATATAATCCATGACGGCCAACGCCATATCACCCCGGCACAAATTGCGCCCCATTCTTGGATGGATTGCGGCGGCGGTCCTGCTGGTGCGTACAGTGCTTCCCATGAGCATGATGATGCCGTTGGGCTTGTCCGAGCTTACCATTTGTGGCGGGAATGGCGTCGAGACAATCCTTGTGGATCAGGACATGAACCGGGTTAATCCGGATGCGCCATCGCGGGCCGATGCGGAACATTGCGGAATCTGTACGATTGTTTTCGGTCTGGCCTGGGCCATTGCGCTGGTATCAGGTCTGGCGCCGCTGATTGTTTTTGTTTCACCCCGCCGGGTCGATGGCTGGCGGCCGCAACATAATGGTTTCACGCTTGCGCTTCCGCGCGCCCCTCCTCACTTCGCTTAGCCTCAACTGAATTGTTTTCAAACGGCCCGGCGCAATCCTGCGCGGGCGCACATATTCATGTTCACTAAGGAAGAAACATCATGCAACCTATGTTCACGATTACTATGCGTACATCCATGCCCTTGCTTATGGGGGGGTTCCTGGCCGTAGCGTCCGCGCAAGTGGTGCAGGCCTCCTGCGGGGCTTCGTTCTGTTCAATCAATACCAACTGGAACATGCAGGGGGCCGCTGTCGAGCCCGGCTGGCGGCTGGATCTGCGTGCCGAATATATCGATCAGGACCAACCCAGATCAGGCAACGATGACATCGCAGTTGGCCAGGTTCGCCGCCACCATGATGAGGTCAAAACCCGCAACCGCAATGCTCAGGCGGTTATCGATTATGCGGTGAATGAACGGCTGGGTTTTTCGGCCACGATACCAGTGACGGATCGCGATCATCTGCATATTCATAACCATCATGGAGCGAAAATTCCCGAAAGCTGGGACTTTACACGGCTGGGGGACATCCGCGTGCAGGGGCGTTATCAGTGGAGTATGGCCGGCCGGGAAGATGCCGGCATGGGTAATTTCGGCCTCAATCTGGGTTTGAAGCTGCCAACGGGCCAAACCCATGTGGATAATGCGGATGGGGATCGCGCCGAGCGCAGCCTGCAACCCGGCACCGGGACAACGGATTTACTACTGGGTGCCTATTATAATCAGTTGCTCAGCAGTATGGATTCGTCCTGGTTTGTTCAGGGTGTGTGGCAGCAGCCGTTGAACAGGCACGAACATTACGAACCTGGCCATCGGTTATCAGCTGATCTCGGGTACCGGTATGAAGCCAGCAGCAAGGTTGGATTGCTGGCGCAGATCAACACGCTGTATGTTGCGCGTGACCGCGGTGCGGAGGCTGAGCCAAAGGACACAGGCGGCAAGTTTGTATATTTCAGCCCCGGCGCCACCTTCGCCGTTACGCCGAATGCGCAGCTTTACGGTTTTGTCCAGTTGCCGATGTACCAATATGTCAACGGTGTGCAGTTGACGGCGGATTGGTCCTTGGCCGCCGGGGTGAGCGTCCGGTTCTAGCAGCGCGATGATTGGTTTTTGATTCGCTCTTCTCCCGTATCGTCATTGCGAACGAAGTGGAGCAACCCAGGAGTCCCACACAAAAGTTTGTGATTTTGGCTCCTGGATTGCCGCGTCGCTACGCTCCTCCCAAAGACGGCAGAGGGGGCCTACCGCCCCTCAAATTTCGGCTTGCGCTTTTCGCGGAAGGCTTTGACGGCTTCGATATGGTCATGGGTGAACGAGAGGACGCCCATATGCGACGACACGCTTTCCAGCGCCTGGAACAGATCGCTGCGCAGCCCGTCATAGACGGCTTTTTTAGTCATGCGGATGGCCAAGCTGGGGCCGTTGGCGATCCGTTCGGCGAAAGCATAGGTATGCGCCATTAATTGATCATCGGGCAGCACTTTCGAGACGATACCCAGCCGTTCGGCTTCTTCGGCGCTGAACAGATCGCCGGTCCAGAGCAGTTCCAGCGCCTTGGTCAGGCCCACCAGACGCGGCAGCAAAAACGCGCCGCCATCGCCCGGCGCCAGGCCGACATTCACATAGGATTCAGCAAAGCGCGCGCTGGCGGCGGCAAAGCGGATATCCGCATATAGAGTCATATCCATGCCAGCGCCTGTCGCCGCGCCATTGACCGCACAGATATAGGGCTTGTCCAGCGCGCTTACCGCGCGCGCCACCGGATGCACCCGGGTCAGCAGATATTCCTTGAATTGGTTGGGGGTTTCATCCTTGCCCATGGTGGACAGATCGCCGCCGGAACAGAACGCCTTGCCGGTGCCGGTCAGCACCACCACATTGACATCGTCCCGCGCCTGGCTTTCACGCAAGCCCGCCGCCCAGCCCAGCAGCATTTCATCACTGAACGCATTGCGGGTTTCGGGGCGGTTCAGGGTGATGGTGGCGATCTTGTTTTTGACTTCGAACAGAATGTCCGGCATTGGCTTCCCCTTTTATGGTTTAATGGGTTAGTTTTACGCGAGCATACGTGCAATATCCAGTCAGATTGAACCGGAGCCATACATGAGCCAGAATCTGCCCTTACAGGGAATAACCGTCATCGAGCTGGGCAGCAGCCTGGCCGCGCCCTATGCGGCGCTGATACTGGCCGAGATGGGGGCCGAGGTGATCAAGGTCGAGCATCCCGAGGGCGGCGATGCGGCGCGCACCTGGGGGCCGAATGGCGATTATGGTTTCTCGCTGATGTTCGAAACCTTCAACCGCAACAAAAAATCCATCACCGTTGATTTTACCAACAAGACGGAACTTGACCGGTTGCGCCAATTGATTGTGACGCGCGCCGATGTGGTGTTGCAGAATTTACGTCCCGGCGTGGTCGAGGATTTGAAACTGGATGGCCCATCCCTGCTGGCGCAAAAACCGGCGCTGATTTATTGCAATCTCGGCGCGTTTGGCGGTGCCGGGGAAATGTCGCGGCTGCCGGGATATGATCCGCTGATGCAGGCCTTTACCGGCATGTGCGATGTCACCGGGCCGGAAGGCGGCGAGCAATGCCGGGTCGGCGTTCCGGTCGTGGATATGGGCACCGGCATGTGGGCGGCGATGGGCATTCTCACCAAATTGCTGACGCGCAAGGATGATGGCAAGGGCGGGCAGGTCGATGTGGCGCTGTATGAAACCGCCATGACCTGGATGTCGATGCCGATGGCGAGTGTAATGGCCACGGGTAAATCGCCGGGCCGCTATGGCTTGCGCGGGCCGGGCGGGCTGGCGCCCAATCGCGGCTATCAGGCGTCGGACGGCATGATGATTATTACTGCGGGCACCAATGGGCAGTTTCGCAAACTGTGCGCGGCGCTGGGCCATGCGCAATGGGCGGACGATGAACGTTTCACCACCCCGCGCGGGCGATCCAAATATGAATTGGAAATGAGCGCGCTGATCGGCGATGTCATCCGTACACGCACACGCGCCCACTGGATGCGGGTTCTGGATGAGGTTGGCGTTCCCAATGCGCCGGTGCATACGCCGGTCGAAGCGTTTAATCATCCGCAAACGCAGGCCAGCGGTCTGTTGCAAAAGGCCGCCGACGGGTCCACGGCGCAGGTCACACTGCCGCTGAAGTTCGATCACGCCCGTCTGCCCTATCGCCACCGCGCACCCAAACTGGGTGAACATAATGATCTGTTGAAAGTATAATGATGCAGGACAGTAAACGTTGGATGATGCGCGGCGGCGTGGCTATCGTCATCCTTGTGGCGGCCTTGCTGCTATGGCGGGTGTTTCAGCCAAAATCCATGGGCGATGGCGTGACCGGCAGCAATGGGCGCATTGAAGCGGTCGAAATCGATGTGGCCGCCAAGGCTCCGGGCCGGATCAGGGACATACTGGTGAACGAAGGTGAATATGTCCAGGCGGGGCAGGTGCTGGCCAATATGGACACGGCGGTGCTGGAAGCCCAGCACCGGGAGGCGGCGGCGCAGTTGCAGCGCGCCATCATTGGCGTTGAGACGGCGCAAATTCAGATCACCCAGCGTGAAGCCGAAAAAGCCGCTGCTGAAGCGGTTATGGAGCAGCGCAAGGCGGAACTTGACGCCGCTAAAAAGCGCCTGGACCGTTCGGAAAAACTGGTGGGCGGTGATAATATTTCACGCCAGCAGCTTGATGATAACCGGGCACGCTTCCAGGGCGCACAGGCCGGCGTCAATGCGGCGCAGGCCCAGATCGCCGCAGCCGACGCGGCCATCGCCACCGGCAAATCCCAGGTCATTGGCGCGCAATCATCGGTGGATGCGGTGCGCGCCACGGTGCAGCGCATTGAAGCGGATCTGGACGACAGTATCCTGAAATCACCGCGCGATGGCCGGGTGCAATATCGTGTGGCGCAGCCGGGCGAAGTGGTTGGCGCGGGCGGCAAGGTGCTGAACCTGGTTGATCTGGCGGATGTCTATATGATTTTCTTTCTGCCTACGGAGGATGCCGGGCGTCTTGCACTGGGCGGGGAAGTGCGGCTGGTGCTGGACGCCGCGCCGCAATATGTCATCCCCGCGCAGATTTCATTCGTGGCCGATGTGGCGCAGTTCACCCCCAAAACGGTTGAAACCGCCATTGAACGGCAAAAGCTGATGTTCCGCGTCAAGGCGCGGATCGATCCCGAACTGCTGAAACAGCATCTGCATCATGTCAAAACCGGGGTGTCCGGCATGGCCTGGCTGCGAGTGGACCCAAAGGCCGAATGGCCTGACGAGCTTCGCACCAAGTTACCACAATGAGCAGCCTTCCCTCAGGTGCAGAAATCGTTGCGCGCCTGAGTGGCGTTAGTTTGCGTTACGCTGGCAAGGCGGCGCTGGATAATATCAGCCTTGACGTTCCGGCGGGCTGCATGGCCGGGCTGATCGGCCCGGACGGGGTGGGCAAATCCAGCCTGCTGGCCTTGATCGCCGGGGCGCGCGCCATCCAGACCGGACAGATCGCGGTGCTGGATGGGGATATGGCGAAGGCGGCGCACCGGCGGCGCGTGTGCCCGCGCATCGCCTATATGCCGCAAGGCCTGGGAAAAAATCTCTATGCGCGGCTTTCGGTGTTTGAGAATGTGGATTTTTTTGGCCGCCTGTTCGGCCATGACGCAGCCGAACGCCAGCGCCGCATTGCCCAATTGCTGCATGCAACCGGGCTTGGCGCATTCGCGGACCGTCCGGCGGGCAAACTGTCAGGCGGCATGAAGCAGAAGCTGGGCCTGTGTTGTGCACTGATCCATGATCCCGACCTGCTGATTCTGGATGAACCCACCACCGGCGTCGATCCGCTGTCGCGCCATCAGTTCTGGGAACTGATTGACAGCATCCGCGCGGGGCGGCCAGGCATGAGTGTGCTGATCGCCACCGCCTATATGGAGGAGGCCGCGCGTTTCGACTGGCTGGCGGCGATGGATGCAGGGCGTGTGCTGGCCAGCGGGGCGCCGCAGGATTTGCTGGCGCATACCGGCGCCGCTACACTGGAGGCGGCGTTTATAGCATTATTGCCGGAAGAAAAACGCCTCGGCTACCGGCCCGTGACCGTGCCGCCGCGCGATCCCGCTATTGATCATGAAGTTGCGATTGAAGCCAGAGACCTGACCCTGCGCTTTGGTGATTTTACCGCCGTCGATCATGTGAGTTTCCGCATCCTGCGCGGCGAGATTTTCGGCTTTATCGGTTCCAATGGCTGCGGCAAGACGACGACCATGAAAATGTTGACCGGCCTGCTGCCTGCAAGCGAGGGTACGGCGCATCTGTTCGGCCAGCCGATGCAATCGCGCGACATCGAAACCCGCAGGCGTATCGGCTATATGTCGCAGAGCTTTTCACTCTATTCCGAACTGACGGTGCGGCAAAATCTGCATCTCCATGCCCGCCTGTTCCGCCTGCCGCCGGACACCATCCCGGCCAGGGTCAGCGAGATGCTGCAACGCTTCGATCTGACAGGCGTCAGCGATGCGCTGCCCGGCGCATTGCCGCTGGGGCAGCGCCAGCGGCTGTCACTGGCTGTCGCCATGATCCATGCGCCGGAGATATTGATTCTGGATGAGCCTACATCGGGCGTCGATCCGGTGGCGCGCGATGGTTTCTGGCAGATCATGATTGATCTGGCGCGCCGTGAAAAAGTGACAATCTTTATTTCAACCCATTTCATGAACGAGGCCGAACGCTGTGACCGCATCGCGCTGATGCATGCGGGGCGCGTGCTGGTCAGCGATACGCCTGCGGCGGTGATGGAACAGCGCGGAGCGCATAATCTGGAAGAAGCCTTTATTGGCTATCTGGAAGACGCGGCACAGGATGTGGCGCCAGAAGCGCAGCCGGAACCAGCCGCGCCGGCGCAATCTCCCGCCGCGCATAGCATGCAACGGCGCTGGTTCGATCCCCGGCGCATGTTCAGTTACGCACGGCGTGAGGCGCTGGAATTGCGCCGTGATCCCATCCGCCTGACGCTGGCGCTGCTGGGCAGCGTCATCCTGATGTTTGTCGTGGGTTATGGCGTGAATCTGGATGTGGAGGATTTAAGTTTTGCTGTTCTGGACCGCGACGATACGGTTGCCAGCCGGGACTATGTGCTGAATATTTCCGGTTCGCGCTATTTCATCGAACAGGCGCCGATTGCCAGCTATGAAGATCTTGACAGGCGCATGCGCGCAGGCGAACTGAGCCTGGCGATTGAAATTCCACCGGGCTTTGGCCGCGATCTGGCGCGCGGCGATACGGTGCAGATCGGCGCATGGATTGATGGCGCCATGCCGCAGCGCGCCGAAACCGTGCAGGGCTATGTGCAGGGCATGCATCTGCAATGGCTGGCGGGCAGATATCCATTGACCAATCTTATGAATATCGAGACGCGGTTTCGCTATAATCCCGATGTGAAAAGTCTGGTGGCGATGGTTCCCGCAGTCATACCGCTGCTACTGCTGCTGATCCCGGCGATGCTGGCGGCGTTGAGCGTGGTGCGTGAAAAAGAGCTTGGCTCCATCATCAATCTTTATGTCACGCCGGTAACCAGGCTGGAATTTCTGCTCGGCAAACAACTGCCTTATGTCGGGCTGGCGATGCTGAATTTTCTGTTGCTGACAGCGCTTGCAATCACGGTGTTCGGTGTGCCGCTGAAGGGCAGTTTTCTGACCCTGGCCGCAGGCGCATTGCTGTATGTGATTTCGGCCACCGCCATCGGCCTGCTGATCTCCAGCTTTATGCGCAGCCAGATCGCCGCGATCTTTGGCACGGCGGTGCTGACCATCCTGCCCGCCGTGACATTTTCCGGCATGATTGATCCGGTGTCGTCACTGGAGGGCGCGGGCCGTATGATCGGCAATATCTATCCTGCGACGCATTTCATCACCATTTCACGCGGGACTTTTTCAAAAGCGCTGGGCTTTGCGGATTTGTACGCTGCGTTCATCCCCCTGCTGATTGCCGCGCCGGTACTGATCGGCCTGGGCGTGGCGCTGTTGAAAAAGCAGGAGGCCTGAACATGCGCGCCGCCAATATTCTGTATCTGGGCGTCAAGGAACTGCGCAGTCTGGCGCGCGATCCGGTGATGCTGATGCTGATTCTCTTCGCCTTTACTTTCGCCATTTATTCGGCGGCCAAGGCGCTGCCACAAACTCTTAACAGGGCGCCTATCGCCATTGTGGATGAAGACCGCTCGCCGCTGTCGGCGCGCATCAGCGGCGCATTCTATCCACCCTATTTTGTCGCGCCGGTGATGATCGATCAGGCCGGAATGGATGCGCAGATGGACGCCGGGCTGGCCACCTTTGCGCTGAATATCCCCCCCGATTTTCAGCGCGATGTTCTGGCCGGGCGCGCGCCTACCCTGCAATTGAATGTGGACGCCACCCGCATGAGTCAGGCCTTTGCAGGCAGCGGGTATGTACAGGCCATCGCCGCCGCCGAAGTGCGCGAGTTTGTGCAGGGCTATCGCGGGGCCGCGGCGCCGCCTGCCGAACTGGTCATGCGGGCGCGCTTTAATCCGCAGCTTCAGCAAGCCTGGTTTGGTTCGGTGATGGAGCTGATCAATAATGTCACCATGCTGTCGATCGTTCTGACGGGCGCGGCGCTGATCCGGGAGCGCGAGCATGGCACGGTGGAGCACTTGCTGGTGATGCCCGTCACCCCGTTTGAGATTATGACCAGCAAGGTCTGGGCCATGGCGCTGGTGGTGCTGACGGCCTGCGCATTGTCGTTATTTTTCGTCATTGAAGGGGCGCTGGCGGTGCCCATCGAAGGGTCGCGGATATTGTTTCTGTCGGGGGCGGCGTTGCTGCTGTTCGCCACCACATCCATGGGGATATTTCTGGGCACCATCGCGCGCTCCATGCCGCAGTTTGGCATGCTGCTGCTGTTGGTGCTGCTGCCGCTGCAGATATTGTCTGGTGGCACAAGCCCGCGCGAAAGCATGCCCGCGCTCATTCAGCTATTGATGCAGGCCGCGCCGAACACCCATTTTGTCATGTTGTCGCAGGCAATTTTATATCGCGGCGCGGGGCTGGAGGTGGTGTGGCCGGAATTCATCAAAATCGCCCTGATCGGCGCCATCCTGTTCAGCCTGGCCCTGGCGCGCTTCCGCCGCACCATCGGCGAGATGGCGTAACAAGTACATGCTCTTGACGCGCCCATCCCTCTGTCGCATGCTGACATGAAGCATAATAACATCCTGCAAGAATAGCAGGGGTGACAACGAGGGGAGAGGGCATAATGGCGCAAAAGCACATTCTTGATGGCTACAAGATTGTAGATTTCACGCAGGTTCTGGCGGGGCCAAGCTGCACCCGCGCCATGGCGGAAATGGGCGCCGAGGTTATCAAGCTGGAAATTGCGCCGGGCGGCGATATGACCCGCAACCTGCCCTGGCTGCGCAATGGCCGCAGCGGCTATTTCATTCAGCAGAACCGGGGCAAGCAATCGCTGTGCCTTAATCCCAAGACACCCGAAGGCCTGCATATCATCAAGGAACTGATCAAGGATGCGGATGTTTTCATCGAATCCTTTTCGCCGGGCGCCATTGGCCGCATGGGGCTGGGCTGGGATGTGGTACATGCGATCAATCCCAGGGTGGTGATGTGTTCCATCTCCGCGCTCGGGCAGACCGGACCGCTCAGCCAGTTGCCGGGCTATGATTATATCGCCGCCGCCTATGCGGGCATTCTGGATAATATCGGCTATCCCGATGGGCCGCCGCTGCTGACCGGCATGGCGATTGGCGATGTCAGCACCGGCATGAATGCATTTGGTGCGATTATGGCGGCGCTGCTCGACCGTTCGCGCAGCAATGAAGGCCAGTATCTCGATATCTCGCTGCTGGATACGTATTTTCAAATGCATGAAGTGAATGTGCAGCATTATTCGGGTTCCGAAGGCGCGATGGCGCCGACACGGTTTGGCAATCTGCACTCCTCGATTTTCCCCATCGGGATTTTCAAGGGCCGTACAGGGTACATATTCCTGCTGGCGGTTCCCGCCACCTGGCCGGCCTTCTGCAAGGTGATCGAACGCGAAGATCTGATCGAGCATCCCATGTACGCCACGGTGCCCTTGCGCGCCGAAAACCGTTTCAAACTGGCGGCCGAAATTCAGGCATGGTGCGACAGGCAGCCCAGTGATGCAGCCATCATCAAAAAATTTCAGGACGCGCATCTGCCGGTTGCGCCGATCCTGTCTGTGCCGCAGGCGATGGCGGAACCGCATCTGATCGAGCGCGGCGTGGTGCGCACCATTCATGACCGGGGGTTTGGCGAGCTGAAAATTCCCAATATCCCGCAGCGTTTTTCCAAATATCCGGACCGGCTGGAATTGCAGGCGCCTTTTATTGGCGAACATAATGCACAGGTGCTGCGCAAACATCTGGGCTATAGCGACGAAAAGATCAGGGCGCTGGTGGATGCGGGTGTTCTGCATGCCGAACCCATTCCCGCAGCAGCGGAATAATTAAACCTACATAAGGAAAAAGAAAATGGCAGGAGATATGGAAGGCAAAGTCGTGCTGGTCACCGGTGCGGGTTCAGGCATTGGCCGGGAGTCGGCGCTGGTGTTCGCGCGCGAAGGCGCCAAGGTGATGGTCGCCGACATCAATGAAAAAGGCGGCGAGGAAACCGTCGGCCTGGTGAAACAGAAGGGCGGCACAGCCAGCTTCGTGCGCTGCAATGTCGCCAAGGGGCCGGAGGTTGAGGCCATGGTCAAGGCCACCGTCGATACCTTTGGCCGTCTGGATGCGGCGTTCAACAATGCCGGCGTTGAAGGCGACACCCGCGCCACCATCATTTCGTGTACGGAGGAAAATTTCGATCTCAACATCGCTGTCAATCTGAAAGGCGTATGGTGGTGCATGAAATACGAAATCGAACAGTTCCTGCGTCAGGATTCGCCCGGCGCCATCGTCAACACGTCGTCGCTGGCGGGCATTGTCGGCGTGCCGCGCGGCAATGCCTATGTGGCGGCGAAACACGGCGTCATCGGCCTGACCAAAACAGGCGCGCTGGAATATGCCCGCAAAAATATCCGCGTGAATGCGGTCTGCCCCGGCGCCATTGAAACCCCCATGCTGGACCGCATCGCGGGCGGCACCGAAAAAGGCTATGAGGCGATGCGCCGCATGGAACCGGTCGGCCGCCTGGGCAAACCCTCCGAAATCGCCGAGGCAGCGATGTGGCTATGCTCCGACCGCGCATCCTTTGTTACGGGGCTCGCCATGTCGGTGGATGGCGGAAGTTTTGCGCGGTGATGTAGCAAGGTCCATGATGGCGTGATCGCAACGTCACCCCTATCTTCGGCTGGCGGATGTCTTCTTCTCTGACTCAAAACTGATCCGCAAGCGTGTCCCGGTTGCTTTTGCAAAGCGCGTCACGGGCGCGCCGAAGGGATCGAGCGGCAGCTTTCCAGCCTCGCAATGGCGCTTTGCGATGTTGCCATGCGTTCGGCCAATTGTTCCTGGGGCAGCCCCGCTTTCACGCGTGCTTCGATAATGGCCTGGGCGAGGGCGAACTCCTCCTCAAGGGCCTCATATTCCTTGCGGTATTCTTTGTCTGTTATCCATTTTGCATGCAGGTCTTTGATTTTGGTCATCTGACCTCCTTCGCCGACGCTTCAAAAATGATATAATTCAGTCAAGCTTATAATCGGCGCCATAACCTCACCCGACTCCAATATTATCCAGCAACCGGGTTTTTCCAATGCGCGCGGCGACGATCAGGCGGGCGGGACGCGGGCCGATATGGGGCAGTGGCGTCAGATCCTCGGCATCGCACAGTTCGAGATAATCGACGCTATCGAACCCGCCGCGCAGCAATTCGGCTTGCCCCCAGGCAAGGTGCGCCGCCGCACCCGATCCATCGGCCAGACGCTGCGCCACTGCCTGCAAGGTGCGTGGGATGGCCAGCGCCTGTTTGCGCTGGGCGGGGCTGAGATAGACATTACGCGACGATAGCGCCAGACCATCCGCTTCGCGCACCGTGGGCACGCCCACAATCCCGGCTGGAATATCCAGATCGCGGGCCATGCGGGTGATGGTTTTAAGCTGCTGATAATCCTTCTCGCCAAAGAACGCGGCGTCGGGCAGCACCTGCAACAGCAGTTTGGTGACAACGGTGGTTACGCCCTGAAAATGTCCGGGCCGCGCAGCACCACACAGGCCTTCGGTCAGGCCGGTGACATTCACTGTCGTCGATGTGCCCGGCGGGTACATGATGTCGACAGTGGGCAGATACACCAGATCGGCATGCGCGGATACAAGCTTGTCCAGATCGGCGGCTTCGTTGCGCGGATAGGCGTCGAAATCTTCATTGGGGCCGAACTGCGTGGGGTTGACGAATATCGACACCACCACTTTGTCGCAGCGGGATTTTGCGGCCTTGACCAGCGTGATATGGCCGTCATGCAATGCGCCCATGGTCGGCACAAAGCCAATGCGCAGGCCCAGCAAACGCCAGGCACGCACCTGCGCGCGCAGATCGGAAATGGTGCGGACGGTCGCGATAGAGGGATTACCCGGCATGGATTTATCTCTTGATCGTCATTGCGAGGAGCGTAGCGGCGCGGCAATCCAGAGTCACAAACACAGGCCCTTCCGTGAAACTCTGGATCGCCACGCAGCAAAGCTGCTCGCGATGACGAAAAGAGTGCAGTGGAAAATTGTAAAAACCGTCTACGAACTAACCTGTAATCTGCGCCAGACGGGGTTTCGCCACAGACTGTTTCTGCTTGTAGACATTTTTCTGCGCCGGAAATTCGCGCCTGCGCACGGCGTTCGCATAGGCGTCGATGGCGCGCCGGGTTTCGCCGGCCACATCGCCGAACACCTGCACGAATTTGGGAACATCCTGACCAAACAGGCCCGTCATATCTTCGCTAACCAGTATCTGCCCATCGCACACGGATGAGGCGCCAATGCCAATGGTGGGAATGTCAACCCGCGCGGTAATGTCTTTCGCCAGATCTTCAACCATGCCTTCCAGCACGACACAGAATGCGCCCGCTTCGGCGATGGCGATGCTGTCATCGAGAATGGCTTTGGCTTCGCGTTCGCCATGGCCGCGCGAACGATACCCGCCCAGCGTGTTGACCATTTGCGGGCGCAGGCCCGTATGGCCCATTACCGGAATGCCGCGTTGCGAGAGGAAATGCACCGTGTCGGCCATTTCGCGCCCGCCTTCAAGTTTGATCCCCGCGCATCCGGTTTGCGCCATCACGCGCGCACAATTGCGAAATGCGGCTTCGGGTGATTCCTGTGTGGCGCCGAACGGCATGTCCACAATCACACAGGCGCGCTTGGAACCGCGCATGACCGCCTGGCCATGGGCGATCATCATGTCGAGCGTAACCCCCAACGTGCTGTCCATGCCGTACAGCACCATGCCCAGTGAATCGCCGACCAGCATCAGATCGACCACTTCATCCATCATGCGCGCCATGGGCGTGGTGTATGCCGTCAGGCAAACAAGCGGCGTGCCGCCTTTGCGCGAACGTATGGCCGGTGCCGTGATGCGGCAAACAGTATTGGTTTTGCTCATCTTGAAGTCTCCCTGGAACCCGCCGGTCTTCGCCGGTTTTCGGTCAAGTCAGGTAGGGAATATAGTCATTATTCAGCTACAAAGCGATTCATATGTTTGCTAGAAAACAGATTTTTATCAAATCAACGGATAGCACCCCGGCGATAGAGTTGATACAGCAACCGGGGGGCGGCCAATATGGGATGGCGGCGCTGCCAGGGGCTTAACGTCAGCGCAACGCCGGAATGGCGCTCCACCTTCCAGAGTAAATAGTCAACGCCGCCCTCAAAGGTAAACGCCCCTTTGCAGAGCCGCAGAATGGACAGGATTTTTCCCGCATAGCGCCGTAAAGCCCAGTGGCCATGCGCGGCGCCGGGTAAGGGATGTGGTGAATCTAATTCAAGCGCATTAAAAATTCCGTCATAATAGTCAGGATCATTGTCATAAATAAGCTGTGGCCGGTTGCCCCGTTCCACACGCAATTCCGCGCCATAGGTCAGGGCGAAAAGTTGGGTCCAGAAAACGGACGACGCGGGGGAGGCTGGCGTGCAGTGTAGCGCCCAGCCGCATGCGGTGTGCACAGCCTGCATCAATGCTGCTATGACCTGCTTTTTTGCATCATCATCGGCGGCATATAACAAGGATGAAGGCTGGGTGAAGCGCGCCCACAGCGTGGTGTCGATGGAATTCGGGCGCATCCGACTTGCAAATTGATCCAGTGAAATGACGGTTACCTTTGCGGCAACAGGAGAGGCCGGATCGCCCGCACGCATGAACGAGACATCGGGCGGCATCAGCCTGTTCATCAGGGTACGGAACAGGGATGCGTGATAGTTGCGATAGCGATCCACCAGCACATAGAAATCCAGCACCCCTTCGGGCTGATCAGAACGGCGGCAGGAACCGTAAAACAGAATTGCCCGCACCGTGCCGCCATGTGCGGCAAGAATGGCGTCCACCACCATTTGCGCGCCGCTGTTGGCGGGCTGCGCCAGCGTGGTTTCAAGCAGCGTGATCAGTGCAGGGTTTGGGGCAGTGTTCATGGATGCACAAAATCCATCGTGCGGCGGGCGGAAAGTTTGATCAAACCGGAAGGGCCGGGATCAAACAATTCACCATCCACTGTAAAGCGCGATGTCAGGCGTAGCGTCAGGTGATCGGCGCTACCGCTGCGATATCCGGCCGCCTCCATCCATGGCCGTGGGTGGCCGCGCAATACGGGCAGCAGCGCGGATACCAGACGCACGGGCGGACCATCAATCACGGTATAGCGGATCGCGCCGGTGTGTGGTCCCCAGAACGGGTTCAATCCCATGGTGATGCGTTGCGAACTTGTCGCCAGCATGATGAACTGTTCGCCGTCCTGCACCAGGGCGCCATCGGCGGTCAGGGCGGTCACTGAATTTTCACCGGCCTTGCCGCGCATGGTCCGCACAACCATGGACATTATCGTCCATGCCACCGCCAGCCCATGATACAGACCCAGCGCATTGGCTTGCGTTTGCGCCAGTTCGGTCCCCCGCGAAAAGGCGCCCGCGCCAAAAAACAATCCGCAAATGGGCGGGGCGGGGCTATCAAAACGGGTAATCTCCAATATCGGGCGGCTGACTTTGTTCCGGTCCAGCAGGCCTTTGCTGGCGGCATCAAGAATTTGCCGCAATCCTTCCGGCCCGTGGGTTACGGAACCCACATCATAGGCAACCATATTTGTCTTGCCGCCGGGAATGATGCTGAGTGCGGGCTGCCATTGCGGATCGATCTGCCATAGCGCGGTCAGCACATCGCGTACAGTGCCATCGCCGCCATTGATGGCGATAATATTTGCGCCCTGCTGTTTGAATTTGATGAGCGTGGCCAGCAGTTCCGCCTGTGTTCCAGGCTCGGCGAACCCCGCAAAAAAATCGCATTTCGATAAATCGCGCAGCGCTGCCGGTCCGCGCAGATTGCGGTGGCTCTTCGGATTGCTGATAATGGCCAGCCGGTTCAACTTGCCAGCCAGGAACGGATAGGTTCACGGCGCAGTTTATAGCCGATAGCCTGACCGATTTGTGCGAAATGCACACCGATGCAGGCCAGTGTCCAAACTGCGACAACGGCCATGCCGATATCCGGGCGGCCCAGCAGGGCGCCGATCATAAGGATGATGAGATTGGGGTTGCGCCGCGCGTTTATCAGACGGAAGCGGCTGTCAAAGGGCCGCCACACATGCGGCGTGATGCCAAAAAACAGTTCGAATACCCCTTCCTGCAACCGCTGTATCACATAGCCGCCAATCACAATGGCCGTAATAATATCACTCTGCCACAGGCTGCTCCCTGTTGCCGTAATGCCTGCAATCCATGCCCAGTACCAGAATGGCGGATGGACCAGATCAATGCCGTGATCAAAAATATTCCCAAACGGGCTGGAATTCACCGTTACCCGCGCCAGTTTCCCGTCCACCGTATCCAGAAATGTCATGCCCCACGCCGCCACCAGGCCCCATCCGAACAGGCCGTCAGCGAATAAAAAATATGCCAATATCGTCAACACCCCACTGGCCGAGGTTACCATATTGGGCGTGACGCCGGTTGCCGCACAGGCGCGGGTGACATAATAGGCTGGCCAGGGCCAGACATATTTCGTCACAATATCGGTAACCCCCTTATAGACAGCGCCAAACAGATAACGTTCGATCTGGCTTTTGGTCGCTGCGGTGATGGGCATGATAAAGGCGGTGATGCGCTTTTTGGTCTCGTGGTTGTAATCTTCGGCTTCCGCCAGGGCCAGGGCCGTGGCGCTCACGCCATCGGGCAGCCCAATTCTCTCCAGGGGCACCGTGCGCTGCATGATCTCCGCCATGACAGCAGCATGGGGCGCCGGAATATGGGCCGCCACCAGATAACCAGAGACCGGATCCGTCAAATACTTCCCCGGACTGGCAATCAGTCTGTGCAATAAATTGTCTTCGATCAGATAGCCCGCATGGACCAGCACCACGAACGGTCCAGCCATATCCGGCGCAGTCCAGGGGGCAATGCCGGTCATGCCAAAGCCATGCAGGGTGCGGGTAAGCCGCACAGCCCCGCCCAGCCCCCAGATCGGCACAGGGGAATCGCCGACCAGACGGATTGCAGCATTTTTCACGGGATCAGACATCAGGCGGGCGGCTTTCTATAAGTGGACCGAAGCCCCACTTATACAAACGGGGTGGCAAGAAAGCCAGTTGAAGCCTTATATAGGGGGCCAACGATTCATCCGGTCGGATATCATCCTAAATCAGAATTTTAACTATACAATGCCAGAGACTGACGCATCATTGACCGGTTGTTCAGCCTGTCCCGCATGCAATGCGGTGGCACGCGCCCCCTATTGCCCGGACGGGCAGTGGCCGCTTTTTACCTGTGCTCTATGCGGGCTGATTTACCTTGATCCGATGCCGGGGCCGGCGGCATTGGCAGCGCTCTATCATAATGCCTATGACGGTGCGCGAACCGGATATTTTGCGAAATCGGATTCAAAGCTGCGCCGCAGCCTGATCCGTCTGCGCATTATCCGGCGGTTTGGAAAAGCAGGCGGCGGCAATTTTCTCGATGTCGGCTGCAATGGCGGCTTCATGGTGGAGGCTGCACGGCGCACCGGTTTTACCGCCTGGGGGGTTGAGCCGGATGCGGTTTCACTTGACTATGCCCGCAGACACTTTCCCGATAACCGCTATTCCCACGGGTTGATTTCAGATTTTGATCCCAGGGACGCAAATGGCGCCCCGATCCGATTTAGCGTGGCCTATTGTTCCGAGGTGATTGAACATGTGCCGCAGCCGCAACCATTTCTGCGCGACATTTACCGGCTGCTGCTGCCGGGTGGTTTGCTGTATCTGACAACGCCGGATATTTCCCATTGGCGGCGTCCACGTCAGCTTGCGGACTGGGGCGGGTTCTGTCCGCCATCGCATGTGCTGTATTTCAGTCCGAAAAATCTGATTTCTCTGGTGCAGCGTTGTGGCTTTGAACTGGTAAGCCGCCGTCCTGCGTGGAAGCCTGGCATTAAACTGGTGTTGCAGCGTCCTGCCTGAAGGCTTCTGCGCAGGTCAGCCAGCGTGCCCCGCCGCCGGGCTGGCAATGTGGTGCGATCGTATGCAATAGCTGCGTCAAAAATTCCCAGGCGCCGGCATTCTGCACCAGATGGTGGGTTAGGATCCCGGTTGGTTCCGCCGGGTCAAAACCATGCGGAATGGGTTTTCCCAATATGAGCGTTCCCGGTGGTATTTGCGGGTATAGACGGCGTATGCGCAACAATACAGTCAATTCTTCCAGCACGGCGTCCGCTGGCCGCTGCCCGCGCAGGTCACGCCAGTCAATCGCATCAATGTGGCAATTGGTTTGCACCAGACCCGGCGCCGGAAAGCGGTTTGGCGCGGGGCGAAAGGCCGACACACCACAATAGCCAAGCTGCGGCAGATGCGCGGCAAGATTATCATCCAGACGGTTCCATGGCGGCGCCAGTACGGGCAACAGCTTGCCGCCAAACATTTCGCGTAATATGGACAATCCGTCGCCAAGCTCTGCACACATTGTCGCGTGATTGCGATGTGCGCCAAACTCGGCCTGCTTTTCTGCTGGCGGCGCATGATTGATATGTGCATAGCCATGCACGATAGGGGTCACATTTTGCGTCTGCCCAATCATCTGCAATAATGAGGCGCCGGCAAGGCGCGGTACGACGGCAAGCGCCAGTGGCGCGGTAAATTTTTCAGCCAGTTCCAGTAATTGGGTCAGCGGCGCACTGCCTTCTGTCGCGTCATCATCGCGCCACCACAGGGTGGCGGTGCGTCCGGCTTCTGCCCAGGCGGACAGTTCTGCATCCAGCGCCGCCCTGGCATTCCCACGCTCAGCCATTCAGCTTCTCCCGAAGGAGGCGGGCGGTTGCCGGGCCGCCGTTCAGATCAGGTAGAGGCAGTTGCATATTTTTTTGTGTAAGCGCCTGATCAATGGCTGCGGCCAATGAAGCGGGGCTTAAATTCTTTGCAGGCAAAACAACAACAAGCCCTGTGCGCGCAAGCGCCTGCGAGCGCAATGTCTGCTCCTGTTCGCGCACTGTCGCAAACGGAACGATCACGGCGGGCGTCTGCGATACGGCCCTGGCCTGTAAAATGTCCATTACTGTGTTATAGCCCCCCTGACTTACTGAACAGGCGCAGTTGAGTAGCATCTGCGGAAAATCGGGCCGCGCCGCTTCTACTACTACGCCTTCCGGGGCATTGTCCTGTAGCGCCTGTAATTGCCCATCTGGCGCATTACCGCCAACTAACAGCCGCCACACTTTATTCCCCGCCTGTGTTGATAGCGCCCGGGCCTGTATTGCCGCTGTCAGCAATGTTTCGCCCACCGCGCCGCCTCCAGCAGATATGGTTACTTCGTCTTTACCGGCAAGCCCCGCATCTGCATGGAGTGTGGCGGCTGTCACATAACCGGTGTAAATAATTTTTTCGCGGAGTTGCGCAGCGGCGGGATAAGATTCTTCAAGACGAATGAAATTCGCATCTCCATGCACCAATATGAAATCGAAATAATCCTGCGCACGGGCGATGGCTTCCTGCGTACGGCCAGGCTTGTCTGACGGGATCAAAATATCGCGCACAGAAGATACAATCAGCGGGGCGGGTTTGCACGCCTGGGCGGCCTGCAGCAAGGGCAGCAATTCGAAACTGAACTGCCGCCGCCCAAAAGGGAACATCTCGATGATGAGCGCATCAGGCGCACAGTCCGTAAACGCCTGTAATAATGCCGTTTTGCGCTGTTCGCGCCAGGCGTCATCAATGGGCTTGCCCGTGTGATCCAGCAGACCGGAAAATTCCGCATCGGCCGTACGCACCGGCGCAAGCTGGATCATATTGGCCCCATGCGTGCCGGCGTGGGGATACGGCATGCCGCCGCTGACAAGCGTCACCGCCATTCCGGCATCCTGCAGATGCCGGGTCAGGCGCAGGGCGCGTTCCAGATGGCCGATGCCCAGCAGATGCTGCACATAAAACATGATCCGTTTACGGATGCGTGTATCAGCCATGCTGCTGCTCAAACGGAATATTCATTTCAACCGGCGCCACCATACCCGTTGCACTTGCATCGAACAGGTGAACCGCATTCCAGTCCAGTTTAACGAGCGGCTTTTCGAGCATATCCCAGTCATAGGCCAATGCGAGCGCCGCACGGATCACGCCCTTGTGGGTAAGTGCGGTTACAGGTCTGCCGGGATTGGCAATATCCCTGAACCAGGATTTCAGCCGCACCTGAACCTCAGCGGGGGATTCACCGCCAGGTGGACGAAAGTGCAAACCGCGCCCTTCATTTTCCTGCATGGCATTGCCAAAACGTGCGCGCAGATCAGGAAGCGTTTCGCCCTGCCATTCGCCCCAATGCATTTCGATCAGCCGTGGTTCTATCGCGAATGCGCCGGGACCAAGAATGCGGGCCGATTCAACTGCGCGAAGCAGCGGGCTGACATGCCAGCGGCTGCCCCGCACAATGGCGGGAACGCGCAGCGCCTGCAATGCGTTGCGTCCCTCCTGGCTAAGCGGCAAATCGGCGCGCCCCTGGATGCGGCCATCATTGTTCCATTGGGTCGCGCCGTGGCGGATGAAGGCAATAAAGGTCATAAAGTTATTTTTTCCGATGCCATAACCGGTCCAAAATACGGCGCGGGCGCGGGTGCAGGCCGGGGCGAACCGCGAGCAATCCGTCATTCAAAATGATGGCGGCCTTTTCCATGCTGCGCATGTTGCCAACAAAACGTTTTGCGGTTTCACCCATCTGGCGGCGCGCTTCGGAATCAGAAATCAGAAAATCAATAACACCCGCAAAGGCGTCTGCATCCCCTTCCGGGGTAAGAAAACCGGTTTGCCCATCCAGCATGACATCAGGAACGCCGCGCACCTTGCCAGCGACAACCGGCAGGCCGGCTGCCTGCGCCTCCAGCAGCGCCATGCCATAGGCTTCGCCCGCTGCGGGCCACACATAGATGTCTGCGTTTGCATATATATTCGGCATTTCAATTTTCTGGCGTGCGCCCTTGAAATGCAGCCGGTCCTGTCCAAGCGGCATGAGTGCGGCCTGCACCTCTGTGCGGGCGTTTCCATCCCCTACGATTGTCAGACTCCAGTCCTGGCGTTTCACGCGCGCCAGATAGTCTGCGAGCCTGCGATAACTTTCCAGTTTATCGCCGGGGCGCATCATGCCAACAGCCAGCAAGCGCACGGGTTGCCCCGGTTGTAAATCATTGCGCTGGGCTTTGGCATAGGGTTTGGGATCAAGAAATGGCGGCAGATCACGATGCTTTTGTGCGGGGTCCAGAATTTTATCGATGCCCTCTGCGTCAATGCTGGTCATTGAAAAGATCAGATCGGCGCTTTTGATCGCCAGTTCCGCACCTTTGTGTCCAATTGACCAGGGGCCTTCCGCCCGGCTTGGGGCATAGGACGCCTCCGCAAGCACATAGGGAATATCCAGCGCCTTGGCGACCAATGGCCCAATCCAGTCGGGTGACTTGTAATAGACGTGATAGCTGAACCAGATTTCGGGCTTTAGATCTTTTTCACGGGCGCGATAGCGCTGGATCACCCGGGCGGCTTCGCGTTCTGCACCCTGAAGTAATTTTTCCTGTAGCGCCGGGTTGCCAGCGCCTTCATATGCGCGAAACGACGAAGCAACTTCCACCTCATGGCCTGCCATTATGCAGGTGTTCATCAGTAGAACCGCCATTTCCCGGTCCCCGGACGGGGTCAGATCATCTGGCGCTTTCATTGGAGCATAAAATGCTATGCGCATGTTGATGTGCCACTACTCATGTTAAAACGTTCCGCCAACCCATCAATTGTATGCTGCATCTGAAAGTGGTTTTCCAGCCGGATCCTTCCCCGTCTGCCCATATCTGCGCGGCGCTTCGGATCCCGGATCAGGTGCGTCAGCGCTGCTGCGAAGGCCTGTGCGTCATCCGGCGGGCATAATAGCCCCGTCTCACCATCAATTATAAATTCTGGAATTGCCGACAGGTTGCTGGTGACACAGGCCAGCTCCTGACTTTGCGCCTCAAGCAGCACGTTCGGGATGCCGTCACGATCGCCGTCCGGTCCCACCCGGCAGGCAAGGGCGAACAGATCGCTTTCGCGCAGGGCGCTGATAATCGCGGCCTGATCAACCGGTCCGCACCAGGTGATGTGTTGGGCAAGCCCAAGATTTTGCGCCAGCGCCTTGAGTGCGGCAAGTTCGGGGCCGCCGCCCAGATGCTGTAACCGCCAATGCAGATCCTTCGGCAATAGCGTCAGCGCGTGCAGCAAAGTATCAAAGCCTTTCTTTACGACGGCCCGCCCCACACTGATCAGCCGCACTGCGCGATCGGGTGTGCTGCCGTCACGCGCAGAATGCGTTGTCGGGGGTGCAGGAAAGCGGCTGAGGTCAAGTCCGTGATATACCAGTTCCACGGTGGATGCCCCCCCTCGCGGACCTAGCGCATTGAGATAGTCTGTGCCCGCCGCCGTGCAACTGACGCCCCAGGCGCAATCGGAAAGTTTTTCACGCAATTCCCATTCGGGCGTCGTCCAGATATCCTTGGCATGTGCGGAAAAGCTCCAGGATAATCCGCGCAGGATCGCCGTGTAGCGGGCGACCGATCCTGGCGTATGCAGAAAATGTGCGTGGATATGATGGATTTCCCCATCCAGTTCGCTTGCCAGGACCAGCGCCTGGGCAAAGCGGCGCGCACGATTGGGCGTCAGGTCGCGGCGCAGATCGCGCAGCCATATCCGTAATGCGCGTGAATATCCCGGCATTTGCCGCGCCACGATCCAGCCGCGTAGCACCCGCATCGGATCATCGCGTACATATTCCGGCAGATAATTTACGGTCGCGCGAACATCTCCATGCATGGCATGGGTGCTGGCATCGGTGGGATGGCGCAGGGAAATAATCACTATCGGTATGCCGCGCTGTTCCAGCGCCAGAATTTCCTGGGCAATAAAAGTTTCTGATAGTCTGGGATAACCCTTTAGCACAAAAGCGACGGGGGTAGCTGGGTTAGGCATGACCGGGCGTATCCTTTGCACGATGCTTCGCCTGTCGTGTGATTCTGGTTTCGGGTTTTAGAGATGCAGCCGCGATGTCCGCAACTTTTGAAAGACCTTCGTTAATACCTGTGATTGACGCATGCGAGGGCGGGGCCTGCCCGGGCAAGGCCAGTAGCGCCGTCAGCATGACTTCGGGGTCGCGTACGCCTGCGCCGTCTTGCGATGGATCGGTCAGCATTGTGATCAACCCCAGATCGCTGGCGCGTTCAGCGCGGATGGTTTGTTCCAGGCGCGGTGTTGCGCGCGGTACAATCAGGGCAGGCTTGTCGCGCGCCAATATTTCGCAAAATGTGTTATAGCCGCCCATCGCCACGATGCCTGCCGCCCCTGCCTCAAATTGCTCGATATGGCTGTCGAAGGTCAGTATCGTCACCGGAGGTAAACGCGCGGCACGGTGCGTGAATACAGCCTGCGCATCGGGGTTCATGAATGGGCCAAGCATGATCAGGGCGGGCAAGGGCGCCGGGCCGGTTTGCGTGGCGCCAAGTTCATATGCGGATAACACCCAGTCTATCAGGCCTTCGCCATCGCCACCGCCGCCTGTTGTTACCAGCAGATAAGGATTTTTGGTGATCTCCGGCATGACCATGGCGGCGGGGGGTGACGGCATGCGGGGGCATAGATAGCCCGTATAGGTAATCTTGTCTGCGACACCTGCGGGCATGGTCATGCCATCCAGCGGTGCATAGATATCACGCATGCCATAAATCCAGATTTCGTCATACAGATCGCGAACGGCGGGCAAGGCTTTTTTGCGCTGCCATTCCTTATCCAGACTTTCAGGATCATCCAGAATATCGCGCAGGCCCAGCACCAGCCGGACGCCCCGCGCTTTCAGCAATTCAAGAGTGGACGCCACCTCGCCGCGCAATCCCAGGGGTTCCTTGTCGACAATGAATAAGTCCGGGGCAAAAATATCGGCCGTATGCTGGATGATGGATTGGCGCAACGTCAGGGTTTCCGCAATATCCAGATGCAGGTTTAGCGAGGTATATTCGCCATTGCGCAATTTGATCACGCCGGGAACCCGGACAAAATCCACCCGGGCCCGGAAATCAAAGCTGCCGATAATCGGCGAACCGGACAGGATCAGCACCGAAAGCTTGGAATAGTTCTCAACCAGCGCATGGGCAATAGCCCTGCAGCGGCGCAAATGGCCCAGGCCAAATGTGTCATGGCTGTAAATTAAAACCCGTGATCCGGATTTCCTTGCCTGCATAGTCTTTACGGTGCCTTTGTAGTACAAGTAGAGAAGCAACCTGTGGTAAGCAAGACGAATCGGCCGGTTGCCCTCTGTGTGAAGGTGATAGAGCAGCTTAAATCATTCTACTATGACAGAATTACCTTTTTGATAAAGAGTTCGGCTGACGCAATGGACCCCAGTATTTTCAAATATATCTGGCGTTATAGTAGGCAGAGCCAGATGGTTGTTCTGGCGCTGGTGCTGGCGTCACTGCCATTTTATTTCCTGATGCTTGATCTGCCTCGCGCTATTGTGAATGGGCCGATCCAGGGCAAGGGGTTCGATTCTCCCGAATCCACAGCAAGTTTTCTGAATTTTTCACTACACTTGCCGGGGTTTCTGCAGGATTTGTCCGGTGTGGCGAAATGGACCCTTTTGGAGGGGTATGATCTTGCGCGCGAACCCTATCTGCTGGCGCTGAGCTGTTCGCTGCTGCTGCTGGTTGCCATTAACGGGATTTTCAAACTTCAGATCAATACCCTGAAAGGGCGCATGGGCGAACGTGTGCTGCGCCGTCTGCGGTATCAATTGTTTGACAGGATATTGCGCTTTCCCACTACGCATGTGCGCAAGGTTCGCCAGGCCGAAGTGGCGTCCATGATCAAGGATGAGGTGGAGCCGCTGGGCGGATTTATCGGTGATGCGTTTGTGCAGCCGGCATTTCTGGGTGGCCAGGCCATCACGGCGCTGATGTTCATTATGATCCAGAGCTTCTGGCTGGGCCTGGTGGCGGGCGTGATTGTGCTGATCCAGGCCCTTATCATCCCTAAACTGCGCCGCCGGATACTTGAACTTGGCCGCCAGCGGCAACTGGTGGCGCGCCATCTTGCCGGACGGGTGGGAGAAGTGGTTGAGGGCGCGCTGGAAATTCATGCGCATGACACCTCGCATTATGAGCGCGCCGAAATCACCGGCCGGCTGGGGCAGATATTCCGGCTGCGCTTTGAAATTTACCGCCGCAAGTTCCAGGTGAAGTTTCTGAATAACACGCTGGCCCAGGTCACGCCTTTCATATTTTATTCCGTGGGCGGATATTTTGCCATCAGGGGCAGCATGGATATAGGCCAGCTGGTGGCGGCGCTTGTGGCCTACAAGGAACTTCCAGCCCCTATCAAGGACCTCATCGACTGGGATCAGCAGCGCCTGGATGTGCAGATAAAATATGAAAGCATCATTTCCCAGTTCAATCCGGCAGGCATGATTGCGCCGGAATTGCAGGATCCGGACCGGTATGAAGATGCCCCCCTGACGGGATTACTGGCTGCCACACGCATCACACTTGAAGATGATGCAGGGGTGAAATTGCTGGATGGCGTATCCTTTGCGTTTGATGTGCGGTCTCATGTGGCGATCACGGGGCCAATAGGAGGCGGTCAGGAATATCTGGGGCTGGTTCTGGCGCGGCTGATATTTCCCAATGCTGGAAAATTGACCATTGGCGCCCGCGACATGGCGTTATTACCGGAGGCGGTAACTGGACGGCGCATATCCTATGCGGGCAATGATTCAATTCTGTTTGCCCGCAGTGTGCGCGAAAATATGCTATATGGCCTGATGCACCGCCCCCTGACCGCGCCGGTTATTTTTGACGAGGATCCACGCCGTGAGGCCATGGAGCGCAGCGAAATCCGGCGCTCCGGTAATTCCCCGTTTGATCTGCGCGCCGACTGGATTGATTACGCTGCAGCCGGGGCGCAAGGCCCCTTTGATATTGATAACGAGATTGCGGCGGCGCTGGACACGGTCATGCTGGGGGAAGATATTTATCAGCTGGGCCTGCGGGGCTGCATCAATGCTGACGATCATTCATTACTCGCAGAAAATATTCTACAGGCCCGCAAAGTGCTGCTTGAAATGCTGCACGACCCTGAATATGCGTCGCTGGTAGAGCCGTTCGATCCGGAACGTTATAATCATAACGCAACATTGAGTGAAAATTTGTTGTTTGGAACGGCTGTTGGCAGCACGTTTCACACATCCAACCTGATTGCGAATGATTATTTTCAGAAGGTGCTGGATGAAACGGGGCTGGCGCCTGAATTGCTCCGAATGGGTCTTTCCATAGCCGAAACCATGGTTGAGCTGTTCATGGATATTGCGCCAGGCCATCCATTTTTTGATCAGTTCAGCTTTATCTCCTCTGATGATTTGCCGGAGTATCAGGACATTGTGTATCGCGCGGGCAAGTTCGATCCGGCGCTGCTTCCGGTTTCAGATCAGCGGCGTCTGGCCGCATTGACACTGGATTATAGTGAGGCGCGTCACCGCCTTGGCCTGATGGACGCTGCACTGGAGCAGATGGTGTTGACCGCGCGTCATCATTTTGCGTCCGCCCTGCCTGCCACATATCAGGGGGCAATCGAATTTTACGATCCGGGAAAATATAATTCGGCGGCAACGCTGCTTGATAATATTCTGTTTGGACGGGTGGTTTATGGGCAGGCGGAGGCGCAGTCGCGCATCGGCGGGCTGATCAGTGAAGTGGTGGGTCAGCTGAATTTGCGCTGGGAAATATTCAAGGTGGGGCTGAACTTTAATGTGGGATCGCGCGGCAGGTTTATAAACCCTATTCAGCGGCAGAAGCTTGCCCTCGCCAAAGCGATTTTGAAACGTCCGGATCTGCTTGTTGTCAGTGATGCTGTTTCGCTGCTGGATGCAAGAAGCCAGCAGCAGATCCTGTTCAATATCAAAAAACATTGCGAGGGGCGTGGACTGATCTGGATCGGCGGGCAACCCGATCTGGCCAGGGACTTTGACCAGATTTTGGTAGTAGAAGATGGAAAAATTGTCGAACAGGGAAAATTTGAACATTTATCGGCGAATGGCAAGCATCTGCCGCAACTGCTCGCCGTTGGCTAGCGCAACCGTGCGGGAAAAATGTGAGAATCAGGCATGCAGCTAAATGACGAAGTGGAACTGTTGCGAAAAGTGTCGCTGTTTTCCGGAATAGAACCCGCAAAACTTAAACTGCTTGCGTTTACCAGTGAACGCCTGAATTTTGACAAGGGTCAGAGCCTGATGCGGCAGGGTGAGATGGGGGATGCGGCCTATCTGATTCTGAGCGGCGAGGCGGACGTCCTGACCGATACGGCGGATGGCCTGGTCAAGGTGGCAAGCATCGGCCGTAATGGATTTGTCGGTGAGATGGCGATCTTGCGCGATCAGCCGCGGACCGCTACGGTCACCGCTGCTACGGAAGTGTCTACACTCAGAATCACCAAGGAGAGCTTTTTTCAGCTTATCGAGGACAGCCCGAAAATTGCCATCGAATTGATGCGAATTCTGGCGCAGCGGCTCGAAAGCACCACAATGGACCTGACCGGCGCCAGGGCGAAATTGCGCGCCGCCGGGATCGAATAATCTTGGAACAGGGAACGATATATGACGCAGACGATTGATCCGGCAACCTTGCCGCCAAATATTCAGGCGATATTGCGCAAGCCCTCGCCGGCCAGCCAGTATCTTGGTCTTGAATTTCTGGAATGCAACCCGGAAAAGGGCCACATCAAGGTTGCGTATCAGGCCAGCGATCAATTGTGCAATTTGTGGGGGGGCATTCATGGCGGCATGGTGGCGGCAATCATGGATGATGTGCTTGCCCTGGCATTCGGTTTAACCATTAACTGGGGGCAGATCACTCCGACGCTGGAATTGAAGACCACCTTTCTGCAGGCGGCCCGGCCCGGACGGCTCCTGGCCGAGGCGTTCATTCTCCGGCGCGGTAAATCCATCAGTTTCGCCGAGGCGGAACTTCGCTCCGCAGACGGAGAACTTCTCGCCAAGGCCAGCGCCACGGCAAGCATCGTGACGCTGAAGCCGAAGGAAGGATCGAAAGCCTAAATTTTCAGCCGCGTCAGGATCGGTGCATGGTCCGAGGGTTGCGTCCAGCCGCGCACATGCCCGGCCACCATGAATGTCTGGGGCGCGTTGACCAGCCCCGGCGACACCCAGATATGATCCAGCCTGCGCCCCCGGTTGCTGGCTTGCCAGTCGGCGGCGCGATAGCTCCACCAGGTATAATGTTTTTCTTCCGGCGGGATGAATTGCCGCGCCACATCGATCCAGCCATGCGCCGCCTGCACACGGTTGAGATGGTCCACCTCGATGGGCGTATGGCTGACGACTTTCAGCATCTGTTTGTGCGACCAGACATCATGTTCCAGCGGCGCGACATTCAGATCGCCCACCAGAATCTGATGTTTTGATTTTTGCGGCCAGGTTTCAAACCATTCCGCCATTTCGGTCAGGAACGCCAGCTTGTGCGCGAATTTATCGTTCACTTCCGGGTCGGGTTCATCACCGCCCGCAGGCACATAAAAATTATGCAGTTCTATATCGCCCGGCAGGGTCACCGCCACATGGCGCGCATCGCCCTTGCTGCAAAATTCCCGCGTCCCTATCGCCTGAAAGGGTAGGCGCGACAGGATCGCCACGCCGTGATAGGCCTTTTGGCCATTCAGGGCGATGGAAACATATCCCATCTTGCGGAACATTTTATCCGGGAACTGATCATTGACCACTTTGGTTTCCTGAAGGCACAGCACGTCAGGCTGATATTCCTCCAGGAACCGCGCCACGGCATCAATGCGAAGACGGACGGAATTGATGTTCCAGCTACAAATCGTGATTTCTGTCATGCGCCTTATGCCGCCGCCGGAAACAGACCGGCCCGGCTGACCTGTGCAAAGGTCGCATGACCCAGCACGCCTTCCAGCCACTTCGCCACGCTGATCAGTTTTGGCAGATCAACGCCGGTCTCGATCCCCATGCGGTGCAGCATATATAACAGATCCTCGCTGCCAATATTGCCGGTGGCCTTGGGCGCGAAGGGACAGCCGCCGATGCCCGCCGTGCTGGCGTCCAGCACCGCAACGCCCGCCTCAATCGCGGCATAGGCGCTGGCGATACCGGTGTTGCGGGTATTATGAAAATGACAGCGCAGTGCGACACCCGGTGCGGCTGCGCGCGCCGCCGCCACCCGTATTTTGACGCTGAATGGATCGGCCACGCCGATCGTGTCGGCCAATGCCAATTCCACAATGCCCGCATCTGCGGCCTGGCGTGCGATTTCGGTCACGATGGCCAGGTCAACTTCGCCCTCAAACGGACATCCGAACGCGGTGGCGATGGTCAGGCTACACGGCAGTTTGGCGTCGCGCGCCGCGCGCGCAATGTCGTGCATCGCGGCCAGAGTAACGTCACGCGGGGCGCCCTGGTTGCGCTGATTGAAGGTGTCGGACGCACAGACCACATAATTCACTTCATCCACACCGGCCAGCACCGCGCGATCAAACCCGCGCTGATTCAGCGCCAGACCAATATAACTGACCCCCCGCCCGCGCGGTACGCCCGCCATTACCGCCTCGGCCCCGGCCATAGCAGGAACCCGTTTATCATTGACGAAACTGACCGCTTCGATACGCCTGACACCGGCATCCACCAGCCGGGTAATAAATTCAATACGGGTATCCACGTCCAGAATGGTCGGGTCATTCTGCAACCCGTCACGCGGGCCGACCTCAACCAGTTGCACCTGTTTCACTTCGCTTTGCATCTCTGCTTTCCTTCGCTGGCCAATGCTTTAATCTATACCCAAATCCTATACTAGCCTGAAAGAAAATTGGGAGGAAACCAGATGACCGACGCCCCTGACTATAAATTTATTATTGTCGATACCCCGCCCGGCACGGAATATATCCGCCGCATCACCCTGAACCGGCCCGAGGCGCGCAATGCGCTCAGCAACGCCCTGCGCGGTGAACTGTTCGATGCGCTCACCCGCGCCGATCAGGACCGTTCCGTGCGCGTTATGATCATCCGTGGCAATGAACAGGCGTTCAGCGCGGGCTATGATCTGAAGACCAATGTGACCAGGGGCCAGCCCTATTATACGGCGGGGGGCCTCGCCAACTGGCCGCGCCATGTGCTGGAAGGCTGTTTTTATATCTGGGATCTGGCAAAACCTGTTATCGCCCAGGTGACGGGTTACTGTCTGGCGGGCGGCATGGAACTGGCGCAGTCCTGCGATCTGATCTATGTGGCCGATGACGCCAAAATCGGCTATCCGCCGGTGCGTTCCATCAGCCCGCCCGACAATCAGTTTTTTCCCTGGGTCATGGGCATGCGCAAGGGCATGGAAATGATGCTGACCGGCGACAGCATGACCGGTATCGAGGCCGCCGAATGCGGTTTCGCCAACGCGTCCGTTCCCGCCAGCCAGTTGGAAGCCAAGGTGCTGGAAATGGCGGCGCGCGTCGCCAAGGTGCCGCCAGACCTGCAACAGTTCAACAAGCGCAGCATCCACCGCCAGATGGACATTATGGGCATCCGCGCCGCCTTGCGCGCCACCACCGAAATCCAGGCCCTGGCCAGCTTCACCGAAACCTCGCAAACCTGGATCAAATCCATCGGCGAAAAAGGCCTGACCACGGCGCTGAGCAACCGCGACGCGGATTTCGGTGATTATAGGGAGACGGGGAAGAAGGAGTGAGGGGCCAACTCCCATGGTTAACTTGTCATCCTTCGCCTTGTTCAGGATGACAAAATTGGATCTCGCGCAGCGATTGTACATCATGGCCCAAACTGCTAGGTTCCCGCCTCGCAAGCTTCGGCGTGGCACGCCGCCCGAATATCCCACCTATAACCGGCAGTTTACTCATGAAAATCAACGGCAATGAAATCCGCATCGGCAACGTTATCCAGCATCAGGGGGGGCTGTGGGTGGCGGTCAAGACCAGCCATGTCAAACCCGGCAAGGGCGGCGCCTTCGCCCAGGTGGAGATGAAAAACCTGATTGACGGCACCAAACTGAACGAGCGTTTCCGGTCATCGGAAACCGTCGAGCGGGTGCGGCTGGACCAGAAGGATTATCAGTTTCTGTTTGCCGAAGGTGAAACCCTGACCTTCATGGACAAGGCAACGTTCGAGCAGATCGAAATTGAAAAGGATTTTATCGGCGAACGCGCGGCGTTCCTGCAGGACGGTATGGAGGTGATGGTCGAATCTTTTGAGGATCGTCCCATCGGCGTGAAGCTGCCGCAGCATGTGACGCTGGAAATCGCCGACACGGAACCCACCGTGAAGGGGCAGACCGCGTCGTCGTCCTATAAGCCGGCCATCCTCAGCAACGGGGTGCGCTGCATGGTGCCGCCATTTTGCGGCGTCGGCGACAGGATCGTTGTTGACACGGAAGAAGTCACCTATCTGCGCCGCGCCGATTAGTCCGGGCAAAGGATCGATATAAATCATGGTGCATTCGCCCACGCTTACCGTCATGATCAGCGCCGCCCGTAAGGCGGCGCGCGCCCTGGTGCGCGATTTTGGCGAGGTCGAGCAGTTGCAGGTTTCGCAAAAAGGCCCGGCGGATTTTGTCACCAATGCCGATCTGAAAGCGGAAAAAACACTGATCCACGAATTGCTGCATGCGCGCCCGGATTATGGTGTGATTGCCGAGGAAAGCGGCGTGAAGCATGGCGTCGATACGCGCCATCACTGGATTATCGATCCGTTGGATGGCACGCTGAACTTCATGCACGGCATTCCGCATTTTGCGATTTCTATCGGGCTGGTGCGGGCGGGCGATGTGGTGGCCGGGCTGGTGTATAATCCGGTGTCCGACGATATGTATGTGGCGGAAAAAGGCCAGGGCGCCTATCACAACAGCCGCCGCATGCGGGTTTCCGGCCGGCGCGAGATGCGCGAGGCCATGCTGGCGACCGGCATTCCCTACCATGCGCGCCCCGGTCATGACCGGTTTCTTCAGGAAATGGCGGCGCTGATGCCAGAGGTTGCGGGTATACGCCGCCTGGGTTCGGCGGCGCTTGACCTGGCCTTTGTGGCCGCAGGCAAGTTTGACGGGTTTTGGGAAAGCCATCTGAAACCCTGGGATATTGCCGCTGGCATCCTGCTGGTGCGCGAGGCGGGCGGCTTTGTCACCGAAATCAGTGGCGGCGATAAAATGCTGGAATCCGGTCATGTCCTGGCGGCCAATGACCATTTGCATGGGGCCATTGCCAAACTTTTGCCACCAATGACCGTATGATACAGTATGGATGTGAGGTGAAGTTTTTTGGGGATTCGTCATGTCGGACGTGCAGCGCACTAAACTGAACCCGGGCATAGGATGGACAGTGGTTGCGCTGCTGTTGATAGCGGGTGCGTTTCCCGCCATGGCCCAGGAAACGGTTTACATTGGTGGCCGTTCCACAAGGCCAGCGGTCGAGGTTGATTTTTCCGCCTTGAACCAGGGGGGTATTCCAACACGCCGTACGCGCCCCGGCCCGCCAGATATTTTGCCGCTCAATCCCGCCAATGCGCCGGCGGCCCGCGCCACCAGCAGTGTGCGTCTGACGCCGCCACAAGCCATCGCGCCCGTTCAGCCGCCGGTTGCGGCAGCCCTGCCGGTCACGGCGCCTCCACCGGCGGCGGTAGCCCCCACGCACTTAACGCCCAGGCCATTAAGTGCGGGGCTAACCCCAGCGCCCGCGCCCGCCCAACCAGCGGTGAAAGCCAATTTAAGTGCATCCGCGCAGCCAAAACCCATCATCCCGGCGAAGGCGGCAGCGACAAACGCCACGCCGCCGCGGCCTGTTGACGTCCCCCAGGCAACGGCGGCTTTACCCCCGGCGGGTCTTAGCCCCTCCGTCCCATCGGCCCCTTCCGAAGGGGTGGCGGCGGCGCTTATGTTCGCGCCCGGGGCGATTGAACTGACAGCCGGGGCTGTGGCCCAGCTTGACGCCCTGATGACGTCGCTGACACAGAAGGAACGGGTGCAATTGAAAGCGCACGCATCCGGCGGTCAGGACGATGCCGAGGTCCGGCGCATCGCCCTGAAACGCGCTTTGGCCGCACGCTCGCATTTACTGGCCAATGGCATGGAAAGCACCCGCATCGATGTGCGCGCGCTTGGCCCCGCCGGTGACGGTGGACCGGATGACCGCCTTGATGTCATTGTGGTGGCGCAATGAGCGCAGCACTTCTTGCAGATGGAGGTCTGACGGGCGCGGCCATGTCCGGACAACGCCGCTATCTGCTGCGCATGGGATTTTTTCTGGTGCTGGTCACGGGCGTTCTGGCGCTACTGATTTCAACATTAAGCACGGCGTTTTTCGCCAATCCCGCGCTGAACAGCCTGATCATCCTTGTACTGATTGCAGGTGTTTTCTACAATTTCCGGCAGGTGCTGCGGCTTGGCCCGGAATGCGACTGGATTGAACATGTGCGCGCGACCCATGCGGCGGGTGGACATGATGAAAAAATACTGCCGGAAGAATCCGCGCCGGTCCTGCTGGCCCCCATGGCGGTGATGCTGGGCGCGCGGATGGGCAAAATGGTTCTGTCGGCGAACACCACACGCACATTGCTCGATTCCATTTTCTCCCGGCTGGATGAAGCGCGCGAAATTTCCCGCTACATGATAGGGCTGCTGATCTTCCTGGGCCTGCTCGGCACATTCTGGGGATTGATCAATACGCTCAGCACGATCGGCGCGACCATTCAGGGCCTCTCGGTGCAGGGCGGCGATATTACGACTGTGTTTGATCAGTTGAAGTCCGGCTTGCAAGCGCCGCTCACCGGCATGGGCACGGCGTTCTCTTCGTCGCTGTTTGGTCTCGGTGGTTCGTTGATCCTGGGTTTTCTCGATCTCAATGCCGGACAGGCGCAAAACCAGTTTTATAATGAACTCGAAGAATGGCTGTCCAGCCTGACCCGGCATTCTTCGGGCGGCGCATTGTCCGAAGGTGAGACAGCGATGCCGGTCTATGTGACGGCGCTGCTGGAACAGACCGCCGAAACCGTCGAGCGTCTACAAGCCATTGTGGCGCGCGGTGAAGAAAGCCGTTCTGCATCCAACCAGGCATTGCTCAGCCTGTCGGGCCAACTGGCCAGTTTGACCGATCATTTGCAAAGCGATCAGGAAGTGTCGCGCCGCATGCTGGACGGACAGCGCGAAGTACGCAATTTTCTGGAACAATTGGTGCAACAGCGCGGTTCTGGCGATGCCGGACTTGATGCAGCCAGTCGGCAGCATTTGCGCAATATAGATGTGCATCTGTCACGTATGATGCAGGATAATATTGACGGACGTGAACGCACGGTCAGTGAATTACGCTCGGACATCAAGCTTCTGACGCGCACTGTGGCGGCGCTGGCAGACGAACAGCGCAAGGCGGATGGCTGATGTCTGCACGCAGCCAGCGCGCCCGCCGGGGCGGTCTGGATATCTGGCCGGGGTTTGTCGATGCGCTGGCCAATCTGTTGCTGGTGGTCAGCTTTGTGCTGTCGGTTTTTATCCTGGCGCAATTTTATCTGACCCAGGCTTTGTCCGGGCGCGATGACGCGCTGCGTGAATTAAACGCCAGGGCGGCCGAACTGGCCGGGCTTCTGGCGATGGAAAAAGCCGCTGGTCTGGAATTGCGCAGCGAGGTGACGCGCCTTTCCACCGCCCTGCAAAGCACCTCCAAAGAACTGGATGCCAAAACGCGGGTGGCTGCTGATGCAGAACAGACCATCGCGCAATTGCGTGATCTGGTATTGCAGCGTGAAGGCGCGGTTGCCGCCGCACAGGGCGAAATCGCCAATATACAGGGCAGCCTGGATGCCGAAAAACAGGTGTCCCTGCAAGCCCAGGCGCAGGTCAAACTGCTGAATGAACAGATCGCCGCATTGCGCGAACAATTGGCGCAGATCGCCACGGCGTTGGATACGGCGGAAGCCAAGGACAAGGAAAATCAGGTTGTGATCGCCGATCTGGGCGCGCGGCTCAATCAGGCGCTGGCCGCCAAGGTGGAAGAGCTGGCGCGTTATCGTTCGGAATTTTTTGGGCGCCTGCGCGAAGTGCTGGCCAACACGCCGGGTGTCCAGATTGAAGGCGACCGGTTTATTTTTCAGTCAGAAGTGCTGTTTCAATCGGGTTCAGCGGATATTGGCGAGGCAGGGCAGGAACAGTTGCGTAAAATTTCTGCGGCGCTGAACGACATCGCGCCGAAAATTCCTGGCGAGCTGAAATGGGTGCTGCGCGTGGATGGCCACACCGATACGGTGCCAATTTTCACGGATCGTTTCCGCTCCAACTGGGAACTGTCAAGCGCACGTGCATTATCGGTCGTGAATTATCTGACCGCGCAGGGTGTGCCGCCCAGCCATCTGGCCGCCGCCGGGTTCGGGCAATTTCATCCGCTCGATCCCGCCAACACCGACGCCGCGCGCGCGCGCAACCGCCGCATTGAGTTGAAGCTTACGGAGCGGTAGTGTAATTTTTAGACACATAATTTTTGTTGAACCCCTCAGCCAAAGGAAAGCCTATGAAACTCTATTACAGCCCGGGCGCTTGTTCATTGTCACCCCACATTGTTCTACGTGAGGCAGGATATACGTTCGACCTGGAAAAAGTTGATCTGAAAACAAAAAAGACGGAATCCGGCAAGGACTATAATACGATCAGTGAAAAGTCAGCCGTTCCTTTTCTGGCGCTGGATAATGGCGAGACTTTAAGCGAAGGCCCTGCCATAGTTCAATACCTGGCCGACTTGAAACCAGAAGCTGGTCTTGCTCCAAAAAGTGGCACGTTTGAGCGGGTGCGTCTGCAAGAATGGCTGAACTATATTTCTACTGAACTTCATAAGACATTCGGACTCTTATTCAACCCGATGGGCAAGGAAGCAACTGCGTATGCCCGTGCAAAATTAGAAACAAATTTTGATTTTCTCTCTGGAAAATTAAAAGACAAAAAATATTTAATGGGCGATCAATTTACCGTTGCTGATGCCTATCTCTTTACCATTTTGAGCTGGACTGCCTATGTTCAAATCGATCTTTCGTCATTCCCTGCGCTGGTGGAATACCAACAACGTGTTTCGTCTCGTCCAAAAGTACAGGAAACCTTGAAGGCGGAAGGACTGGCCTGATCCCTACCCCCGCAATTCGCCGCCGGTCGCCTTTTTTACAGCCTGAATAATCGCCTCGGCCGCCGCATCGATTTCCTTGTCGGTCAGGGTTTTTTCGCGCGGTTGCAGGGTGACGCTGATGGCCAGCGACTTGCGTCCCGCACCGATGCGTTCGCCCTCAAACAGATCGAACAGCGTCACGCCGGTAATTAATTCCGGTACGCTGCTTGCTGCCGCACGCAACACCTGATCGGCGGCAATTCCGCTATCGACAATGAAGGCAAAATCCCGCGACACCGGCTGCAAATCCGGGGCGCGCAATGTGCCCCGTGATGCACCGTTGTGCGCCTTGGGCAGCGGTATGTTATCCAGCACAATCTCGAACGCCATTACCGGGCCGCGCATATCCAGCGCATCCAGTATGGCCGGATGCACTTCGCCAAATGTCGCCAGCGCATTTTTTGGCCCCAACCGGACCACGCCGGACCGGCCGGGATGATACCAATTGGGCGCATCCGCCGTAACGCGCAATTTATCCATGGGCGCGCCAAGCTGTTCCAGCACCGCCCACACATCGGCTTTCACATCAAACACGTCAACGGCGCGTTCGGGCACGGCCCAATGGCGCGCCACGGCCTGCGCGCAACGCACGCCGCTGGCGCCGGTTGTCTGGTCCTGGGGCGCATCACCCGCATATTGCGGGCCGACCTCGAACAGCGAAATATCCGCTTGCCCGCGATCCGCATTGCGTTTTGCCGCCGCCAGCAGGTTGGGCAGCAGGCTGGGGCGCATCACCGAAAGCTCGGTTGAAATCGGATTGGCTAGGGTAAGTTCCGGTCCGCCGCCGCCAAACAGTTCCGCCATCCGTGCACTGAGGAATGACCAGGTTACCGCTTCCATCATGCCGCGCCCGGCCAGCAGCCGCTTGGTCCAGCGCACCCGGTTCTGGGCGGTGTTGACGGCAACGCCCGTGACCGGCTGCATGCGCGGCAGCGGCGTGGCGGGCAGCTTGTCAAAGCCGTTGATGCGCGCAATTTCTTCGACCAGATCGGTCTCACCATGTATGTCAGGCCGCCAGGATGGCGCGCGCACCGCCATTGGGCTGGTGTCGGCCTCCACTGCAAAGCCCAGCGCATCCAGAATGCGTACGCATTCCGCATCGGCCACTTCCATGCCGGTGAGGGCGCGCACGTGTTGCGGGCGGAATTCAATACTATCCGGCAGGGCAGGGGCAGCGCCCGCCACCCGCACGTCACTGGCTATGCCGCCACACAGTTTCAGGATCATCCGCGTCGCCAGTTCCAGACCGGGCAGCACAAATTGCGGATCGACGCCGCGCTCAAACCGGTAGCGCGCGTCACTGTCTATGCTGTGCCGCCGCCCGGTCGCCGCAATGCGCAGCGGATCAAAATAAGCGGATTCAATAAATACATTCACGGTCGCATCGGTGCACCCGCTGGCCATGCCGCCAATGACGCCGCCAAATCCCAATACGCCACTGTCATCGGCAATCACGCAATCCGCCGCGTCCACCGCATATTCCCTGCCGTCCAGCGCATGCAGTTTTTCGCCCGGCCGTCCAAGGCGCGCATGAATTTGTCCGCGTAATGTACTGGCGTCATAGACATGCAGTGGCCGTCCGCGATCAAATGAAATATAATTGGTGATGTCGACAAGCGTAGAGATCGAGCGCAGGCCAATCGCTTCGAGACGCTGACGCAGCCAGTCGGGGCTGGGGCCATTTTTCACGCCGGTCACCAGCCTTCCTGCGAACATCGGACATGCAGGCGACGCTACACCCTCAAAATGCAGGCCGATATCCACCGTACACGGACCATTTCCTGAAACAGCCTCTACCGCGCCGGATTTCAGCATGCCCATGCCGCTAGCCGCAAGATCGCGCGCAATGCCATGCACGCCCAGGCAATCGGGCCGGTTTGGCGTGATCGACACATCGATCATCGGATCATTCAGCCCCATCACCCCGGCAATTGGCGCGCCGATGGGGGCGTCTGGGGCCAATTCGATAATGCCTTCGTGATCATCGGAAAGCCCAAGTTCGCTGGCCGAACACAGCATGCCATTGGAATCTGCGCCGCGAATTTTGCTGGCCTTCAGCACCATGCCGTTGGATGGAATGGTTGCGCCGGTGGGCGCAAAAACCACCCTCAGGCCCGCGCGCGCATTGGGCGCGCCGCACACGACCTGCACCTGTTCGCGCCCCGTATCCACCATGCACAATCGCAGCCGGTCCGCATTGGGATGCTGTTCCGCAGAAATTATTTTCGCAACGGTGAAAGACGCCAGCGCCGCCGCCCGGTCCTGCACAGCCTCAACTTCCAGCCCGATTGATGTCAGCCGTTCGGAAATCTCATTTGTGCTGGCCGTCGTATCCAGATGTTCGCGCAACCAGGAAAGCGTGAATTTCATCGGCTCAATCCCCCCACCAGACTTGGAATATCCAGCGCGGCAAACCCGTAATGGCGCAGCCAGCGCAAATCGGCCTCAAAGAAATCGCGCAGGTCGGGAATGCCATATTTCAGCATGGCCAGCCGGTCGATGCCCATGCCAAACGCAAAGCCCTGATATTTATCCGGGTCGATGCCGCCATGGCGCAGCACCTTGGGATGCACCATACCGCAGCCCAGAATTTCCAGCCAGTCGTCCCCCTCGCCAATGCGCAATTCACCGCCGCTGCGGCGGCATCCAATGTCCACTTCGGCGCTGGGTTCGGTGAACGGAAAATGGCTGGGGCGAAACCGCATGCGTATGTTATCGACTTCAAAAAACGCCTTGCAGAATTCGATCAGACAGCCTTTCAGATGCCCCATATGCGCGGTTTCATCAATCACCAGCCCTTCGACCTGATGAAACATCGGCGTATGGGTCATGTCGCTGTCACAGCGATAGGTGCGCCCCGGTGCAATGATGCGCAGCGGCGGCTTTGATTTTTCCATGGTGCGGATTTGCACCGGGGATGTGTGGGTGCGCAGCAAAAGCCGCTCGCCACCGGGTTTTTCGTTGAAATAAAATGTGTCGTGCATCTGGCGCGCCGGATGTTCGGGCGGAATATTCAGCGCGGTAAAATTATAAAAATCACTTTCAATGTCCGGCCCTTCGGCGACGCTAAATCCCATATCGCCGAAAATGGCGATCACTTCGTCAATCACCTGACTGACCGGATGAATCGCACCGCGTATTTCCGGGCGTGCGGGCAGGGTGACATCAATGCGTTCTTGCGCCAGGCGCGCATCCAGCGCTTGCGCATGCAGCGCCTGCGAACGCGCGGCGATGGCGGCGGTCAACTGGTCCTTGGCGCCATTAAGTGCGGGGCCCATGAGTTTGCGTTCATCCGCGCTCATGGCGCCGAGACCTTTCATCAACTCGGTCAGCGTGCCCTTTTTTCCCAGCACCGCGATGCGCACAGATTCCAGCGCGGCCATGTCACCGGCTTCAGAAACGGCTTGCAGCATTTCGCGCGTTTGCGCCTCGATATCGCTCATGAATTGACCTCAAGCAAAAAAGAAAAGGGAGCCATCAATCCGGGCTCCCTTTCAAACTTAGCATAGTATTCGAGGAGCCTGTATGGCCCCGGTAAATCAACCCAGCGCTTTGCGCGCCGTTTCCACCAGAGCTTTGAAGGCCTCAGGCTCCCGGATGGCGAGATCGGCAAGCACCTTGCGATCCACCTCAACACCCGCAAGCGTGAGGCCGTTGATAAATCGCCCATAGGTCAGGCCATGTTCGCGCACACCGGCATTGATGCGCTGGATCCACAAGGCGCGGAACTGGCGCTTGCGCTGGCGCCGGTCACGATAGGCATACAGCATCGAGCGTTCGACCGCCTGCACGGCGGCGCGGAACACATTTTTGCGCCGACCATAATAACCGGTAGCGGCGTCTGTTATCTTTTTATGCCGGGCATGGGCGGTGACGCCCCGTTTTACGCGAGCCATGTCAGTATCCCTTAACCGTTAGGCATGAAGTATTTTTTGACCCGCTTTGCATCGGGCTCACTCAACAGAGTTGTACCCCGCAATTTGCGGATCTGGCTGTTGGAGCGCTTGATCATGCCATGCCGTTTACCGGCCTGGCCACGGCTCACTTTGCCACTGGCGGTTAAGTGGAAACGCTTTTTGGCGCCACTTTTGGTCTTCATCTTGGGCATTTTCTTCTCACTTTCCAGCGCGTAACGCGCTTAACCAATTGTCGAAACTAAAAGGGTCGCCACGGCATGCCCACCAGGCCGGACCACCCGAAAGAAGGGGTTTTTTAACTGAGCTAAGGGAAAAATACAAGCGCCTATATAGTGGCGCGCGTTGGCAAAAAGCTACTTAATCTTGGTTTCCTTGAATTCCACATGCTTGCGCGCCACCGGGTCATATTTTTTGACCAGCATCTTTTCGGTCTTGGTGCGCGAGTTCTTTTTGGTCACATAGAAAAATCCAGTGCCCGCAGTGCTTTCAAGTTTAATCTTAATCGTGGCTGTTTTGGCCATAGCGGGGCGCTCCAGGTGACATTGAATGAAGGGGGTAGGAAGGCCGCAACATAGCGTTCACGGCGCTTTTGTCAAGCAAAGTTGGGCTAATGATCATCCCGCAACCGGGTTTTGCCCTTGAAATAGTAAAAAGGGATAGGCAGATCGGCGGCCCGTGCCGTGGGCAGGGTCAGGCGCTTTTCCACTTCGTCCAGCATCAGCAGGGTAATACCCTGTAATTCCAGCTTTTTTGCCTCGGAAATGGGCAGCCAGTGGATTTCCAGCAATTCACCCGACGCATTGGAGGTGTCGTGCAGATCGCCATGAATATGCTCGGCCTCCACCATGAAAAACCGCGCGTCAAAGCGTTTTGGCTGGAATGAGGGGGTAATCGCGCGGCCAATATAATCCACAATATCCAGGGCGGGCGCGACGCCATAACTGCAAAAATCCGACCAGACCTTTTCGCGGCTTTTAATGGGCGGGGCGTCCTTGCGGCCGATCAGCAGGCCGGTTTCCTCGAATGTCTCGCGGATCGCCGCCATGCCCAGGGCGCGCGCCTGATTGGGGGTGCAGCTTGTGGTCAGACGGGCTTCCACTTCCGGGCGCAGGCCGGCATGGGGGCGCGCATGCAGATCGCCCCGGTCCACCCGTCCGCCGGGAAACACGAATTTACCGGGCAGGAATTTGTGTCCCGCGCTGCGCCGTCCCATCAGCACCTGCGGCTGGGACTGGTCGCGGCGCACAATGATCAGTGTCGACGCCTGCTTGGGGCGCACCGCGCGACCGGTTCTTACCCGGTCGGCGGGCGGATGATAATCAGGTTTTTCTGGCTGTGACATGATTGGACTTCCGGTTAATAAGGGGTGTTCTGTTATGCATGCAGCGGGGGTTGAGAGCAACAAGCCGATTTTGGGTCCTTGCTGGCTTATGGGACCGGCGCGGCCTGATTCCGATGCGGCATTGCTGTTTGCGTCTTCGGTATTTCTGTTCCGCGAAAAAAATTAAACGCCTGGAAATGTCTGGCGTTCTGCTGGTGGTCGCGGGGATAGCGCTGTTGCTTCTTGCCCGCTAACGCACCGCGACGGCCGTTGCGGGCTCCTCGGCCAGAAACCGGACGAAGCGGTTGTGGCCGTCCACAAGAATGACCTTGGGCGCGATGGGCTGGGCGCATAGCTCGAACCCCATAATGATGATCTGTTCGCCCTGTCCGATCAGATGCGCTGCAGCGCCATTCATGCACATGGCGCCCGATCCGCGTTCGCCCGCGATAATATAGGTTTCCAGCCGCGCGCCGCTGGTGTTGCTAACGATAAGAACCCGTTCGCCCACCCACAGGCCAACAAGGTCCAGCAGGTCTTCGTCAATCGTGATGCTGCCGACATAGGCCAGATTGGCCTCGGTCACCGTGGCGTTGTGGATTTTGGAACGCATCAGCCAGCGCATGATGAAAACCCTATATTCTGGAGTGTAACCGTTGCACACATAAACACGGCATAAGGGCCGGACAAGGTGGGTTATATCCTGAAAATGAAAATAAAATCCAGCCCGGCTTTGGTTTACCCCGCCACCCCCAGCGCCTCTGCCGCCGCCGCCTTGGCCCACTTATAGTCGGCCTTGCCATTGGGGGCGCGTTTGACCTCGGGCACGATGATGACATGTTTGGGCAGTTTGTAGCCTGCGATATGTTTGCGGGCTTCTTCGATTACCTCACGTTCGTCGAAGCTTCGGCCCGCCTTGGCGCTGGCGACGGCGGTGACTTTTTCGCCGAAGCGGTCGTCCTTGACGCCCACCACCAGGCAGTCATAGACGGACGCATGGCGCTTGACCGCTTCCTCGACTTCTTCTGGAAAGATTTTTTCGCCGCCGCTATTGATGCAGGCCGAACCGCGGCCCTGCAGTTTAATTGAGCCATCGGCTTCGACGGTGGCGAAATCACCGGGGAAGCTGTAGCGCACCCCCCTGATGGTGCGGAAGGTTTTTGCGGATTTTTCCGGATCCTTGAAATAGCCGACCGGCACCATGCCGCCCGCCGCGATCATGCCGCTTTCGCCAGAGCCGGGTTTTACTTCTTCGTCTTTGTCATTGAACACTTTGGTGGCGTCGCTCATCTGGAATTTGGCGGTGGCGCTTTGGGTTGTGCGGGTGGTCAGCGAGCGGCCCATGGATCCTTCGGTCGAGCCCATGGCGTCGATCAGGAACATGTCCTTGTGTTTCAGCATCTGCTGTTTGACTTCCGCAGTCCACATCACACCGGATGAAATCACCAGGTTCAATGATGCAATATCATAGGGCTTGCCAGCGGCGGCGGCGGCGTCGAGCGCATTGGACAGCGGCTTGGCGAAGGCGTCACCGACGATGACCAGGTCCGTAACCTTATGCTGCACCACCTGGCCCCACAGAAAGTCCGGATCGAAATTAATATTGGGAATGGTGACAACGCAGCCGCCAATCATCAGCGGCGCAAACGCCCCCACCCAGATGCCAGTGCCATGCATCAGCGGACAGGCCGGGATGCTGACCGGCAGCGCACCCGCGCCTTCCAGCTTGCGGATCGTGGCGATCATTTCTTCGTTTGTTGCCGGGCGCGGCAGGCCGCGAAAATCATAACCCATCATCAGGCCGTAGCAATGATCGCCCTGACGGTACATCACGCCCTTCGGCATGCCGGTAGTGCCGCCGGTATAGAGCATGTAGATATCGTCTTCGGACCGTTCGATGCGCGGCATCGGGTTGCTGCTGGCCAGAAACTTTTCATATTCAATCGCGCCGTCGATGATGGGGGATTGCCCATCATCAACCTGGATCAGAAGTTTCAGTTTCGGCAGTTTTTTGGCGACATTGGCGATGCGTTCCGCCAGACGGCCATGAAACAGCACGGCCTCGGAGTCGGAATTATCCAGCAGATAAATCAGCTCTTCTTCCAGATAGCGGTAATTCACATTGATGGGCGAGGCGCGCATTTTGAACGAGGCGAAATGCGCCTCCATATATTCGTTGGAATTATACAGATAATGGCCAATTTTCGAATCCGCCTTCAGGCCCGCTTTGGCAAAGGCGCCTGCCAGTTTGGCGGCGCGCAGATCAAATTCCGCCCAGGTCCGGCGATTGCCGCCATGCACCAGCGCAGGGCGGTTCGGCACCGTGTCGGCGATGGTTTCCATGACAGTGGCGTAGTGATATTGCATCTGGCTTCTTCCCGTTCGTAACATTCTTGTTTGCTGGTATTATGCCTCAAATTCCTTATCAGGAATAGGGGCAAGTTGCGCTGCCCAGGCTAAATCTTCTTGTTGGTTAATATTGAAAAACGGGTCAAAGGGCAGCACCGGATATTCGGCAAGGGCCACCCCGTGGCGCGCGGTCCAGGCGTCAACCTTGCGCATATTTTCCCGTGTCATGGCATGGCGCAGATCGTCCGCCAGCGCCACGGGCCACAGGCCAAACACCGGATGGGCGCGCCCGCCCGAAGCCGCACAGGCCAATGGCAATTGTTTTTCCTGTGCGGCGCGGATCAGGCGCGCAACAAGATCGGCTGGAAAAAAAGGTGTGTCACTGGCAAAGCTGGCCACATGAGAGCAAAGCGGGCGCTGTTCGCGCGCCCATTCCAGTGCGCTGAGAATGCCCGCCAGCGGTCCGGCATAATCTTCGATCATGTCTGGAATTATCATCAACCCCGTTCCCGCAAAACGGGCCGGATCGCCGTTGGCGTTTAGAATAAGTTCATTCACCTGCGGACGCGCACGGGCGACGGCGCGGGAGAGCAAAGTTTGTCCGGCCAGCAGACTCAGGCATTTATCGCCGCCCCCCATACGGGCGGATTTCCCCCCCGCCAATATTACGCCGGCTATCTCTCTCACCTGTGTCATTCCCATTACCATAATGAAATCCGGGGCATAGAGTGGGGTGATATTAGCCATTGCACAGCCCGGAATCTATGACTAGCATTTGCCCAACACCAGAATAGCGCAAGGGCGCGGGGTGGGTTTTACCCCGGTTTGACTCTTGCCGAACCCTGTGAGGAGGGACCAGCCCATGACGAATGTTGATATTCATATTAAAGGTGGCACGGTTGTTGATGGCGCGCGCACGCCGCGTTACAAGGCCGATGTCTGGATCAAGGATGGCAAGATTTTGCAGATCGGCGGGACATCCCCTGGTGCGGCAAAACAGACCATCGAAGCAGACGGGCTGATCGTCGCCCCTGGCTTCGTTGATCTGCATACACATTATGATGCGCAAATCCGCTGGGATCCCTATTGCTCGATTTCCGGCTGGCACGGCGTGACCTCGGTGGTGCTGGGCAATTGCGGCTTTGGCTTTGCGCCTGTGAAAGCGGCTGAGCGTGAACGCGCCATGCTGATGATGACGCGCACCGAAGCGATCCCGATGGAATCCATGCGCCAGGGCATGACCTGGGATTGGGAAACCATTCCCGAATATCTGGACTCGCTGGAACGCGCGCCAAAGGGAGTGAACTGCATTCAATATCTGCCGACCACATCGCTGATGGTCTATGTCATGGGTCTGGAAGCGGCGAAAACCCGCCCGGCGACAGATGCCGAAAAAGCCGAAATGAAGCGCCTGCTGCATGAAGGCATGGATGCGGGCCTGTGCGGTTTCTCGCTGCAACGGCTGGGCAAAGATTCGGTGCAGGCGGATTATGATGGCGGCCCGATGGTCACCGACACCATGTGCGATGCGGATATTCTCAATCTGGCCGAAGTGCTGCGCGAACGCGGCGAAGGCTTTATCCAGATCACGCAATCCACCGGCAACATCAAGGGCGATCTTGCGTTCCTGGAAAAACTTGCCGAAACCGCACAACGCCCGGTGTTGCATAATGTGATTGTGCCGTCGCGCAAAGACCCCAAAGTGCACAAGCGCAGCCTCGACTGGCTGGCCCGGATGCGTGACAAAGGCCTGCCCATGTATGGTCAGACCGGGACTGTTCGCTCTGGCTTTGCCTATACGCTGGAAAACTGGAACCTGTATGACGCCAGCCCCGCATGGCGCGCGGTCACCACCGGCACGTTCGAGGAAAAGCTGGCCAAGATGAAAGACCCGGCGCTTCGCAAAGACCTGAAGGGCGAATATGAAAGTGCCAACCGCAAGCTTGAAATCATTCAGGCAGGCGTCGGCGGCCCGGTGCGCACCCTGATCGTGCAGGGCGTGAACAATGTGCCCGAACTGGAAAAATATGTCGGCAAATCTCTGGGCGACATCGCCACGGAAGAAGACCGGCACCCCATTGACGTGATGCTGGATATGTCGGTGCAGGGCGATCTGAAGGTCGAATTCCTAGGCCCCAATCGTGGCTTCAACGCCGACTTCATGGCCGAGATGATCACGGATTCCGAATACACCTTCCCCGGTGTGTCCGATGGCGGCGCTCATACCAAGTTCTTTACCGGTGGCGCATTCACTACCGACTTCCTGAGCTGGCTGGTGCGTGACGAGCACAAGATCACCCTGGAAGAGGCGCATTACCGCCTGTCCTCACTGCCTGCAAAGGCCGCGGGCTTTGTGGACCGCGGCGAACTGAAGCCCGGTCTTGCCGCCGACGTGGTTGTTTATGGGCTGAACGAGCTTGCCGCCGAACCGGATTGGATTGGCGAGATCGTGCATGACTTCCCCGGCAATGAATGGCGCCGCGTCCAGCACGCCAAGGGCTATCACGCCATTATCGTTAATGGCGAAACCACATTCGCCAATGGCGAATGCACGGGCGCAACACCGGGCAAGCTGCTGCGGCAGGGCCGGGGCTAATAGCTCTGGTCTTTAACGCCTCCTGGCGTTAAATAAAATTTTAGGGTGGCCTCGTCTGAATGATGGGGCCGCCCTTTTGTTTTAGAGCAATAATTTTATGCGTTCGTCATTGCAATGACGCAGTGGGCGATTGCATCACTAAAAAATCGCACCCAAATAAATTTGAATGCGATTTAATGAACCGGTTGGCTACCGATACAAGGGCCTTTGAAAGTCCCGATACTTATTCGGCGGCAATCGTCAAAGGCTTGCTGAACATATTGATATCTTTCAGCAGCTTGATGCCTTCTTCGGCAATGTCGTCGCCAATCATCTTGTCGCCTTCTGCATGCAGCTCTTTCATGTCCACATAGGCGGCGTAATATGGCGCGGTGCGGTCGGTGATGATGCCGGCCTTGACCAGCGTTTTGATCAGTACACGGAAAATGTTGGTGCTTTCCTGCATTTGCGCGCGGCGGAACTCGCTGGTGAAGGCTTCGATCATGGCGCCCTGCACATATTTCCAGTCCAGGCCAACCTCGGCGTAAATATGCTGTTTCTGTTCCGGATCGCTGAGGTTCAACAGCAGGGCGTTAAATACTTCCTTCGCCCAGTCCTCAATCGCATCGCGTTCTTGCGGGCTGACGAAAGGAATTGTCTTGTCGGCCCAGATTTTGCCGAATTTATGATGGAAGGCTTCGTCCGTCATGGTCAGTTGCATCAGGCGCACCAGCACCGGATCATTGGCATATTGGAAATAGGACGCAAACACGCCCATCGCCAGGCCTTCCAGAACCATCTGCAGACCGACGATTTTCTTCCATACCAGCGGGCTGCCGACAAGCTCCACCAGCAGGTTGCGCAGGAAACCGCCAACCGGCTCAGGCTTGCCGAAACGTGATTTAATATATTGTGTAAAGCCGGTGACATGGCGGGCTTCTTCGCGGCACTGATTGGCGGCATATTCCTGCGCGCCGGGATCCAGCATGATGTGGCACAGGCTGGCCGACATGTTCAGCGCACCCTGTTCGCCATGCAAAATCACCGAAATCTGGTAATGCTGCAAGCGGTTGGCGAGATAAATTTTCTGGCTTTCGCTCAACCCGTCAACGGCGGAGGTTTGCAGTTCCGCCGAAAGTTTCGGGTTCACGAGATACTGGTTTTTCAGATCGTACGGTGTGCTGAAATCGATATAGCGGGTATCCAGCGGATCCCAGAAATGGTCATGGGTTGCCGCAATGATCTTGTCGAATGCGGGCGAGCGGCGGCCATAACGGTCCGGATCCAGCATTGCGGGAAAATCATCGGCGCTTACAGTCTGAAAGGTCTCGTCCATGCGGCTCATCTCACTCTCCAATTTTGTTATGGGCGCCATGCTGCGGCACGGGCCGGATTATACTGAAACCGGCAAGGAGAATAACTTACAATATTGTCCACGTCAAGGGGTGTCCCTGTATTCAGCCTATCAGTAATCACCATATACTGCATCGCAGTAAATATAAAATTTATATATAACATAAACTTAAGTAAGACTGCGTATGGCGCCCGCCTAAAATATTGCGATGCAATATTACCGGAAAATCAGACAAGTAAATGTCCGCTAGCTGTGTGGAAAAAAACTCATAAATCGCTTGCTTTAAGTTCAGGGTGGTTATCTAATTGATCAACTGCTTATTTGCCTTTCTCCGGCAACGGTTGCGGCCACGTAATTGCCGCCAGAGACAAAATCCACCAGCGCGGACTTAAGTTGGTCTGCCAAAAGGGAGTAAACATCACATGTCTGAATTTGATACACTGATCAAAGGCGGCACGATTTTCGACGGCACCCGCGCCCCGCGTTTTGCCGGCGACATCGCCATCAAGGACGGCGTCATTGCGAAGATCGACCGTACCGGCGCGATCAGCGCCAACCGCGCCGCCAAGGTCATTGACGCGAAGGGCCTGAATGTCGCGCCGGGCTTCGTTGATCTGCATACGCACTATGATGCGCAACTTATGTGGGATCCATATCTCACCACATCAAGCTGGCATGGCGTAACCTCGGTCGCCATCGGCAATTGCGGTTTCGGCTTTGCGCCGGTGAAACCGGCCGAACGCGAACGCGCCATGCTGACCATGGAACGGGTTGAGGCCATTCCGCTGGCCACCATGAAGGCGGGTATTACCTGGAGTTGGGAAACCTTTCCGGAATGGCTCGACAATCTGGAACGCAGCCCCAAAGGCATCAATGTGCTCAGCTTCGTGCCGATCGGGCCGCTGATGGTCTATGTGATGGGCCAGGAAGACAGCAAATTGCGTGAGCCGACAACGGCGGAGCTGGCCGAAATGTGCCGGTTGCTGGAAGTGTCGCTTGAGGCGGGCGGCTGCGGCTGGTCGGCGCAGCGCCTGGGCGATGGCTACACTTCGGTGCAGCGTGACTATGACGGCACGCCAATGGCGACCGATCTGATGTCGGACAAAACCTGCTTTGCGTTTGCAGAAGTGCTGCGCCGGCGCGGCGAAGGCTTTATTCAGCTGACCCAGGCCAAGGCCGACTTCAAAGCTGATCTGACCTTCACCGAAAAGCTTGCGGAAGTGGCGCAACGGCCGATTCTGTTTAATGCGGTGCAGATCAATAACCGCCACCCGCATCAGCATCGCCGTCTGCTCGACTGGGGCAAGCGCATGCATGAAAAGGGTCTGCAAATCTGGTTGCAGGGCATTACCACGGCGAACGACATGCGTTTTACGTTCGAAGATTTCAATCTGTTCGACGGGGATCCGGCATGGCGCGAAGTAACGCTTGGCACCGTGGCCGAACGCGCGCAGAAAATGCGCAATCCGGACTATCTCGCAGACCTGCGCTATACCTATGACCAGGGCAGTGCGCCGCTGGTGTCCGGTCCCATCTCGGGTCTGGTTATCGAAAGCACCGTCAAGCCCGAGAACAAGAAGTATGAAGGCGTGACCGTTGCCGAACTGGGACAGATGCGCGGCAAACATCCGATTGATGCGCTGATGGAACTGGTGACCGATGAAAATCTGGCGACCGTGATCTTTATCCCGCCGTTCAACAAGGATGTGGATTATATGCAGGAACTGCTGGATTCGCCCTATGTCATTCCGGGCGTCTCGGATGGTGGCGCGCATACCAAATTCCTCAGCTTTGGCCGTTACCCGACCGAACTGCTGAGCGATGAAGTGCGCAAGGGCATGATCAGCCTGGAAGAAGCGCATTACCGTCTGTCCGCCATGCCGGCAATTTGCGCGGGCTTTGTGGATCGTGGCACCCTGGTTGAAGGCGCACCGGCGGACATCGTCATCTATGATCATGACAAGCTGAAAGTTCTGCCGTCTGAAGTCATCCATGATCTGCCCGGCAATGAATGGCGCCGGGTGGAAAAGGCCCAGGGCTATCGTCATATCCTGATCAATGGCACAGAGACCTTCACCAATGACGTCTGCACCGGCGCGATCCCTGGCAAGCTGCTGCGCCACGGCCTGACCGAAGGCCGCTCGCGGCTTGCCGCCGCTCAGTAGCGCGGGATCATAAAACAATCAAAAGGGCGTTCGCAAGAGCGCCCTTTTTTTGTGACCAGGCTGTTCCGGATTCTATATAGGCTATAGTTATGCGGGGCCGTTTCCGGCAATATGAAAGCCGATTCGTACTTTTCGTGAAGCATGAGGATAAAAGGTGACTAACGCGCTTTATTACGGCGACAATCTGCGCGTCCTGCGCGAGAGCATTGTCAGCGAATCGGTCGATCTTATTTACCTCGATCCGCCGTTTAATTCGCAAGCCAACTATAATGTGCTGTTCAAATCACCGGCCGGAAAATCCGCCGAGGCGCAGATCGAAGCGTTTGAGGATACCTGGCACTGGTGCGATGAATCAGAACAGGCCTTTGACGAGGTGCTGAGTTCCGCCAACACCGATGCCGCCGAAATGTTGCGCGCCATGCGCAGTTTTCTGGGCGAGAATGACATGATGGCCTATCTCGCCATGATGGCGGTGCGGCTGCTGGAACTGCACCGGGTTTTGAAGCCAACCGGCTCGCTCTATCTGCACTGTGACCCGACGGCGAGTCATTATTTGAAAATACTATTGGATGCAGTGTTCGGAAAGAAAAGTTTCCACAATGAAATAACATGGAAGCGCACAACAGCCCACAGCGACACCGGCCGTTACGGTCGAAATACAGACATCATTTTCTTTTATTCCAAGACAGAGAAATACACATGGAACAAGGTGTTTCGGGGTTATGATGAAAAATACCTGAAACGGTTTCGATTCAAAGATGCAGATGGCCGGATGTGGATGGACGACAATCTTACTGCCAAGGGGCTATCCGGGGGAGGCTACGAGTACGAGTACAAAGGTTATCGTTCATATTGGCGGTGTCCCCGTACAACGATGGAAAAGCATGATCGCGAGGGCCGCTTGCACTTCACGAAAAAAGGCGGAATACGGCTTAAACGCTATCTCGACGTAGCAGAAGGCATTGCTTTGCAAGCCTTGTGGGAAGACATTCCGCCCATAAACTCCCAAGCTCAAGAACGTCTCGGCTATCCCACGCAAAAACCGCTCGCTCTGCTTGAACGTATTATCAGTGTATCCAGCAACGAAGGCGATGTGGTGCTTGATCCATTTTGCGGTTGCGGTACGGCGGTGCATGCGGCGGAGAAGCTTGGGCGGCGCTGGATCGGCATTGACATTACCTGCCTCGCCATCGGCCTGATTGAGCGGCGGCTGAAAGATGCTTTCCCCGGTATCGCTTTCGACGTGCATGGCACACCGAAAACATTGCAGGATGCGGTTGATCTTGCGGATCGCGACAAATACCAGTTCCAGTGGTGGGCGGCTAGCGCGGTTGGCGCGCGCCCTTATGCCGGTAAGAAAAAAGGCGCCGATGGCGGCATTGATGGCATTCTGTTTTTCAAGTCAGGCGCAAAAACCACCGAAAGCGTCATCATCTCTGTCAAGGGCGGCAATAATGTCGGCGTCGGCGCCGTGCGCGATCTGCATTCGGTGATCGAGCGCGAGAAAGCGGCCATCGGCGTACTGATCACCGCCGTGTTGCCGACCGCCGCCATGCGAAAAGAGGCGGCGGCGGTTGGATTGTATGATTGCGGGCTGGAAGAAAAATTCCCCCGCCTGCAAATGATCACGCTGGCGGAATTGTTTCAGGGCAAGCGCCCGCGCATCCCGCTGGTCGATACTGCGGCCACCTTCCGCACCGCCGCCCGCGAGGATATGAGCATGTCCCGGCAAACAAAGCTGGATTTATAACCCGGGAGCTGTTCCCACCAGCAGTTCCTTGTGCATAATCTGTCGAGACGTTACATTTGGTATTCAGATCTTATTGAAAGAGTATGTCTGTGTCTTCATCCATTCCACAAACCATGCGCGCCATTGCCATCACCCAGCCGGGTGGACCTGAAGTTTTGCAGCCCGTCACACTGCCCACACCCGCGCCGGGTGCGGGCGAAGTGCTGATCGAAGTGGCGGCGGCAGGGGTCAACCGCCCCGATGTGGTGCAGCGTCAGGGTTTCTATGCCCCACCCCCCGGTGCGCCGGATACGCCGGGGCTGGAGGTAGCGGGGACCATCGTGCAACTGGGTGCGGGCGTCACCGGCTGGTCGCTGGGGGATAAGGTCTGTGCGCTGGTGGCAGGTGGCGGTTATGCACAGTATTGCGTGGCCCCTGCGGTGCAATGCCTGCCAGTCCCGGCGGGCATGGACATGATCGCGGCGGCGGCCATCCCGGAAACTTTCTTTACGGTCTGGACCAATCTGTTTGATGGCGGGCATTTGCAGGCCGGGGAAAGCCTGCTGGTGCATGGCGGCAGTAGCGGCATTGGGACCACAGCCATTCAGATCGCCAAAGTATTTGGCGCGCGGGTATTCGCCACAGCGGGAAGTGATGACAAATGCGCCGTTTGCATCCAATTGGGCGCCGAACGCGCGATAAACTACCGCAACGAGGATTTCGTGGCCGTTATCAAGGAGTTAACCGGCGGGGCAGGGGTCGATGTGATCCTTGATATGGTCGGCGGGGCCTATGTGGAGAGAAATATCAGCAGTCTGGCCATGGGCGGGCGGCTGGTGAACATCGCCTTTCTGGAAGGCTCCAAGGTCAGCCTGAACCTGATGCCGGTCATGCTGAAGCGGCTGATCCTGACCGGTTCTACGCTCAGGCCCCGCAGCATTGCGGAAAAGGCATTAATTGCCAATGCCTTGCGCGAAAAGGTATGGCCGCTTCTGGCGGAGGGGAAGCTCCAGCCCGTAATTGATTCGACCTATGCGCTGGAGGATGCGACTGCGGCCCATGCCCGTATGGAAAGCAGCGCGCATATCGGTAAACTGGTGCTCACGCTTTAGTTTGGTGGTACGGCTTTATCTTGTCCCTTCAATAGCCTATATATGTGGCATACCCCCATTGCAAGGTTCCCTCAGTCACGTTTGCTGAACGGACTTGCTATTGTGAATTATGGAGAAGTGAGATGGCGCGACCGCTGATGCCCAAGGCTACGGCCGTTTGGCTCGTGGATAATACCTCGCTCAGCTTTGAGCAAATTGCAGAATTCTGCGAATTGCATCTGCTGGAGGTTTCAGGCATTGCGGACGGCGAGGTTGCCATTGGCGTCAAGGGGCTGGATCCGGTAACCGCAAGCCAGTTGACCCGCGAGGAAATCGCCCGCTGTGAGGCCGATCCTACGGCGCGTCTGCATCTTCGCACCAGCAGCCATCCCGAAACGGTCAAGCGTTCCAAGGGGGCACGCTATACGCCCGTATCGCGCCGTCAGGACCGGCCGGACGCCATTGCCTGGCTGTTGCGTCATCACCCGGAGCTCAGTGACAGCCAGGTTGGCAAACTGGTAGGCACTACTAAGGCGACCATTCAGTCTGTGCGCGATCGCAGCCACTGGAACCAGGCAAATCTGAAACCAGTTGACCCCGTTAGCCTGGGCCTCAGCACACAAATAGATCTTGATACGCAAGTCCGTATCGCAGGCGAGCGCGCGGCAAAAGCCAAAGCCAAGCTCAAGAAAGATGAAGTAGCAGGTGAAACTTTGCGGTCGGTGGAGGAAAGCACTTCCACCCTTGCGGGTGTGGCCTTCTCCACGGAGCGGGAAGACGCCGAGTAGGGTTGCGCGTTAGCTAGCCTCAGATGAGTTTAGATCGAATCGTAACACGCACGATGTCACCCCGCACTTGTTGCGGGGTCCAGGGTTCCAAACTCAGGCCTTAGCGTACAGCCCCTGGATCCCGGAATAAATCCGGGATGACAGACCAAGTTTGTAGCATGGACTAACCTAAAATCATCTCGCTATAGGTCATATTCGCAATTAAAGACTGCTCATACCAGGGCATAAATTGTTCAAGGAAAAGCAGGCCAAATGCGCCAAGGGATTTAACCTTACCCTCACGTTTTTTTTGAGGGTGCGAGTGATATCTCGCGGGCGGATTTCTCAAGCAATTTGATCTGATCAATGCCGGCGCGAATTTCGGTTAGAATATATTCTGTATTAGTTCTGATCTGATCTGACACCGCTCCCATTTCAGCGGACTGAAACGGGAGCGGTGTCAGATCAGATCAGAACTAATACAGATAAGTAATATTGGCGCCCTGTAATGCAGATTGCCTGTTGGGCTTAACGCGCCACGAACCCGCTGCTTTGTTGCTCATCCTGTCATCATCCTCGTCCGCATATCATTTTCTTGATGCCGGACTAATGCGAGCTTATACGCGCTCTTCGCCTCCTTGGATCAGGTTACAAAACTTTTACGTTCAATAGATGCTACTTCGAATACACCCGCTTCAAACTGCCCTGTTAGCTTACGCCGCCATCGTGCGGTCGATTTCATCAACCAGTTCACGCAGATGGAATGGCTTGGACAGCACCTTTGCCCCTTCCGGCGCATCGCTGCGCGGATTAAGCGCCACCGCCGCAAATCCGGTAATGAACACGACTTTCAGTTCAGGTTGCGCCGCAACGGCGCGGCGGGCCAGCTCAATGCCATCCATTTCCGGCATGACAATGTCCGTCACCAGCAGGTCGTAGATTCCGGTCTCCAGATAAGGCAGGGCATGATCGCCACGCATGACCGATGTCACCTCGTGCCCCGCCTTGGTCAGTGATCGCGCCAGAAAACGGCACAGGGATTCATCGTCTTCCGCCAGTAAAATAATAGCCATTTAGGTTAACCTTCCTGCTCCTATGGGGTTTTGCGCTGATACGACGGCCTGAATCGCGAGGTCGCCTTCGTTTTGGTAAATCACACGCCATTATGGCCCTGAACGGTAAACATGGAATAAACGGTCAGGCTATCCAGCTTAATGTTACATTATATCATCGGGACTGTTATTATCACACTTGTATCCAGTGAGGTGGATTGTTGCATGGACAGGGTGGATCCAATAACCGGTTCCGAAATTGAATGTGCCGAAGGTCCGCAGATGCGGACGGATGGAGATGCGCCTGGGCACTTTGCCGTGCTTGCGCCCGCGCGGCTTACCAGCCCGCTTGTTTTCAATTCTCCCCATAGCGGAACCGTTTATCCTGATGATTTACTTGCATCGACCAGACTTGACCGGATTGCCCTGCGCAGGTCAGAAGACAGCTTTGTCGATATGCTGTTTGCAGACGCCCCGCACTATGGCGCACCGTTGCTTAAGGCCTTGTTTCCGCGTGCTTATCTGGATGTTAACAGGGAGGCGTTCGAACTGGATCCGGCGATGTTTGAGGATGCGCTGCCCGCGCATGTCAATACACGCTCGCTCCGCGTTGCAGCGGGATTTGGAACCATTGCCAGGGTCGTAGCCGAAGGCATGGTGATTTATCGTGAAAAAATGCCATTTTCCGAGGCCGAGCGCCGGGTGGCAGCGCTCTATCACCCCTATCACAGTGCTCTGTCTGAGCTGTTATCGGACAGTTTACGGCAGTTTGGCTGTACCGTACTGATTGATTGCCACTCCATGCCCTCCCTGGGCGCGCCGCCGGTATCTGGCGGCCGGCGGCCGGCGGATATTATTCTGGGGGATCGTTATGGCACGTCCTGCGCCCCCCTGATTTCGCAGACGATAGAAGAGGTTTTGCGCGATCAGGGCTATCAGGTCGTGCGCAACAGCCCCTATGCCGGGGGGTATATCACAGATTGTTATGGCCGTCCGGGGCATGGCCAGCATGCAGTGCAGATTGAAATTAACCGCGCCCTCTATATGGACGAGGATCAGGTCGCGCCTTCCGAGGGATTCGCACGGGTAAAAGCCCATATGTCAGGGCTAATTGCCGCTCTAAGCCAGCGGCTGACGCCAGAATTACTAATAGAAGCAATAACTTAATAGATTTTATAAAAAAGGCCGTTCCCATGGGAACGGCCCCGAGTTTAGGGAGGAAACGCCCAGGAAGGGCACTGCGATCACTAGAAATTAACTACCGCAGTGCAATAAATACCACCGCACCGCAAAAAAAATCAATAGAAATCAGACTGCTGACAAACCCCGTCGATTTTCGACGGGGTTTTGTTTTGGAGGTATGTTTTGGTTTTGTTGAACGGATTGATATTGGGCAGCCGACTTATGCCGGCTGTGGAAGCGGCTTTGGCGTCATT
>Ga0209851_1000024_pt1 | contig 75828 bp, 67 predicted proteins | sample GWRWT4_14Oct14_FD_187195 | JGI IMG/M metagenome (GOLD analysis project Ga0209851, IMG submission 187195) | Sand microcosm microbial communities from a hyporheic zone in Columbia River, Washington, USA - GW-RW T4_14-Oct-14 (SPAdes) (version 2) | ecosystem: Engineered > Artificial ecosystem > Sand... | reverse complement strand
GGAATTCGAGTTTGTACCTAGCACATTGCTCTACTGCGTATATCTGAATAACTTGACGGAAAAAATGGCAGATGCGTTGCATTCTGGGCTCGCGCAATACAGGCCATATGTTGGGTGCATTCCCGTGACATATTCTTCTTTAGAAAAGACTTACCTGTCACCCATTTTGGTGAGAGCCTTTGTTAAGCATCGCAAAAAGATTATCATGCCCCATGAAGACGACCGACCGAACAAAGAAAACGTAAATATGCTGGGGTATCCCTTTGAGGATATCGGATATCAGTACGTTAGCCTCCATGGTAGCCTCTACGGAGTGTTCCTGTCTTACAAGATCGAACGCCCAGTATTCCCCGGGTTCGAGTCAGATATTGAGTTCTCTCTCAATTCCGTTTCAGAAACAATTGTTCCATTGGCTGATCTGCGCGTGCAGGTTGAAGAGGCTAAATTGGAATATCTAAAAGGGAACAAGGCCGGATCATTCAGTCGTGCGGGGCTCGCCGAGGTTTCCTCAGAACAATTGCGGTCGCTAATTGAATCCAAAATCGCGGATAACTACATATATAACATGGAACATCTGCCAGAGCACAGCGTAACAAAGTTCAATGTAATGATCGAAGTGGGGTCCGTTCCTGATGAGCCGCAAACCCGTCTCATGGCCTCGCTTGAGTATTCTCCAGAAAAGGGTGTGCTTCGAGTGATCACAATGTATTAGCGTGGCGAAATATTACCATTCGCTGCAGGCGCTACGCCCCTCCGGACCCTGACGGGCCGTGGCCTGAGTTCAAACATGAGCGTTGAAAGGAACACCCCCTTGACTGCATCTAGAGAATTCGAAAAGTGGGCGCTCGGGTACGCCGGATGTGATGGCGGCGATATCGGATCACCTCATTCACCTTCGGTTTGGATTTGCGGCATCGAGTGGGGCGGCAGCCGTGACCCAGCCTGGCTTCTGAAGCATATGCAGGAAGATGTCCAGACGCCCCCGAAAGGGTATCAATCGTGGGAAGAAAATATTAGTTATATCTTCAACTGGCAGGTCATGAAGCTTTTGGCAGCGATGAGGGAGTATCCGGTTTCACAGTACAAGCAGTTTGCGGAAGACGAGAAGCCTTTTATCAGAGATGCTGTCGGTTATTTCAAAATGAACCTCTACCCCATTCCATTCCGGAACACGAGCTTAAAGCACTGGCACGTCGATTTCACGGGAATTACGGGGTTCTCTTCAAAGAACGAGTATATCGCATGGAACAAAGAAAATAGATTTCCACAAGTTAGCACATGGGCGCAAGCACGTTTGCCAAAGTTAGTCATTTGTTTGGGGATCACGTACTTTGAAGATTTCGCCTCAGCCTTTTCTGTCCCCAACAACGAGTGGAAAACAGACACAATAGACGAGAAAGAACTTCGCTGGGCGAAGAACGAGCACGGAACTCAGGTGGTTGTTCTACCCTTCATGGTTAACCGCCATGGTCTCGTGCGTAATCTCAGCATCCAGAAGTTTGGAGATCGAATTGGGAGGCTTCCATAAGAAGTCCTAAATGTCAGTACCATCCTGCGGGCTCCGAAAATCGCCGGGCAGGCTGTCCCGGTAAAGCGCTTCGACTTTCTGGCGCGCCCAAGGGGTGCGGCGCAGGAAGTTGAGGCTGGACTTGATGCTCGGGTTGTCATTGAAACAGCGAATTGCGATCAAGCTGCCCAGTTCCGCCCAGCCGTAGCGGGCCACCAGATCATTCAACATCATTTCCAGGGTGATGCCGTGCAAGGGATCGTTGGGATGTTCGCGTGTCATACCGTGCTCACTTTCAGACAAATTGGCCGGCGGCATGCCCCGACGACCAGGCCCATTGAAAATTGAAGCCACCCAGCCAGCCGGTGACATCGACCACCTCGCCGATGAAATACAGGCCGGGTTGCCGCTTGCTTTCCAGAGTACGCGAGGAGAGCTCACGGGTATCGACCCCGCCCAGGGTCACCTCGGCGGTGCGGTAGCCCTCGGTGCCGGAGGGCTTAACGGTCCAGGCCTGCAGGTCATCGGCCAATTGGACGAGCGCCGCATCGGGAATATCGGCAATGACGGTTTCCGCCCAGGCGGACCAGAACATGGATTGCAGCTCCAGCACCAGTCCCCGGGCGAGGCGCTCGCCCAGCAAGGTGCGCAGCAGCGATCGCGGCTGGGCCTTTTTTCGCAGCTTGAGCCAATCCTGGGCGGACTCGCCCGGAAAAAGATCGATGCGGATCGGCGCGCCCAAGGGCCAGTAATTCGAAAGTTGCAGGGCGGCCGGCCCGCTCAGGCCCCGATGGGTGAACAGGATGTTCTCGCGAAAGCATGCCTCGGGCACGCTCAGGGCCGTCTCCACCGCCAGCCCGGAGAGCCGCTCGCTGATAGCCTTGAAGCCATCGCTGAAGGTGAACGGCACCAGCCCGGCGCGGGTCGGCAGGACGGTGTGACCGAATTGACGCGCGATGTCATAGCCAAAGCCGCTGGCGCCCATCTTGGGAATCGACAGGCCCCCAGTGGCGACCACCAGGGATGCGGCGCTGAACTCGCCCTGGTCGGTGTCCAGCCGGAAGCGGGCAGGGCCATCGCTGGTGGCTTTCCCGCTCATCGCATCGCCGCCGACGGGCGCCTGGACCGCGTGCACCGTGCATTGGGTGTGGATACGGACTCCAACCTGCGCGCACTCGGCCATCAGCATGGCAAGAATGTCCTTTGCCGAATCGTTGCAGAACAACTGGCCTTGGCGGCGCTCGTGATAGGCAATGCCGTGCTTCTCGACCAGTGCGATGAAATCCCAGGGGGCATAGCGGCCCAGCGCGGAAATGCAGAAATGCGGATTGGCCGAGAGAAAGTTTGCCGGTTCGACGAGGCGGTTGGTGAAATTGCAGCGGCCGCCGCCGGACATCAGGATCTTCTTGCCGATCTTGTTGCTGCCCTCGAGGATGAGGACGCGCCGGCCGCGCTGACCCGCAGTCATGGCGCACATCAGGCCGGAGGCGCCACCACCGACGATGATGACATCGAAAGAGGTCAAGATTCGTTCACTCGATTCACAGGAGGCGGCGCGGGACAGGGGCGCCATTATGAACGCGACGACAGCCTCTGCCAAAACCATGACGGGTAACTGGATTCACCTTGGCTTATTTCAACGCATTGCTGGGGCCGCAGCCGAGTCGAACCAAGCGCTTGACCGGCTAGCGGTCGCCAGGGCTTGAGAATGGCGCGGCTCGGACCCATGTTGTAGGCAACGACGGAGGTGCTGCATGTCACGCGATGAATTCAATGGCTGGATGTGGGAGGAAGCCCAGCGCCTGCTGGAGCGGGCCGACCGGCTGCAGCGCCGGTTTTTCCATCCGCTGCCGGGCAGCGCGCAAAGCCCATGTTGGGCGCCCCCGGTGGACGTGGTGGAAACGCCATCGGGCGTGACCATCGTGGTGGCGCTACCTGGCGTGGCAGCGGATCGGATCCAGGTGCGGCTAGAGGCCGACGGCTTGCGCATTGCCGGCGAGCGGCCTTTGCCGATGGGTGCACGCGAGGGCCGAATTCATCGCCTGGAGATCCCCTTCGGCCGGTTCGAACGGCGCATCGTGCTGCCGCCGGGTGCCTGGGTCCTGCAGCCGATGCAGACAGTCGATGGCTGCTTGTCGATTCGTCTGCAGCGTTCGCCTGATGTGCTTTGAGGAGATGTCATGAATTCCCCTATCGATCACAGCGCCGCAACGGCCGATCAGGCCGTACCCGAAGTGGCCTTGGCGGACGACGTCCTGATCATCCTGCCCGTGCGCAACCTGGTGCTTTATCCCGGTATCGTGCATCCGATCACCATCGGGCGGCCCGCTTCCCTCGCCGCAGCCCAGGAAGCCGCTCGCGCCGGTCGGCCGGTGGGTTTGCTGCTGCAGAAAGACCCTGAACAGGAAGATCCCGCGCCCGAGGACCTGTATCGGGTGGGCACGCTGACCCATATCCTGCGCTACGTCACTGCCCCCGACGGTGGCCACCATCTGGTCTGCCAGGGCGATTCGCGCTTTCGTGTCGTCGATTTCGTCACGGGTCATCCCTTTCTTCTCGCTCGCATCGATCGGATCGAGGATCGGGCCGATCACTCGCCGGAACTGGAGGCGCGGCTGCTGCTGCTCAAGCAGAAGGCCACCGAGGCCCTCAAACTCATGCCGCAGACGCCCGCCGAACTGGTCAATGCCGTGCAATCCTTGGAATCGGCTGGCGCTCTGGCGGATCTGGTGGCGGGTTATCTGGACCTGAAGCCGGACGAAAAGCAGGCCCTGCTGGAACAGATGGATCTGAAGCTGCGGGTGGACGAGGTGCTCAAGTATCTCAGCCATCGCGTGGAGGTGTTGCGGCTCAGCCGGCAGATCAGCGAGCGTACCAAGGAGCAGATTGACACTCGCCAGCGGGAGGCCTTGCTGCGCGAGCAGATGCGCACCATCCAGAACGAATTGGGGGAGGGGCAGGGACACGAGGACGAATTGCGCGAATTGCGCGAGGCCATCGAGGCCGCCGGGATGCCGGCCGCGGTGCTTGAAACGGTACACAAGGATCTGCGCCGCCTGGAGCGGATAAGCGATGGCGCCGCTGAATATGCCATGCTGCGCACCCACCTCGACTGGATGGTGGAGCTGCCCTGGAGCCGCCTGAGCGAGGAGCGCCTGGATCTGGCGCAGGCCCAGACCGTGCTCGATGCGGATCATTACGATCTGGAAAAGGTCAAGCGCCGGATCCTGGAACACCTGGCGGTGCGCAAGCTCAATCCGGAGGGAAAAAGCCCCATCCTGTGCTTTGTGGGCCCGCCCGGCGTGGGCAAGACCTCGTTAGGCCAGAGCATTGCCCGGGCCATGGGGCGTCCCTTCGAGCGCGTCAGCCTCGGGGGTGTGCATGACGAAGCTGAAATCCGCGGTCACCGGCGCACTTACATCGGCGCTCTGCCGGGCAATATCGTTCAGGCGCTGCGCAAGGCCGGCACCCGCAATCCGGTGCTGATGCTGGATGAGATCGACAAGCTGGGCAGTGGCGTCCAGGGCGATCCGGCCTCGGCCCTGCTGGAGGTGCTCGATCCTGAGCAAAACGCGACCTTCCGGGATAACTACCTGGGCGTGCCGTTCGACCTGTCGCGGGTGCTGTTCATTGCCACCGCCAACGTGCTGGACCAGATCCCGGCGCCGCTGCGCGATCGCATGGAGGTGATCGAGCTGCCCGGCTACACCGAGGAGGACAAGCTGGAGATCGCCCGTCGCTACCTGCTGGATCGGCAGCGGGGCGGTGCAGGACTCACCCCCGAGCAATGCGAGATCACCGATGCGGCGATCGCTGGTGTGATTCGCGGCTACACCCGCGAGGCCGGCTGCCGCAACCTGGAGCGCGAGCTGGGAAATCTGTGCCGGCATGCGGCGCTGAAGGTGGCCTTGGGCGAGGCGGGCCCCAATCGCATCGATGCGCCCGATCTGGCTGCGATTTTGGGTCCCGTGCGCTTCGAACCGGAAACCGCCTCGCGCACCAGCGTGCCGGGGGTCGCCACCGGCCTTGCCTGGACCCCGGTGGGCGGCGAGATCCTGTTCGTGGAGGCCAGTCGGGCGCCGGGCAGCGGACGGCTGATTCTCACTGGCCAGTTGGGCGAGGTGATGAAGGAAAGCGCCCAGGCCGCGCTGAGCCTGCTCAAGGCGCAGGCGGTGACGCTGGGGATCGATCCGGCAGTTTTCGATCGGCAGGACATCCATATCCACGTGCCTGCCGGCGCAATTCCCAAGGATGGCCCCAGCGCCGGGGTGGCTCTGTTCACGGCATTGGCTTCCCTCCTACTGGAACGGACCGTGCGCCCCGATGTGGCCATGACTGGCGAGATCACCCTGCGCGGCCTGGTGCTGCCAGTCGGCGGTATCAAGGAAAAGGTGCTTGCCGCTCACCGGGCGGGGGTCACCAAGGTGTTGCTACCAGCGCGCAACCGGCGCGACTTCGAGGAAATCCCTGAGTCGGTGCGTCGCCAGATGGGTTTTGTCTGGCTGGAGACTGTGGGTGATGCCCTGATCGAGGCGCTGGAGGTTTCCGCCGTGACCGCGGATCACGCGACGGAATATAGGGCGTGATGTTCCAATCACCGCGCTTCTTGCACGCGCTGGCCGGGAAATACAGTCGAGTGCAACCCGGAAAATCTGGAGAGCCCGCATCATCATCGAAGAAACCAATTGGATCGGCGTCGAGGGGCCATGTTTTTTCCCGTGAGGGGAGGGGAGGTTATACTGCCGCCTCCAACGGAGGCCCTAAGTGCCCCGGCCCCGCTGCATGCCCCGGTAGCTCAGCTGGATAGAGCGTCCCCCTCCTAAGGGGAAGGTCACACGTTCAAATCGTGTTCGGGGCACCATTCTTCCGGCCGCCGTCATTGGCGCGGCGACCCCAGAACACGGGCGAGGAAATCGCCCATGGCCTGCCAGGCGCGCTCCGCAGTTCGTGCATCGTAGGCCACGCCTTCCATGCCGAGACGGCTCGCTTCGGGATTGCTGAAACCGTGTTGGGCGCCACCGAAAATCACCATCTGCCAGTCCGCACCGGCTGCTTCCATGCCTTGCTGGAATGCCTGTATCTCTTCAGGTTTGGTGAAGGGATCAGCCGCGCCGTGCAGCACCAGCACGGCGGATTGGATATTCGACAGATCTTCCGGCTGGGGTGCGGTCAAGCCGCCGTGAACCGAGACCACGCCGCGTACGGGCGCGCCGCTATAGGCCAGTTCGAGCACGGTGGTGCCGCCGAAGCAATAGCCCACCGCCGCGATCCGGCTGGGGTCCACGCCACGCTGGCGCATCAGCGCTTCCAGCGCCCCCTCGGCGCGGCTGCGAAACAGTGCCTTGTTCTTCACGGCGCCGGCGAGGGAGCCGGCTTCCGCAGGATCATGGGTGCTGATGCCATTCCCGTACATGTCCGCCGCAAGCACCACGTAGCCCTTGGCGGCCAAGGCATCGGCCTGATGCCTGGCAAAGCTGTTGAGGCCCCACCATTCATGAAACACCAGGACGCCGGGACGGGGGCCGGTGAGCCGGTCATCGTAGGTGAGATAACCCACCATGTTCTGGTCGCCCGCCGTGTAAGGGAGCGTCGTTGACACGATTCCCGCGTGCACAGGCGGGGCAATCAGGGCCAATAGCATCAGCGTGTAGATCAGGCGATGTCGCAACATGGAAAGTCTCCTTGGATTATCGCTGGCCGCGGCTAAAGAAGTCTGGCCTGCCGAAGGCCCCTGAGCGTATTCTTGACCGTGAACTGATTGTAAAGAATCGCTCCGTCATCCATCCAATCATTCCGGGGGTCCCGTCATGACTTTGAGTCCTGCTACGCCGTCCATTCAACGGATTGCCGTCATGACCAGCGGCGGCGATTCGCCGGGCATGAATGCCTCGATCCGCGCCGTTGTGCGCTATGCGCTGCATTTCGGGATCGAGGTCATGGGTATCCAGCGCGGTTATTTCGGTTTGGTGAACGATGATTTGATCCCACTCGGTGCGCGTGAAGTGGGCGGCAAGATTCAGGAGGGGGGGACTTTCCTGCGCAGCGCGCGCCTGCCCGAATTCAAGCAGCCTGAGGTGCAGCAGCGGGCACTGGACGTGCTGGCCCGCCACCGCATCGGTGGGCTGGTGGTGATCGGGGGGGACGGTTCGCTGGCAGGCGCTACGGCGCTGCACAATCGGGGCTTTCCGGTGGTGGGGATTCCCGCGAGCATCGACAACGACATCATGGGCACCGATGCCACCATCGGCATGGATACGGCGCTGAATACCATTCTGGAGGCAATCGACCGCCTGCGTGACACGGCCAGCAGCCACGGGCGCATTTTCATCGTCGAGGCCATGGGTCGGCATTGCGGCTACCTCGCTTTGATGGCGGGCTATACCGGCGGCGCCGAGTTGATCCACATTCCCGAATTGCCATTGGAACTCGATGAGATCCTGGCCACGGTCGAACAGGCCTGGGTCCGCGAGAAGGCGCATGTCATTGTGATGGTGGCGGAGGGCGCGGCCCATTCCGTGGCTGAAATCGCGGCTTACATCGAGGAAAAGCACAAAGGATTCGAATGCCGCGTGACGCAGTTGGGGCATGTGCAACGCGGCGGGCGCCCGACCCATTTCGACCGTCTGCTGGCCAGTCGCCTGGGCGTCAAGGCCGTGGAATGCCTGCGTGACGGGCAAACTGGCACCATGGTCGGCTTGCAAGGCAAGCAACTGGTGGCGGTGCCCTTGTCAGAGGTGGTGGGACGCAATAAGCGGGCCCCGGCCGAGGAATACCAGATCATCCGCATCCTCGCCCAGTAGCATGGTTAACCAGCCCGCAATCGCGCGATGCCTGTTTCCTGGCCGGATGAACTGACGCCGGTTGCTGCCCGCGTCTTGCAGGAACAATTGCGGACACACGTCATCCGCAAGGGTCGTCTGGACGACGTGCGCTGGGTCGCGGGGGTGGATGTCGCGTTTCCGGCCCAGGGCGCCGTATCACGCGGTGCAGCCGTGTTGTTGCGCTTTCCGCAAATGGTGCCGGTGGCAGGCAGCGTGGCCGAGTTGCCGACGCGCTTTCCCTATGTGCCCGGACTGCTGTCGTTCCGGGAGTTGCCGGCGCTGTTGGCCGCTCTGGCGGGTTTGCCGGAGCGGCCCGATGTGATTCTGGTGGATGGGCAGGGCATGGCCCATCCACGTGGCTTCGGCGTGGCTTGCCATCTGGGAGTGACCCTGGATTGTCCGACTATCGGCGTGGCCAAGTCGGTGCTTTGTGGCACTTATGACGATCCCGCGCCGGAGCGGGGCAGCCAATCTCCCCTTGTTTACAAGGGGGAGGTGATCGGGACGGTCCTGCGGACCCGGGAACGGGTGCGGCCGGTCATTGTGTCCTGCGGCCATCGCGTGGGTTTGCCGGAGGCCGTTGCCCTGGTGGAGACGTGTACCCGCGGCTATAGATTGCCGGAGCCAACCCGTCTTGCCGATCGCTTGGCGGGTGCGGCGCCGGGGGCGCCGGTGCTGGGCGCAAGGGTTCCGGTGCGATTTCGTTCGGACGCTGCCATCTCCGATCCCTCAGTCCAGGCTTCCTGACCAGAGCATCCCGGCGCATCATGCGCTTCACTGCGGCGAACCTGAGCCTTCGCCGGACGGTCATAACAATGTGCCAAGCTTGAAAGGCAAGCGGGAAGCTCCGTCCCTTTATTGAGCCCACATCCAGCCGCTGCGCGGCGGCCCATGAGGAGAAATCACATGCCTGGTTTTCTGATTCGCCTGTTCGTCACGGCCCTGGCGCTGGGGATTGCTTCGGCCATCGTGCCGGGCCTCACCATCACGGGCTTCTGGACCCTCCTGGGAGCGGCCTTCCTGCTGGGCTTGGTCAATGCGGTGATCCGGCCGATCCTGATTATCCTGACCTTGCCCATCACCTTGCTGACCCTGGGCCTGTTTCTGTGGGTGATCAATGCGGCCATGTTGAGTCTGGTGGCCGCCATGATGGATGGCTTTGCCATCAGTGGCTTCTTTTCCGCCCTGCTCGCCTCGCTGGTGGTGAGCTTGGTGAGTTGGATGGCGTCCTGGTATGTGGGGCCCACAGGCCAGATCGAGATCATCACGGCGCGCCGTTAAGCATTGCATGACCTCCAGGCGTTCAGCCGTGCCGTTCGCGCAGTTGACGGGCGGCCTCGACCATATTCTGAAGGGCAGGGGTCACCTCCTCCCAGCGCCGGGTCTTGAGGCCGCAATCGGGGTTGACCCAGAGGCGATCCATGGGGATTCCCTGGCTGGCACGCTCCAGCAGGGCAAGCATTTCAGCGACGGATGGCAGGCGCGGCGCGTGGATGTCATACACGCCAGGCCCGATTTCATTGGGGTAGTGGAAGTGCTCGAAGGCCTGCAGCAACTCCATCTGTGAGCGGGAGGTCTCGATGGTAATGACATCGGCATCCAGGGCGGCGATGGCTTGGATGATGTCATTGAATTCCGCGTAGCACATGTGGGTGTGGATCTGGGTGGCATCATCCACCCCGGCGGAGGCTATGCGGAAGGCGCGTACCGCCCAGTCCAGGTAAGCGTTCCAATCCGCCTGACGCAGCGGCAGGCCTTCCCGGAAGGCGGGCTCGTCGATCTGGATGATGGCGGTTCCCGCCGCTTCCAGATCGCGCACTTCCTCGCGCAGGGCTAGCGCAATTTGCAGTGCGGTGATGGCGCGCGGCTGGTCGTTGCGCACGAATGACCATTGCAACAGGGTCACCGGGCCGGTGAGCATGCCCTTGACGGGCTTGTCGGTCAGCGACTGGGCATAGCCTGTCCAGTCCACGGTCATCGGCACGGGCCGGGTGACGTCGCCATAGATGATCGGCGGTTTGACACACCGCGAACCATAGCTCTGCACCCAACCGTGGCGGGTAAAGGCATAGCCGGCAAGTTGCTCGCCGAAATACTCCACCATGTCATTGCGCTCGGCCTCGCCGTGCACCAGCACATCCAAGCCGATGGCTTCCTGCCGTTCCACCGCCTCGGCGATGGCTTGACGCATGGCTGTTTCGTAGGTCGTCTGGTCGATGCGCTGCGCCTTGTAATCCGCCCGCGCCTGGCGAATTTCGGCGGTCTGTGGGAAGGAGCCGATGGTGGTTGTGGGCAGCAGGGACAGTTGCAGCCGTTCCCGCTGGGCCGGAGCACGCTCGGCGTAGGGGTGGGCGCGCTGCGCCATGGCCGCGTCGATGCCCTGCACGCCTGCCTTGACTTCGGGCCGGTGAATGCGCGGCGAGCAGGCGCGAGCGAGGGCCGCCGCCTGACTGGCTTCGATCTCTGCAGCAATGGCGGCGCGTCCCGTTTCCAGGCCGCGCTTGAGGATCGCCAGTTCATCCAGCTTCTGCCGGGCAAAGGCCAGCCAGCCGCGCAACTCGGGATCCAGGCCGTCTTCCAGTGCCAGGTCCTGGGGCACATGCAGCAGCGAGCAGGAGGGCGCGAGCCACAGCCGCTCGCCCAGGCGCTCGTAGAGCGGTTCGAGGCGTGCCAGCAGCGGCTCCAGTTCGCTGCGCCAGATGTTGCGTCCGTCCACGACGCCCAGCGACAGCACCTTGTAGGTCGGCAGTCGGTCGACAAGCGTGCTTACCTCGGTACTGCCACGCACGCCGTCGATGTGCAGGCCATCCACCGGCAAGTGGCAGGCCAGCGCCAGATTGTCGCGCAGCTCGCCGAAATAGACGGTCAGCAGCTTGCGTACGGGTGTACGTGCCAGTTGGGTATACGCGCTTTCAAAAGCCGCCTTCCATGCGGGCGGGAGGTCCAGCGCCAGGATCGGCTCGTCGATCTGCACCCACTCGGCACCCACCGCTGCGAGCTGTTCCAGCCACTGTCCATAGACCGCAACCAGTTCATCCAGCAATTGCAGCGGATCGAAAGGCACTGGCCGTGTCTTGCCCAGCCACAGATAGCTCATCGGCCCCAGCAGCACCGGTCGGGCGGGAATTCCCTGATGGCGAGCCTCGGCGAATGCATCGGCGAGTCTGTTCGCCTGGAGGGAAAAGCCCTGTGCGACGGCGAACTCCGGGACCAGGTAGTGGTAGTTGGTGTCGAACCACTTGGTCATCTCGCAGGCGGTCGTGTTGGCATCCCCCCGGGCCATGCGAAACAGCAAGCCAAGATCACGGGTTTGGGTCCTGGCGCCAAAGCGGGCAGGAATCACGCCGAGTGCCAGCGAGGTGTCCAGCACATGGTCGTAAAGGGCGAAATCTCCCACCGGCACCCAATCCAGTCCCGTGGCCCGCTGCATCTGCCAGTGCTGGGCGCGCAGGGCCTGGGTCTCGGTTTCCAGGGCTTGCGCGTCGATTTCGCCTCGCCAATGGCGCTCCAGGGCGAATTTCAGTTCGCGATGGGCGCCCATACGGGGGAAACCGAGATTGTGCAGGGTGACCATGGCTGACTCCGGAAAGGGGATGGATGGTGCGGAGTCTGCCGAGGCAGGTATCATGAATCAAACGATTTATTTTCATTGTTTCGGTGAATTAATCTCATGATCGAACGGCGCCATCTCGAAACCCTGTGTGCACTGCGTGACCATGGCAGCTTGGCAGCGGCTGCCGGGCACTTGCACATCACCCCTTCAGCCTTGTCCCATCAGTTGGCCGCGCTCGAGGAACGCTTGGGCAGTGTGCTGTTCCTGCGCAAGAGCCAGCCGTTGCGCTTTACCGCAGCCGGCCAGCGACTGCTGGACCTGGCGCAGGACGTTCTCCCGCGCCTGCGTGAGGCGGAGCGGGACGTGCTCAGGCTGGCGGGATTGGGGAGCGGTCGCCTGCATCTGGCCATCGAATGTCACAGTTGTTACCGATGGTTGATGCCGACCGTGGACCGATTTCGGCATGATTGGCCGGAGGTCGAGATGGATCTGTCTGCGGGGTTTCATTTCGAAGCGCTGTCGGCCCTGGTGCGGGGTGAGTTGGATCTGGTCATCACCGGCGATCCCCAGCCCCTGCCGGGCGTGACCTATCTGCCGCTGTTCCGGCACGAGGTGGTGGTGGCGGTGGCCGCCGACCATCCCCTGATCCGCAAGGCCTACATCGAGCCGGCTGATCTGGCGGGGGAGACCGTAGTCACCTATCCCGTGGATCGGGAGCGGTTGGATATTTTCCGTCACTTTCTGGACCCGGCAGGGATTGTGCCGGTGGGTGTCCGCACGGCGGCCCTCACGGTGATGATCCTGCAACTGGTCGCCAGCCATCGGGGTGTGGCGATGTTGCCCCATTGGGCGCTTGCAGAGGCGCCGGTAGGGGAGGTGAGCGGGATCCGGGTTGGTCGGCAGGGCAAGTTTGGCGTGCTGTATGCCGCAATGACCACAGAAGGCAGCCAAATTCCTTACATGCAGGCCTTTGTGCAGGCAGCGCGGGAAGTCTCGTTCGCAACGCTGACCGGAATCACGCCCGTGGGCTGAGTGATCCGGATTGTTTTTTGAGAATCGTACTGCTTTTATCTGGTTTTGGTCTCGGTGCCGCGGGGCTTGCTTCGGGCGTCCACAGCGGCCAGCAGGCTAAAGACTGCAGTGGACGCTCTCACCGTACGGCCCCGAGGGACGGCGCAAAATGCGACAGGGGCCCGTAGGCCCCTGTCTTGTCTGTGAACGTGGATTTCGTGTTACGGCGCTGGGGGAGTCGTCCAGCTGAGCGAGAAACCATGACCCTTGGTTCGGCCACCGCCATAGACAAAGCCGGCACCTGAAGTCTCGTTGGTGTAGCTGACGTCCCGGTATTTCGTTTTGGATGGACCCTTCGACAGGCTGCCGCCGGTGGGATCCATGGCGAAAGACAGGCCCTTGCTCTTGTCCTTGCCAAGATCAATGGAAATCGCCTGACCCGTGATCTGAGACAGATCCGCATAGGAGATGGATTGCATTTCCGCGTGGGCGGCCACAGGAATCAAGCCTGCGACGAGCATCAAACAGCTGGTTTTAAGGATGTTTTTCATTTTGCGTTCCTTTTTTATGCTTTATGTGGCTAGAGATGCGACCCCCAAGCTCGTGTCAGCCAATTGAGGGCAATGAAAGTGCATTGTTATGCTCCTTCATCTCTGTTATCGACACGGAAGCAGGAAACTTGAGTACAAAAAAAAGCGCCGGTTGTGCCGGCGCTTCTTGTGAACGCTTGGTGTTGATAAGCCTCAGGCTTCAGCACCTTGGGCATTCAGCGTAGTCAATTCACGCACCCGCTGCAGGATCTGGATCATCAGTCCGCCGATGGCGAACAGGCCCCAGCCGAGGAACACGAAGCCCCAGTGGATGGGCGCCGCGAACAGCTCTTCGGCGTAGAAGAAGGTGTGGCCCCATTCGTTCAGGCCCAGGTTGGGCATGATCAACACCGGCGCCGCGGTAATCAAGGCCATGGGCACGGAAACACGATTGGTGAAGTAGGGCACCCGAGTGTGCAGCAGGATGAAGCCGAGGATCGCGCCTACTGCGCCCAGCGGAATGGCGAAGTAGAACAGGCCGATATGGGTCGGCGTGAAGTCGGTGTCGCGCACGGTGACTTGATGCCAGGCAGCGTCGGCTTCGACATAAAGACCCAAGATGGCGACCAGAATCACGCTACCCACAGCGGCAAAGGCCAAGATGGCGTAGTAGATCATGAGTTCGCGCTCGGGCGTCATGACGGGATTGGCCGGCCGGGTGAACCACAACAAAGGGACACCAACCGCGCCAATGAGGGTGATGATGGTCATCTGAATGTAGAACAGGTTCATCCAGTAGGTTTGGAATTCAGGTTCGAAGTAATCCAGCCCTACAGTGAACGAGTAGGTCTGCTGGTACCAGCGATAGACACCAAAAAGCACGGAAGCCAAGGCAACACCGATGAAAGCGGCCATCCACGGCATCCGCGGGGGGCGGGTTTCATCCTGAGCCAGTCCCAGCAAGGACATGACCCGTTGCAGAATGCCTTCCGAGCCTTGCGGCGCGGCTTGGGGTTTGGTAACGGCGTTCATCGATCTATGCTCCTCGTGGATACTCATGGATACCAACTACGTTCCCAATGGTCAATCGCCTTCATCTTGAAGGGAGCTGGCCCTTGAACGATGGTTCAGGGTAGCGCGATCCATGATCTGGGTCAATGCGCCGGATGGTCAATACGAGCCAGGTATCCCCGCCGATGGGTAACGATCGCCCACCGAGCGCTTCCGCTACGACCGCTGCTGATGCCCGGCTTGTCACATCGTTGTCATGCTTTCCTGCGCATGATGCCGCGGCCCACTTGGCTTGCGTCGATCCTGTCCACACTTGCCTTTAGGACGTAACGTGCCTTCCAGAAAACCCGCTGTCGCATCAGGCGCCCTATCTCTGCACTTCAAAAAATTCCTCCAGCAGGGTCGCGGAATTGCCTCCCTCGCGCCATCGAGCCGCAAACTGGCCATTGCGGCCTGCCGTGGCATCCTGCCCCATCGACCCCAAACCATCGTCGAACTGGGTGCGGGGCTGGGGCCCATCACGGCCCATGCAGCGCAACGCATGCATCCGGACAGCCGGCTCATCGCGATCGAGCGGGACCCGGATTTTGCTGCCTATACCCGGCGTGTGGTCCCCTGCGCTGAAGTCATTGTGGGGGATGCCGGTGACATTGCGATCCTGCTCGCCGAGCGTCAAGTCACTCAGGTCGATTTGGTGATCAATGGATTGCCGACGCCCAGCCTTCCCGAACCGGTCAAACGCAAGATCTTCGAGTGGATGGCCAATCTGCCCGACACCGTCCTTATAAGTCAGTTGACTGTCATGCCTTGGGTTTATCTGCCCATGTATCGCCACCTGTTTGATCGGGTGCACTTCGATCTGGTGCTCGCCAATGTGCCGCCAGGCGGGGTCTATCACTGCAATGGCCTGCGGCCGGAATACGCAGCCTGGCTCTGAACGCTTTGCGGCGCGCTGAAACTCGTCGGAAATCGTTTCCACAATCAGCGCGTGATGATTGCCGCGTTCCTCAGGCCACGCCGATCGATTGCCACATCCATACTCCTGACCGCAGTCCAAAAGCATAGAGCCAGATCACGCGAATACTTGAACGCTCGGTCACACCTTCTGGTATGCCAAAGATCTGTTCGCGATACCCACTCCGCTGGGGCCTTGTGGTTCTCGGCGGGGGTTTGTTCGTCATTGGCGGCTGGGTACTACAGATCATGACCGCATCCGCGAGCTGACCACCATAGAGCCGAACACCGTTGCCGGAAACGCCTGAATCGCGGCAGGGAACGCCATCCCTTAAGCGTCAACCATCCACCGACAAAATCGGGCGTAAAGGCCCGGTTTTTTGCGTTTTTGGATGATCCTCATTCCGTTCCAGTCATGCTAGGATTCCGCCCAACGCTCTAAGCGCCAGCCCCGACGGGCAGGCGTGTGGGCGTCCTACGCCTTCATCCCTTGCAGGAGATTTGCTACATCATGGACATTCAACTCACGGAAGAGGACCTGGCTTTCCAGCAGGAAGTGCGGGATTTCCTCGGTCAATACGCCCCCAAGAACAGCAGCGAGCTGTGGAGCAAGCGCAACGACTGGTTCAAGGCCCTGAAGGAAAAGGGCTGGGATTGTCCCAAATGGCCGGTCGAATTCGGCGGCCCCGGCTGGAGTCCGGTGCAGCACTACATCTGGGACAAGGAAACCTGCGCCTATAGCCTGCCCCCCGAACTGCCCTTCGGCAAGGTGATGCTGGCCCCGATCCTGATGCGCTATGGCTCCAAGGAGCAGATCGAACGCTTCATGCCGGACATCCGGGACAACAAGGTCAACTGGTGCCAGGGTTATTCCGAACCCGGCGCGGGGTCTGATCTGGCTTCCCTCAAGACCAAAGCCGAACTGTCCGCCGACGGCACTGAATACACCGTCAATGGCACCAAGATCTGGACCACCATGGCCCACATGGCGCAGTGGATGTTCTGCCTGACCCGCACCCAGAGCACCGGTGTGCGCCAGGAAGGCATCACCTTCCTGCTGATCAACATGAAGACCCCCGGCATCGTCGTCAAACCGATCTTCACGCTGGGCGGCAGCCATCATGTGAATCAGGTGTTCTTCGACAACGTCAAGGTGCCGGTCGAAAACCGCATCGGCGAGGAAGGCAAGGGCTGGACCTACGCCAAGGGCCTGCTGCAGCACGAACGCAGCGGCATCGCCGGCATCAGCCGCACCATCGTGGCCTTGGACAAGCTCAAGAAGAATGCCCGCGCTGTGCCCGATGGCGACCAGACCCTGCTGGATGACCGCGCCTTTGTGACCCGTATCGCCGAAACTGAAATCGAGCTGCGCGCGCTGGAGTTCGCCGAGCTGCGCAGCCTGGCCGACGCCCAGCACACCGGCGAGCCCGGCACGGCCTCGTCCATCCTCAAGCTCAAGGGCACCGAGATGCAGCAGCGCATGCAGGAGCTCACCATCGAGGCGGCCGGCATTTACGGGCTCAACCAGGGCTTCAAGGAGGCCGGGCCCAAGTTCTCCAAGATGGGCATGATGTTGTATCTGAACGGGCGCGCCGCCACCGTCTACGGTGGCTGCAGCGAAGTGCAGAAGGACGTCATCGCCAAGCGTGTGTTGGGCCTGGTTGACGCCGGCACCTGAAGCCCGCCTCCAAGAATCTGAAGGAATTGCAATCATGGATTTTCGTTTCACGGAAGAGCAGCAACTGCTGCGCGACAGCATCGAGAAGTTCCTGCGGGAAGACTATGGCAGCACGGGTGTGGGCATCTCCGAACGCCGCAAGAAATCCCGCAAGGCGCCGGGTTATGACGTGGCCAACTGGGCGACCTTTGCCGACCTGGGCTGGCTGGGCGTCGCCATCCCCGAGGAATACGGCGGCATCGGCGGCAACCTCATCGACACCATGGTGGTCATGGAAGAGCTGGGCAAGGGCCTGATCCTGGAGCCTTATTTCCCCACCGTGGTGCTGGGCGCCAACGCCGTCCTGCTCGGCGGGACAGAGACCCAGAAGCGGGACATCCTGCCCGGTGTGGTGGAGGGCAAGGTCCTGCTCACCCTGGCCCATGCCGAGGAGCAGGCGCGCAACAACCCGACCGACATCGCCACCACCGCAACCAAGCACGACAGCGGCTGGACCCTGAACGGGACCAAGTCGCTGGTGCTCAACGCGGAGAGCGCCACGCAACTGATTGTCGTGGCGCGCACCTCCGGCAACCGCGCCGACCCGAATGGCCTTACGCTGTTCCTGGTGGATGCCAAGGCCGAGGGCATCACCCGCACCGACTATCCCACGGTGGATTGCCTGCGCGCCTCCGAGGTGCGTTTCGAGAACGTTCTGGCAGGCCAGAGCCAGGTTCTGGGCACGATCGACCGCGGCTTCGAGGTGCTGGAAGCGGTCATTCACCGCGCCATCCTGGCGCTGGGTGCCGAGGCCGTGGGCATGATGGAAATGCTGCACAAGGACACTGCCGAATACACCAGCCAGCGTGTGCAGTTCGGCCATCCCCTGAGCCATTTGCAGACCGTCAAGCACCGCATCGTGGACATGTTCGTGGAGACCGAACTCACCCGTTCGCTGCTCTATCGCGCCACCACCGAAGCGCTGGCCGGTCAGGCGAGCGCTACGCAGGACATGCATGCCCTGAAATACAAGCTGGGCAAGGCAGGCCGCTTTGTGGGCCAGAGCGCCGTGCAACTGCATGGCGGGATGGGCCAGACGGAAGACCTGCGCATTGGCCACTATTTCATCCGCCTGGCGGCCATGGACCCCTTGTTGGGAGACAAGGACTACCACCTGCAGCGCTATGTGGATCTGATGGACATTCCGGAAGGTGAGCCGGACGCCAACATCCTGCCGTTCTGAGGCAGGCGAGGCGTCTGGCCTCGAACCCAAGGGGTGACGGCTTCCGTCACCCCTTTTTCATGTCCGGAGAACCGGCGCAGTCTTGATCCAGACGGCCGCTGTCCAGGACCGGAGTCAACCAATAATGCACCTCGCGTCCCGCAAAATCGCTGCGCAGTTGAACCAGCAGGTCCTGGGCCGATGCTGCCCGAAGCAGCAAGGTGAAAAACACCCGCGGCCTGCGGCCCACCACTTGCTCTTCCACATTCAACCGCTGGGGATCGCTGCCATGGCCCGATCCGACCTGGGAACTGAAGCCCTGCACCGCTGGGTGATCCAGTAGCCAGTCGATCATGGCCTCGGCCTGTTCAGGGGCCACCACAAGGGTCAACAACACGGTCGACGGATCCGGTCGAGTGGACAGATCGTTCATGGGTTGGCTTCTCCGAAACGCCGGTACAAGATGGGCAACAGCAGCAAGGTCAGCAGGGTGGAAGACACCAGCCCGCCGATAACCACAATGGCCAGCGGGCGTTGGATCTCGCTCCCCGGGCCCGTGGCGAACAACAACGGCACCAGCCCCAGGGCGGCAATGCTTGCCGTCATCAGCACCGGCCGCAGACGCCGCTGCGCCCCTTCCACCACCACCTCATCCAATGACCGTCCCATGGCGCGCAATTGGTTGAAATAGGTCACCATCACCACCCCGTTGAGTACGGCAATCCCGAGCAGGGCAATGAACCCCACCGACGCGGGCACCGACAGATACTCCCCGGTCCCCCAAAGCGCCATCACGCCGCCAATCATGGCAAAGGGGATATTGGTCAGCACCAGTACCGCCTGGCGCACCGAACCGAAGGTGGAAAAGAGCAACAGAAAGACCAAGCCCACAGCCAGGGGCACCACAATGGCCAGCCGCTGGGCGGCGCGTTGCTGGTTCTCGAATTCTCCGCCCCAGGCCAGGTAATAGCCTGCTGGCAGCGGGACATCGCGGGCAATGCGCGCCTTGGCTTCCTCAACAAAGCTCACCAGATCGCGGCCGCTCACATTGGCAATCGCCACCGCGTTGCGTACACCCTGTTCGCGCTTGATCGCGACCGGCCCCTGCACCCGCTCCACCCGCACCAGATTGGCCAGCGGCACCGCCTGTCCATCCGGCAGCACCACCTGCTGGGCCAGAAAATCGCCCGGCGAATCGCGCAGATTGGCGCCTCCCCGGATCACCAGCGGGATACGCCGGTCGCCTTCGTATACCGTGCCCACTGGCCAGCCTTCCACCAGGGAACGCAACTGGTCCTGCAAGTCCTCGATGCTCAGACCGAGCCGTCCCAGGGCGAGCCGGTCAGGGACCAGCCGGAAATACAGGGCGCCGTCACTGGCGGGGATGTAGACATCCTCGGCGCCCGGGATCTGCCGCAGCACAGTGCCCATCTCATGGGCCAATCGGGTGAGCGTGGCATGATCCGGCCCGAAAATCTTCACCGCGAGATCGCCGCGCACCCCCGTGAGCATTTCCGAAACCCGCATCTCGATGGGTTGGTTGAACACATAGTTCAGCCCCGGGAACCCGTCCAGCTTCTCCCGCAGCGCCGCGAGCAGGGCGTCTTTCGAGGCCATGCGCCATTCCGCTGGCGGCTTGAGCTGCAAGAAACTGTCGGTCTCGTTGAGACCCATGGGATCGAGGCCAATTTCATCGGCCCCCGTGCGGGCCACCACGCCCACCACTTCGGGCAGCCCCATCAGGGCCTGTTGCACCCGCTGGTCCACGGCCAAGGATTCCTCCAGGGTGATGGACGGCAGTTTCTCCAGTTGCACGATCACCGTTCCCTCGTCCAGCGTCGGCATGAAGGTCTTGCCCACCCGCAGGTACAGGCCGCCGGCCACGACCAGCAGCGCCAGGGCAGTCACCACCACCACGGAGACATGAGACAGCGCCCAGCGCAGCATCGGCGTATAGCCACGGTGCAAGAGCCTGACCAGGAACGGCTCGGTGTGGTTCACCTGCCCCAACAACACCGAAGCCAACACCGGAATGACCGTCAGCGACAGCAGCAGGGAACTGGTGAGTGCAAACACGATGGTCGCCGCCACTGGCATGAACAGCTTGCCCTCCAGCCCCTGCAGGCTCAGCAGCGGCAGAAAGACGATGACGATGATCAGGATGCCCGAGGCCATGGGCGCGGCCACTTCCCGCGCCGAACGATAGATGACGTGCAGGCGCGGCAGGGGGCTGCCCTCGCGCTGGTGCGCCAGATGGGTCACCACGTTCTCCACCATCACGACCGCCGCATCCACCAGCATGCCGATGGCGATCGCCAGTCCCCCCAGGCTCATCAGGTTGGCGCTCAGGCCAAAGAATCGCATGCACACGAAGGTGGCCAGGGCCGACAGTGGCAACACTAGCGCGACGGTCAGTGCGGCTCGCAGATCACCGAGGAACAGCACCAACAGCACCAACACCAGCGCCACGGCCTCCAGCAGTGCCCGACTGACGGTTTGCACCGCCCGGTTCACCAGATCGCCACGGTCGTAGAAGATGTCAACCCGCATCCCGGCGGGCAGGCTCGGGGCCAGCGCATCGAGTTTCTGGCGCACGCCGCCGACCACCTCACGCGCATTGGCCCCGCGCAGACCCAGCACCAAGCCCTCGACCGTCTCCCCTTGGCCGTTGTGGGATACCCCGCCATAACGGGTCAGCGCGCCTTCGCGCACCTGAGCCACATCGGCGAGCCGCACCGGCTCCACGGGGTCGGATTGAACCACGATCGCGGCCAAATCGGCGAGGTTGCGCACACTGCCCTCGGATCGCACCAACCACGCTTCTTCGCCATCGGAGAGTCGGCCGGCTCCGTCGTTGCGGTTGTTCACCGCCAGCGTTTCTCGCAGCCGTGCCAGGGAGATGCCATGGGCCGCAAGGCGCGCCGGGTCGGGGATCACTTCGAAGGTGCGCACCTCACCGCCCAAGGCATTTACATCGGCGACCCCAGGCACCGTGCGCAAGGCCGGACGGATGACCCAGTCGAGCACACTGCGCCGCTCGGCCAAAGAGATGCCGTCCCCTTCGACGGTGAACATCAGCATCTCCCCCAACGGGGTGGTCATGGGCGCCATGCCGCCAGTGACATTTGTCGGCAAACGATCCCACACCCCGTTCAGGCGCTCGGACACCTGCTGGCGTGCCCAGTAGATGTCGGTGCCTTCCTCGAAATCGATGGTGATGTCCGCCAAGGCATATTTGGTGGTGGACCGTAGCATGACCTGATGCGGGATCCCCAGCATCTCTACCTCAATGGGCGCACTGACCCGGGTTTCCATTTCCTCGGGGGTGAGCCCGGCGGCCTTCACCACCATCTTGACCTGGGTGGTGGAAATGTCGGGATAGGCGTCGATAGGGGTGCGCAGCAGAGCCAGGCCGCCGCCCCCAATCAGCAGCAGCACGCCCAGAAAAACCAACAGGCGTTGGCCGAGCGAGAAGCGAATCAGTGCAGCCAGCATTACTTCCCGCCCCCCAGCCCGCTGATCATTGCCTTCAGGCTGGCCACGCCGGCCACCGCCACCTTGTCGGTGGCAGACAGCGCGCCCTGGATGATGCGTCGGTCACCCGTTTCGCTGACCACCGTGACCGGTACCGGGCGATAGCCGGCTGGAGTTTCCAGAAAAACATGTGGCTTGTTGTCGAGGTAGACCAGGGCGGCGCCCCGCACTTCATAAAATTCGCCTTGGCCGGGCCGGATTTCCAGCATGGTTTCGACGAACTGCCCGGGCAGCAGCGTCGGGACATTTGGCGTCAGCCGGGCGCGCAGCAGGACGCCCTGGTCGGCACTGTGAATCTGGCGCCCCACCGCAATGATCTCGCCCTCCGCGGGCGGCTGAGCGATATGCACCCGATCCTTCAGGCGGAGCCGGGCAGCCACGGCCGGCGGGGCGTGGATTTCCAGCCACAACTCTCGCAGATCCCCCACCGTATAGAGCGGATCGGCCACCGCAACCTGTTGGCCCGCAGTGACCGATTGGGTCAGCACCACGCCGGCAATGGGCGAGGTGATGGACAAGGTGCCGGTGGTGCGTCCGATGCGCTCCAGCGCCTGGATCTGTGTCGCGTCCAGTCCCGCGAGTTTCAGGCTCGTGCGGCTATGATCCAGAGCCACCTGAGCCTCCCGCCACTGGGCCTGGGTGTCTTCGAATCGACGTCGGGCGATGATGCCCTGATCATGCAGATCGCGGTCGCGCGTCATGGCCGCATTGGCCAGCGCAAACCGGGCCATGGCAGACAAATGATCACTCTCCAGAACCGCCAGATCTGTGCTATGTATCCGGGCCAGTACCTGCCCGGCCGCGACTGGCTCGCCCTCGCCGACCTCCAGAATTTCCACAATCCCGGGCACCCGGGCGCTCACCACGCGCAGGCGATCATTCGGCACCGCGACCCGAGCCGGCAAGCGGATCGGCAGGGCATCGTCAACCGCCACCAGCGTTTCACTGCGGATCCCGGCCGCAGCGCGGCGAGCAGCATCCAGTGACAGTTCCTCCTGCGCCCCGAGCGATCCCGCGCCGCACAACAGAGACATCATCAGCCATTTCATCCACGCCTTCACGGCACCACCCCCATGACCTGATTGAACCGCGCCGTTTCGCGACCGACCTTGATGCGCTGGCGCTCCGCCTCCCGGATCGTCAGCCGTGCCTGCTCGCGAATGCGCAGCAGATCCATCAAGTCCAACTCGCCGGCGCCAAACGCAGCCTGGGCCAGATCCTGCTGGCGCCGGGCCAGGTCGCCGCGCCGCTGGGCCAGTTCCAAGGCTTCCCGGGCGGAGCGGAGTGACGCCTCGCTCTCCTGTCGGGCCACGGTCTGCTCCCGCACCGCCTGTTGCCAACGCAGGCGGGCCTCGGCCAAGGCCCGTTCCGCCGCCGAGCGTTCGGGGCCCAGATGCACCGCCCCGGCAAAAGGCACGCTGAGCCCGACTCCCAGGGAATTCACTTCATCCTCTTCGCGGTTACTGCGCTCGCGACGGCTGCCGACTTGTAGAACGGGGGCTCCGGCGCCCTGGGCCAGAAGCTGATTCCACTGGGCCTGGGCGCGGCGTGTTTCCTGGGCCAGCAGCGCCAGACCGGGGTGATCTTCCGGCGGAATGCTCCCAAGGGGTTCCGGCTGCAGTGCGCCGGGATCCGGCTCCAGGCCGAGCAGGAAGCGGAGACTGGCGCGTTGCGCGGCCCATTCGCGCTCGGCGACCTGCCGTTCGGCCTGGCGGGCAAGCATTTCCTGCTCGCTCATCAATTGATCGGTTTGCGCCAGATCGCCCGCCCGGACCCGGGCCAGCACCTGTTCATGGAGGGATGTGCTGCTGCGCTCGGCGTCCTGCGCCTGCGCCAGGTCCACTTGGGCCATTGCCAAGGCCCACAAGCGCTCACGGACCACTCCGGCGGCCTGCCAGCGGTTATAACGTGGACTTAATTTCGCCTCCCCGGCACTGGCCTCGGCCAGCAGGCGGGCGGCCTGACGCGCATCCGGCCACCACAACGGCAGATCCAGCCCCACTTCCCCTTCCCGCAGACCGGCATCACTCAACACGGCATCATCCTGCCAATGTGCTGCGATGGCTGGCGCGCCGGAGATCCAGCTGCGGCTGCGCCGGGCCAGGGCCTGGGCTTCGCGCTCCAGCACAGGCGTCAACTCCTGGGCGGGATCACGCGCCAGCGCGGCATCCACCAAGGCACTCAAGGAAGGCGCGGCAAGCGTGAGGGGGGCAATCGGGACTTCCTGGGCATTCAAGCCCGGCAGGACGCCAGCGCCGGCCATCAGGACGGCGCCCAGCAGCGCCCAAGAAAAAATCCGTTTCATGCTTGACCTCTCACTTGATTGCAGCCAAGCCTGACTGCGCCAGCTTAAATGAAGCTTAAAGCCGGATCGACCGAACTGGACTTGCGGGTCGGATCTTCCCAGCCTGCGGGGCATGTGCCTGAGCAGCCATCATCGGTTTCCATCGATCCACGCGCAGGGTACGGCGTGTTCGTTTGGATGCTCATGTACGGGTGATGACGATGCCCTACAATCCGCATCCAGAAGCACTGTGTGAAAATTGGCGGGTGAGGGTGAATTGATGAAATGGATGCGCTGGTGGATGGTGGGCGCAATGTGCGGATTGGCCCTGTGCAATGGGGTCAACGCATCCACTTTTTCAGGGCGCTGGCTGCTGGTGGATACCCAAGCGCATGAACTCTCCGTCATGGAGGGCGAGGAGCCGATCTGGACCTTCAATCGGATTGCGATCGGGCGCGGCGGAGTGACGCCGTCCAAACTGACCCGGGATCACAAGACGCCTTTGGGCGAGTTCCATATCACCGAGATCCGCAAGAGCGGCTTGTTTCATGTCTTCATGGAACTAAGCTATCCCAATACCGAGCATGCCAAAGCCGCCCGGGATGCCGGTCACATCAGTGAGGAAGAGTATTGGGCCATCCAGCGGGCCGCCTGGAGCGGCCTCATTCCACCCCAGAATACCCGCCTGGGTGGACATATCGGGATCCATGGCGTGGGCCGTGGCGATTTGGAAATCCATCAGCAATTCGACTGGACACAGGGGTGCATCGCCCTGACCAATCAGCAGATCGAGCAGCTCCAGGCACTGATCGGAACGGGCGCCCGGGTGGTGATTCGCTAGTCCAAGCTGCTTTTTGAGGATTTGGGCAAAAAGAAATGCCTGGGTTCTTGAAAAATGAACATAAAAACCGGACACTGTGCACGCGCTGGGGGCCGATATTCGGCATCTATCGGCGACGAACCCTGTTTCGTCCGATCGTTCGATGCGCTAGTCCAGTCTTTATCTGCATGAACCGTTAATACCTATCAGGAGAATTGTTATGCTGGCCAAGAAATTTGCAGCTCCCTTGATTCTGGCCGTGGCACTGGGCGGCGGCCTGGTTGGCTGCTCCAGCACCAAGGAAAAAGAATCAATGAACGCCCGGCTGGACGGCATCGCCGCGGACGCCAAGGCTGCTGCCGCTTCTGCCGAGTCCGCTAAGGCGTCTGCTGCGGCTGCTGCCCGTGCCGCTGCCGAAGCCAAGGCGATGGCCGCCGATGCCAAAAGCACCGCCGAAGCCACCGACGAGAAGCTGAACCGGATGTTCAAGAAGTCCATGTACAAGTGAGCTGAGCGCACCCCTTCGGGGGGCTTGCTTACTGAGGACCGCCGGGTTTTACCCGGCGGTTTTTTTATGTCGTGATGATCGTATTGGCGAGCAAAACGCGTCCGAGAGGGCGGCGCCTCAAGCAGGATCAATTCAGCCGCGCGCTTTCTGGCGTCATCTGGACGGTCCCGGATGGGGTCTGGCGGTTGTCGAGTGAAATGGGCGTGGGAACGCCATTTTGCTGCGCAACGATTTCCCGCACCCGAGCCCAACTGATGCGGGCCGGACGCTGCGCCACTGCCCCCAGCACAGCCTGCATGGCCATTTCATAGAGTCGCTCCGGGCTGGCATTGCTCTCTTCCAGGGGCTCATGCACTTCCAGGTAGAGTGCGTCACCGAGCCAGCCAATCTTGACGGGGTCGTTGAGGATTTCAACCGGCGTTCCGACATCCACCCAGCCAAACAACTGCGCCACATCCTCCGGGTACATGCGCACGCAACCATGGGTGACCCGCATGCCGATACCCCAGGGGTTGTTTGTGCCATGGATCAGATAGCTACTGAACCCCAGGCGCATGGCATGCTGACCCAAGGGGTTGTCAGGTCCGGCCGGCACCACATCGGGCAGGATGTCGCCTTTTTCGGCATGCTCTTTCTTGATCGAAGCGGGAGGATACCAGGCGGGGTCCTTGTCTTTGCGGACTACCCTGGTCATGCCGATGGGCGTGTTCCAATCCATGCGGCCGATGCTGACGGGATAGGTGATGACCTGTTGTCCCAGGCCCTTGGATGCCGGCGGGAAGTAATAGAGGCGCATTTCGGGCACATTGAGAATGATGCCCTGGCGGGCGCCGCGGGGCAGGATGAACTGCGTCGACAGTAACACCGGCGTGCCCTTGCCCGGCAGCCATTTGTCCACCTGGGGATTGGCTTGGATGATTTCGTCCTGGCCCAGGCTGAAGCGCCGCGCGATGTCCAGCAGCGTGTCTTCCTGCTGGGCGGGATATTGCAGCAGTTGCCCTACCACATCGTTGCCCGGCGGGGGAAGCGGATAACTGCGGTACTGCGCCAGCGCCGGAAGGGCCAGGACGAGGCCTGCCACGCCCAGGAGGTGGAGGGAGGCGCGCCGAACGCGGGACAGGGAGATGTACAACTGATTCATGGGGTGAATCCGATAGGATGGCGAGTTAATTGCGCAACACGCGCAGGAACAACATCTTCAGATAAGCCGTTTCAGGAATTGCCGGATGGATGGGGTGATCCCGACTCTGGCCTCCTGTTTCCACCACCTGGATCTGGCGATCCACATGACGCGCTGCGGCATGTACCTGTTCCAGCAGGGCTGGCGCGCCCAAGTGCTGGGAACAGGATCCCGTGATCAGATAGCCGCCAGGTTCGATCAGTGGCAGGGCGAGCTGATTCAAACGTCGATAGGCGATGGTGCCGGATGATAAATCTTTGCGCCGCTTGATAAAAGCGGGCGGATCGACAATCACCACGCCAAACCGGCGGCGCTCTTCCCTGAAGGTCTTGAGGACCTCAAAGGCATCGCCGCACAGGGTTTCGAGCGGAATATCGTTGAGTTGGGCATTTTTGGCGGCCCCCTCCAGGGCGGTTGCCGAACTGTCCACGCAGGTCACGGCAGTGGCGCCCGCAGCGCCGGCGCTGATGCCCCAGGCGCCGAGGTAGCTGAATACGTCCAGCACCGAGGCGCCCTTGGCATAAGGGGCGAGGCGGCGGCGGTTGTCGGCCTGATCATAAAACCAGCCGGTTTTCTGGCCGGTGCGCGGGCAGCAGTGATACGTCAGGCCGTTTTCACACACACTCACCACGGACGGCAGGGTGCCCAGGACCTCGACTGCCTCCGGCAGTCCTTCAGCTTCCCGCGCGGCGCTGTCATTGCGCAGCACAATCGCTTGAGGGCGTATTACCTTGTCCAGGGCCTCGATGATTTCCGCGCGGTAGGCGTCCATGCCGGCGGTATTCATCTGGACCGACAGGACCTCGCCGAAGCGGTCCACCACCAGACCGGGCAGGCCGTCGGAGTCCCCGTAGACCAGCCGATAGTGTGGCGTGGGAAAAAACCGTTCGCGCAGGGAGAGCGCCTGATTGAGGCGATGGATGAACAGGGACTTGCCGGGTGGGTGTTCGGGATCACGGCTCAGCAGCCGGATGCAGATCAGGTTGTGGGGATTGATATAGCCACTGCCCAGGAATTGCCCATTATGAGCATGGACCTGCACTCCCTGGCCCGGCGTCAGAGACGTCAACGCCACCCGCTGGGTGTCGATTTCGTTGCTATAGACCCAGGGATGGCCGGCGCGAATGCGTCGATCCGCATCCCGATTGAGCCAGATGTCAGAGAGATCCATGGTATGCGCCGCGCGGGGTAAACGGCGAATTATACCCCAGGCGTGGGCGTGGCTTGGTTGAGGCGGTTTGCGCCCTTGGGCTATGCTGGACCGTTCGGGGGAATCACGACTCATTGGGGCAGCAATGCGGGAATATCAGCCGCAGGAATTGGAAGCACGCGTGCAGAGCGCATGGGAAGCCGGCGCGGCGTTTCGGGTGTGCGAGGTGCCGGGGCGGGAGAAATTCTACTGCCTGTCGATGTTTCCTTATCCCTCCGGCCGCCTGCACATGGGGCATGTGCGCAATTACACCCTGGGGGATGTGATCGCGCGCTACCAACGCATGTGCGGCAAGAATGTGCTGCAGCCGATGGGTTGGGATGCGTTTGGCCTTCCCGCCGAAAATGCGGCGCTGAAAAACGGCCAGCCGCCCGCGCGCTGGACGCGGGAAAACATCGCCCAGATGAAGGGCCAACTCCAGCGCCTGGGGCTCGCCTACGACTGGGAACGGGAGATCGCCACCTGCGATCCGGCCTATTACCGTTGGGAACAGTGGCTGTTTACGCGCTTGTTCGAGAAAGGGGTGATCTACAGAAAAGCCGGCGTGGTGAACTGGGATCCGGTCGATCAGACCGTGCTCGCCAATGAGCAGGTCATCGACGGGCGGGGCTGGCGTTCCGGCGCACTGGTCGAGAAGCGCGAGATCCCGATGTATTACTTCGCAATCACCCGCTATGCCGAGGAATTGCTGAACGATCTGGAGCAGCTCGACGCATGGCCGGAGCAGGTGCGCACCATGCAGCGCAACTGGATCGGCAAGAGTCGCGGCATGGAGGTCGTGTTTCCTTATGCCGATGAACTCGCTGGCCGCCTGGGTGCGCCGGGGCTCAAGGTCTTCACCACGCGCCCCGACACCCTGATGGGCGTCACCTATGTGGCCGTCGCCGCCGAGCATCCGCTCGCGACCCTGGCAGCCGCGGACAACGCCGCCTTGCAGGACTTCGTCGATACCTGTCGGCGTGGCTCGGTCGCCGAGGCCGATGTGGCCACCCAGGAAAAGCAGGGCATGCCCACCGGGCTGTTTGTGCAGCATCCCTTCACTCAGGAAACGGTGCCGGTCTGGATCGCCAACTACGTGCTGATGGCTTATGGCGAAGGGGCCGTGATGGCGGTACCGGCCCATGACGAGCGTGATTTTGAGTTCGCGCAAAAATATGGACTTCCGATCAAGCCGGTCATTCAACCCCTGGACGGCGCGCTGGACCTGCCGCTTGCCGCCGCCTTCACCGACCCCGGCGTCCTGTTCGACTCGGGCGCGTTCTCCGGTCTCGACTTCGATCAGGCCTTCGAGCGCATGGAAACCGCCTTGAAAGCGGCGCAGCTGGGGCAGTCTCGGGTGCAGTACCGCCTGCGTGACTGGGGGATTTCACGCCAACGCTACTGGGGGTGCCCCATTCCCATCATTCACTGCGTGGCGTGTGGCGATGTGCCAGTGTCGGCGCAAGATCTGCCCGTGCTGTTGCCCGAGGATGTGGTACCGGATGGCGCGGGCTCACCACTGGCCCGCATGCCGGCGTTCTATGAAACTGCCTGTCCGCGCTGCGGCGCGCCGGCACGGCGCGAAACCGACACCTTGGACACCTTCGTCGAATCGTCCTGGTACGCCGCCCGCTATGCTTCACCGCGTTGCGACAGCGCCATGGTGGATCCGGCGGCGGCGCGCTACTGGCTGCCGGTGGACCAGTATGTGGGAGGTATCGAACACGCCATCCTGCACCTGCTGTATGCGCGCTTCTTCCACAAGCTGATGCGCGATGAGGGGCTGGTAACAGGGGACGAGCCGTTTGCCAGGCTGCTGACCCAGGGCATGGTGGTGGCGGATACCTTCTATCGGGAACAGGGCGGCGGCAAGGACTGGATCAATCCTGCCGATGTGGCGGTCCAGCGCGACGAGAAAGGCCGCATGATCGCCGCGACGCTGAAAGCCGACGGCCAGCCGGTCGAGATCGGTGGCCTGGAGAAGATGTCCAAGTCCAAGAACAACGGCGTGGACCCGCAGGTCCTGATCGACCGCTATGGGGCCGACACCGTGCGCCTGTTCATTCTGTTCGCATCGCCCCCGGATCAGAGTCTGGAATGGTCCGATGCGGGGGTGGAGGGGGCCTCGCGCTTCCTCAAGCGCTTCTGGCGGCTGGCGGTGGCGGAAGCCGAGCGGCCGGTACCGCCCGCTGTCGATCCCGCCGTGCTGACCGAGCCCCAGCGGGCGCTGCGGCGTCAGGTTCACCAGACCGTGGCCAAGGTGGGTGATGATATCGGTCGTCGCCAGACCTTCAATACCGCCATCGCCGCCGTGATGGAGCTGACCAATACCCTGAGCCGGTGGGAGGATAACAGTCCGGCTGGTCGGGCGGTGTCGCGCGAGGCGGTGACCTTGGCGGTTTGTCTGCTTGCCCCCATCGTGCCGCATATCAGCCAGGCCCTGTGGGAGGCCTTGGGACATTCGGGTCTGGTGATGGATGCGTCCTGGCCTGTGGCCGATCCAGGCGCCTTGGAGCGCGAAGCACTGGAACTGGTGGTTCAGGTCAATGGCAAGCTGCGTGGCCAGATCCGGGTGCCCGTCGATGCGGATCGTGAAGCCGTTGGCCGGGCGGCGCTGGCGGAGCCGAATGTGCAACGTTTTCTGGAAGGGGCAACGGTGCGCAAGCTCATCGTGGTGCCGGGGAAGCTGGTCAATGTGGTCGTTTAGGCGCGGTGTTAAACCGATGTGCGTTCAGGGGATGGCGCTCCGGCTGCCGATGGTCATGGCAGCGGTCTTGGCGCTGACAGCCTGCGGCTGGCGTTTGCAGGGGGCGTTTGATCTGCCGCCTGAGTTCAGTCCGGTCTTTGTGCAGGACAGCGGCAGGGGCTCGCGGCTGGGATACGAACTGCGTGACCAGTTGCGTCTCGCCGGCGTGGCGCAGACCGACTCCCCGAAGCAGGCGCAAGCGGTGATCGTGATCAGCGGGGATCGGATCCAGCGTCAACTGCTGGCCGTCGACAGCACCGGCAAGGGACGCGACTACGCCGTGATCATGCGAGCCGATTACGAGGTATTGCGGGCGGGCAAGTCCTTGCAACCCCGGCGCAGCGTGCAGCGGCGCCGTGACTATCTGGTGAGCGAGGCCGAAGGCGATCCCCTGACCGATGAGCTGCGCGCGCTCGAAATTACCGACGCCCTGCGGCGTGAGGTGGCGCGTGAGATTCTGCGACAACTTACCATCCAGGCTGAAGCGCAGCCGTGAAATCAAGTCCTGAGCAACTGGACGCCACCTTGCAAGGCGGCCTTGCCCCGATTTATGTGATTGGGGGTGATGAGCCCTTGTTGGTGGAGGAGGCAGCGGATGCGGTGCGTGCAAGGGCGCGGCAGGCCGGTTTCACCGAGCGTCAGGTGATGTTCGTCGAACCGGGCTTCGACTGGTCGGCGTTTGGCGGAGAACTGGCCTCCCGCTCGCTGTTCGGGGATCGTCGCTTGGTGGAGTTGCGCATGCCCGGCGGCAAGCCCGGGGAGTCCGGTGCGCGTGCGCTGCAAGCCTATGCAGCCGCGCCGGCGCACGATGTGCTGCTGCTGGTGCTGTGCGGCGCGCTCGATGGCACTGCGCGCAACAGCAAGTGGTATCAGGCCTTGGACAAAGCCGGCGTGGCAGTGCAGGTCTGGCCCGTGGGCGCGGCGGAATTGCCGGCATGGATCCGTGGCTGTCTGGCGCGCGCGCAACTGCGGATTGACAAGGACGCTTTGAACCTGCTGGTGGAGCGCACCGAGGGGCACCTGCTGGCCGCTCATCAGGCGCTGGCCCAGTTGGCCTTGCTGGCCAGCGGCGAGACGGTGGATGAAGCCCTGGTGCTGGCGACCGTGGGACAGCAGGCGCGTTTCGACGTGCAGGCCCTGGCCGAGGCAGCGATCGCGGGGGATGCACCACGCACCCGGCGGGTGCTGTTCGGTCTGCGGGAGGAGGGGCTGGAAACGCCTTTGATCCTGTGGGCCATGGCGCGCGAATTGCGCCTGTTGGCCAGCCATCGACCCGGCGGCGCCTTGCCTGGCGGCTTGCCGCCACGCCGCCGCAAGGCGCTGGAACGCGGTCTGCGCCGCGCGCCGCCGGATCACTGGCGCGATCTGCTGGTGCGCGGTGTGCGGCTGGATGCATTGGCCAAAGGGATGCTGCCCGGCGCGTTGTGGACGGAATTGGTAGACTGGACCCATGCCATCGCCCGGCCCTATCGGGCCAGGGGGGATCCATTGTCAGCGGGAAAAATGTCATGAGCGCCTATCCGAAGCCCACCGATCTGGCTGCCTACATGCAGGAGGTGGGTCGCAACGCGCGCCTGGCGGGGCGGGAAGTGGCCCGCGCCGCCACGGCTGTGAAGAACGCTGCCCTGCATGCCCTGGCGAATCGGATCGAACAGGACGGCGAGCGTCTAATGATCGCCAACCGGCAGGATCTGGAGCAGGCCCGGGCATCGGGGCTGGATGACGCCCTGCTAGATCGCCTGACCCTGACCGAAAAGGGCGTTGCCGCCATGGCGGACGGGGTGCGTCAGGTGGCTGCCCTGCCCGACCCCGTCGGCGAAATCACGGATCTCAAGATGCGTCCCTCCGGCATCCAGGTGGGTCGCATGCGGGTGCCGCTGGGGGTGGTCGGCATCATCTACGAGTCCCGGCCCAACGTGACGGCCGATGCCGCGGCGCTGTGCTTGAAGTCAGGCAACGCCGTCATTTTGCGGGGTGGTTCGGAGGCCTGGCGTTCCAACCAGGCGATTGCCGTCTGTCTAAGCGCTGCGTTGGCCGAGGCTGGCCTGCCGGAGACGGCGGCGCAGGTCCTGGACACCACGGACCGGGATGCCGTGGGCCATCTGGTGGCCATGCCCGAGTGGGTGGATGTGATCGTGCCGCGCGGCGGACGGGGATTGATTGAGCGGGTGGCGCGCGAAGCCCGGGTGCCCGTGATCAAGCATCTGGATGGGATCTGCCACGTCTACATCGACGCGGCGGCGGACCGGGACAAAGCCTTGCGCATCGCCCTCAACGCCAAGACCCAGCGCTATGGAACCTGCAACACCATGGAAACCCTGCTGGTCGATGCCGCAGTGGCGGCTGATCTGTTGCCCGAACTGGGCATGCGTTTTGCCGAAGCGGGCGTGAGCCTGCGCGGCTGTTCCCAAACCTGCGCCCTGTTGCCCGGCACCCAGCCTGCAACCGAGACGGATTGGCGCACCGAATACCTGGCGCCCATTCTCGCGATCCGGGTGGTCGATGGATTGGACGCGGCCATCGACCACATCAATGCCCACGGCTCTGGCCATACCGATGCCATCGTGACCCAGGACTATAGCCGGGCCCAGCGCTTCCTGCGCGAGGTGGATGCCAGTTCGGTGATGGTGAACGCGTCCACGCGCTTTGCCGATGGCTACGAATACGGGCTGGGTGCGGAGATCGGCATCAGCACCGACAAGTTTCACGCGCGCGGCCCGGTCGGCCTGGAAGGACTGACGTCCCTGAAATGGGTGGTGCTGGGCGATGGCCATATTCGGAACTGAACGGACATGACGGCGCCTATCGGTCTGCTGGGAGGAACCTTCGACCCGGTTCATCTGGGGCATCTGCGCATTGCGCTGGAGGTCCTGGAGGCGCTGTCTTTCCACGAAGTGCGCTTCATCCCGGCCGCCCAACCCCCGCACCGGCCAGAGCCAGCGCTTTGCACCGCCGATCGCTTGCGCCTGCTCAAGGCTGCCTTGGCCGACCAGCCCGGCTTCGTGCTCGACACCCGGGAGCTGAATCGGCCGGGCCCATCCTACATGGTCGACACACTGAAAGAGTTGCGCCGGGAAGTCGGGCCGGAACAGCCTTTGTGTCTGATCCTGGGGGTGGATGCATTCGCCTTGCTGCCCTCCTGGAACCGCTGGGAGGAGATCGCGGCGCTGACCCATGTGGTGGTGGCAAGCCGACCGGGGGGCTCCCAGCGCGCCGAGGCGGCCTGGTGGCGGGGCGGCATTTTCAACAATCCCGAACAATTGGCCACATCTCCGGCCGGCGGCGTGTATTTCCACCGTGTCACCGCACTGGAAATCGCCTCCACCCGGCTCAGACAACTCATCGCCCAAGGGCACAGTGTGCGCTACCTCGTCCCCGACGCGGTTTGGCGCCTGATACAAGAGGAGCATTGGTATCAGTCTCATGGACAGTGAACAACTTCAAAAACTGGCGGTGGACGCCCTGGAAGAGATCAAGGGAATCGATCTGATCGCCCTGGATGTGCGTCAAATCACCAGCATTGCGGACAGCATCATCATTGCCAGCGGCAGTTCCCACCGTCATGTGCAATCGCTCGCCGACAACGTGCTGCGTCGCGCCCGGGAGGCGGGTGTCCGGCCCCTGGGCGTGGAGGGCGAACAGATCGGCGACTGGGTGCTGGTGGACCTGGGGGATGTCATCGTCCATGTCATGCGTCCCGAGGTGCGGGCCTTCTACAACCTGGAAAAACTCTGGGACGTGGCGCCACGATCCGCCGCCCTGAAGGGCTGAGTCGGATCGGATTGGCGTGCTATTGCGTCTGATTGCCGTTGGTCCACGCCAGCCGTCCTGGGTGGATGCCGGGTTCCAGGATTATGCCCGGCGTTTGCCCCCTGAATGTCGGCTGGAACTGACCGAGCTGCCGTTGGGTCCGCGTGGCAAGGGGCAGGATGCCCTGCGCGCACTGAGCTTTGAAGGCGAGCGGATGCTCAAGGCCTTGCCCAGCGACGCGCGGATCGTGGCGCTTGATGAACGCGGGCGATCCTGGACGAGCCGCGAACTGGCTGAGCGGCTCGCGGACTGGATGGCCTCGGGCCAGGATGTGGCCTTGCTGATGGGCGGGCCGGACGGCCTGGCGCCCGCCTGCAAGGCCCGGGCGACGGAACAATGGGCGCTGTCTGCACTGACCCTGCCCCATGGCCTGGCCCGCGTGGTGGTTGCCGAAGCCCTCTATCGCGCTCACAGCCTGCTGCGCGGCCATCCCTACCATCGCGACTGAGTCGCTTGTTCAACGGTGTCAATGGACGGACCCGGACCCGCCATGAATCTGCCCGACCTTTACCTTGCCTCGGCTTCCCCGCGCCGCCGGGACCTTTTGGCCTTGTTGAAGGTCCGTTATGAAGGGGTGGCGATCGATTGCGACGAGTCCGTGCGTACCGGCGAGACGCCCAGGGCCTATGTGCGGCGACTGGCGCTGACCAAGGCCGGGTGCGGCGCACGCCGGGTCAACGACGGGCGGCCGGTGCTGGGCGCTGATACGGCCGTGGTGGTTGGCGGCCACATCCTCGGCAAACCCCGTGATCGGGCGCACGGCATGGCCATGCTGGCCAGTCTGTCGGGACGCGAGCATCGCGTGCTGACCGCCGTGGCGGTGGTGCAGGGCCGCCGTCGGCGCGTCGTGGTCAGTGACAGCCGCGTGACTTTTGCCCCTACGACGCCTGAGGAACAGGCCGCTTATTGGGATACAGGTGAACCCGTCGACAAGGCTGGTGCCTATGCGATTCAGGGTCTCGGTGCGGTCTTCATCACCCGCATCCGGGGCAGTCAATCAGGCATCATGGGTTTGCCGCTGCGGGAAACGGTTTTGTTGCTGAGGGAATTTTCGGTGCCGGTCTTCCCTTGGATGAATCATTTGGACGGAATTGGCGAAATGGCACACAGCCCATGATCATGACGGAAGAGATTCTGATCAATGTGACGCCGGAGGAAACTCGGGTCGCCCTGTTGGAAAACGGGGTACTGCAGGAGGTGTTGATCGAACGCGCCACCCATCTGGGCATCGTGGGCAGCCTCTACAAGGGCCGGGTGCTGCGGGTGTTGCCGGGGATGCAGGCCGCTTTCATCGACATTGGGCTGGAGCGCAGCGCGTTTCTGCACGTCTCCGACATGCGCGAGGCCCGATTGGGCACAGGGGAATTTCCGGATCCGGAAGCGGATGGCGAATCGCTGCCTGTGGCAAGCCGGCTGGAGAAGATCGAATTGCTGCTGCAAGAGGGTGATGAGATCCTGGTGCAGGTGATCAAGGATGCTCTGGGCAGCAAGGGCGCCCGCTTGTCCACCCAAATCAGCATTCCCTCGCGCTTTCTGGTGTTCCTGCCCGGACTGGATCATGTCGGCGTGTCGGCGCGCATTGAGGATGAAGCCGAGCGTCGCCGCCTGCGCGGGCTGGTGCGTGACTTGCGTGCGGCGGATCTGCCGGGCGGCTACATTGTGCGCACCGCAGGCGATGGCGCCAGTCCTGAAGCCGTGGCGCTGGACATGCAGATGCTGCATCGTATCTGGCGCGCCATTGGCCAGCGTATGGCCGACACCGCACCCGGATGCCGCATTCATGATGATCTGCCCCTGGCTTTGCGGACGCTGCGGGACTTGGGGGGCGGCCAGGTGGAGCGGGTGCGCGTCGATGCGCAGGAAACCTACGAGCAGGCCCTCAAGTTTGCCGAAACCTTTTTCCCTGATCATGCGGTGGAAATTCAGCTTTATCGCGGCGAACGCCCGATTTTCGACCTGTTCGGTGTGGAAGACGAGATCCAGCGCGCCCTGGAACGCAAGGCTCCCCTCAAGTCTGGTGGCTATCTGGTGATCGACCAGACCGAATCCATGACCACCATCGATGTGAATACCGGCGGCTATGTCGGCTACCGGAATCTGGAAGAGACCATCTTCCGGACCAATCTGGAAGCGACCCAGGCTATTGCGCGCCAGCTGCGGCTGCGCAATCTCGGGGGCATCATCATCATCGACTTCATCGACATGGAGGATCCGGCACATCGGATCCAGGTGGTGCGGGCGCTCGAAAAAAGCCTGGAACGCGATCCGGCGCGCACCAAGATTTCCGGGGTATCCCCCCTGGGTCTGGTGGAGATGACGCGCAAACGCATCCGCGAGAGCCTGGGGCATATCCTTTGCGACCCCTGTCCCACGTGCAACGGGCGCGGTTATATGAAGTCGGTGGAGACGGTGTGCTTTGAAATCCTGCGGGAAATCCTGCGGGCGGCGCGCCAGTTCGACACCCGCGAGCTGCTGGTGCTGGCGTCCGATGCGGTGGTGGACCGATTACTGGAAGACAAGACCGCCCATCTGGCCGAACTGGAACAGCATCTCGGGCGGCCCATCCGCCTGCAGCGACAGAGTGTCTATCACAACGAGCAATTCGACGTGGTGATGCTGTGAATGGACCGCATTGGCGAGGGGGATGATGGGCCGGGCTCAATGGCATCTCTGGCAAAGGGGGGTAGCGTTATGTATGGCCCTGTTGCTGGTCGTTGCGGGGATCGCCACGGGCGCCATCTGGTTGCAGCGCGCGGTGCCCAATCATCGTGCCGAGGTGGTGCGCTGGCTTGATGAGAGCCTCGGGGTTGCGGTGACCCTGGAGCAGCTGAGCCTGCATTGGGCCTGGCGCGGACCGGAAGTCGTATTGGGTGGCATCACGGTGCGTGCCATCGACCAGCAAACGCCGATCTCACTGCACGAGGTGCGGGTGGGCTTCGGTTTTCTCGCTCTGCTGCACGGCCGCGCGGCCATGCCGAGCCGAGTGGAAGTCCGTCAGGCCGATCTTCAGGTGGAGCGGCGCCTGGATGGGCAATGGTTGATCCAGGGCATTCCGTTGGGGGGGCAGGGGCAGGATGTCGGCCCGGCCTGGAAAACCGCCATTCCCGTGCTGGAGCGTCTGGGGGAAATTACCCTTCGTGATGCCACCGTCAGCCTGACCATGACGGGTCGGGATATCCCGCTGCAGCGCTTTACCGGGGTGGACGTGCGACTCGCCAGTGCGGGAGAGCGACACCGGGTGGAGGTGAGCAGCCGTTCGGCGGCCATGCTGGGGGAAAACTTCTCACTTGCCATGGATGCGCATGGCCCTCTGGCGGACCCCCAGAACTGGGCGCTGCAGTTGCGGGCCACACTGGCGCAAGCCTCCCCCAGCGATTATCTCGAACCCTGGGTGGGGCACTGGCTGGATTTGCGCCGTTCGCGGGTGAGTCTGGATTTCGACGGGCGCTGGGATCCCCATGGCGATAGTCAATTTCGTCTGGTCACGGATGTGCGGGGGTTGGTTCTGCCGGCCGTGGAACGTCATGCCGAAAGCCATCTCAAGCGCCTGACCGGGCAATTTACCTGGAAAGGGCAGGGGGCCGATTGGACGCTGGCCATCAAGGACCTGCGGGTCGCAATCGACAGCACGTCCTGGCCCACCAGCCAGGGCAGCCTGCATTTCCGGCGCGCCTCGGCCGCGCAGGCCGGGGAATGGGCCGGCGGTTTGACGGCCTTGCGTTTGCAGGATGTGCAGCGTCTCTGGATTGCCCTGCCTACAAGCTGGCGCCACGAATTGGCAAGTGGGCAAATGCGCGCATGGGAGGCTAATCCGCTTCATGGCGATATTCGCGACCTGACGTTCGCCATCGAGCGGGGTTTTGATGAAACCCCGGGACCGCTCCATGTTGCCGGTAAATTTGAAGATCTGGGCTGGTCGCCCGTGGGCGCAATACCGGGGATGTCGGGCCTGAACGGCGCTGTGCAGGCGACTGAGCGTGGGGGCTGGTTGACGGCTGGCGGTGAGGCCGTGGCGTTCCGGGACCCTGAGTTATTTGCGCAACCCTGGCCAGCTGGTGCGCTCGAGTCCGAGTTGCGATGGGAGCGTAAGGGAGAGGACTGGCAGTTCACGGCGCCGCGGATCGGTATCCGCCATCCGGATCTGAAGGCCCAGGGCAGTCTGGCCATGGTGTGGCGACCGGGGCAGCGGCCGTTGATGGATCTGCAGGTGGCGTTCCAGGATGGCAATGCCGCCGTCCTTGACCGCTATTTGCCGCGTGGGCATTTGCCGCCCGCGACCGCAAACTGGTTAAAGGCTTCCGTTCAGGATGGCCGCATTCGCGATGGCCAATTGGTGCTGCGCGGAGATTTGGGGCGATTTCCATTCCGGGATGGCGGTGGTGAATTCAAGGTCATCGCCGGCATCGAGGAAGGTGTGCTGCGTTTCCATCCTGACTGGCCGGAGCTGGAAGCCATTGATGGGCAGCTCACCTTCACGGGCACGGGTTTTCGCGTGGATGCCCAATCGGCCCGCAGCGGGGGATTGACGCTGGCCGAGACACGGGTGGAGATGGCCGATTACCGGGATCAGGTGCTGGTGGCCGAAGGGCAGGGCCGAGGTGAACACCAGGGCGCGCTGGATTATCTGGCTCACGCGCCGCCCGGCAAGGCGGTACGTGTATTGCTCGATGGCGCCCGCGGCAGCGGGCCGGTACGGCTTGATCTGTCCCTGCGTCTGCCGCTGCGGAACATGCGCCAAGCCAGGGTCGGGGGCGCATTCCACTGGGATGGTGCGCGACTGGAGCAGCCGGTTTGGGGTGTGGCGCTGGATGAGATTCGGGGCAGTCTGCAATTTCACGAGGACCGGCTGGAAGCCACCGATATCCAAGCCCAGCTCGACGGTGTTCCGGTGCAACTGCAAGTGAGTGCGCTGCCCGATGCAGTTCGCGCCGGAGGATTTCGGGCGACCCAGGTGCGGCTTCAGGGCGGCTTGCCCGCTGCGCTGCTGCGGCGTCATTTGGCGTTCCTCGATCCGCGTACCATCCAGGGAAGTACCGATCTGGACGCCCATTTCGATGTGTTGCCGGAGGGGCGATTGCGTTGGTCCGCCCGCAGCACGATGCAGGGTTTGGGTCTGAACTGGCCTGCACCGCTCGGCAAACCGACCGAATTGCAACGCCCGCTGGTCCTCCAGGGTCGCGGCGATGACTCGGGGCATCGGATCGAGGTGGAGCAGGGCGAGCTGCTGCGGGGTTCGTTGCGCTTGGTGCCCCGCGAGACGGGATGGGCATTTGATCGAGGAGTGATCGGGTTCAATCAAGGGGCGGATACCTTGCCCGATCTCCCGGGCTTGTGGGTCCAGGGCCGGCTGGAACGCTTGACACCGCTGGATTTGGCGGCTTGGCATTCCGTCTGGGCGGTACGGGGAACACCATCCGGTCAGCCATGGACTTTGCCCTCCTGGCTCGGTGGCATCGATTTGGCAGTAGGCGTGGTGGAAGGACCGGGCTTGCGACAGGTCGGGGTCCAGTTTGCGCTGGAGCGAAGTGGAGCGTTCCCCAGTCTGCGCCTGCAGGCACCCGCGCTGGAAGGCAATGTTCGCATGGGCGCCAACGGCAATTTGTGGCAGGTGAATCTGAAACGCCTGGATCTGGACGCGTTGCAGCAGGTCGCTGATTCAGGCAATTCCGCGACCGACAGCCTGCCGCGTTCGATATTGGATCCGCGGACTGTGCCGCCGGTACGGCTGACGGCGGAACGGGTACGTTATCGCGGCAATGATCTCGGGCGCATGAATCTACAGCTGCAGCCCACCCCGGAAGGCGTGACATTGAATGCCTGGAACCTCGAGGGACCCGCCATGCGTCTCAGCGGTTCCGGCCACTGGAATCAGGGCGGCAAAGAAACACAATCGGCTCTCAGTTTCCAGGTGGAAACCACCGACCTACCCACCTTGGCGCGGCGGCTGGGCCATCCAGATGCCATGGACGCGCGTCGCGCGGCGATCAATGGGCAGATGAACTGGGGGGGGGCGCCCTGGGATGTCGCCAGTGAACGGCTGCGGGGAGATTTCAGGCTGGAAGCCGACGAGGGCGCCATCTATTTCCGCGAGACCCGTCCCACCACGGGGGTGGTCATGGCTCTGGCTGGCCTCTATGACCTGCCGCGGCGATTGACCCGTGATTTTTCAGGGGTATTCCGTCCCAGCCTGCCGTTCAGCCGGATTCGCGGCGATCTTCATTTGGAACGTGGGGTGGTCGAGACCCGTATGCTGCATCTGGAAGGCCCGGCGGCCGATGTGCGCATGACGGGGACCAGCGACCTCAAAAAGCGTCAGTTTGACCAAGAACTGATTGTTACGCCGGGTCTATCGGCGGGGCTGGCCTTGGCCGCCACGGTGGCTGGTGGCCCAATCGCCGGAGCGGCTGTGTTGTTGGGTCGCGAGCTGTGGCGCCAGCCAGTGGGGCGGCTGGTTCAAATTCACTATCGACTTGAGGGCGGCTTCGACGCGGCAACGCTGGAACGGGAGCAGGGACCTTTCAACCTGCCCGAATCCCGCCGGCCTTGACGCGCTATTGCACACAGTGGACAGCCGCGCGCCGCCCCCTTATCGTCCAGAAAACCCAAAGGAGTGTCCCATGGTAATGGTCGCTGGCGTGCAGATGGCCTCCGGACCCCAGGTCACCGCCAACCTGATCGAGGCGGAGCGATTGCTGGTGCATGCGGCCCAGGCGGGCGCCCGGATCGCGGTGTTGCCCGAGCATTTTGCCTGCATGGGCATGAAAGACACGGACAAGCTGGCGGTGGCCGAGGCGCCGGGGCAGGGGCCGATCCAGGATCAACTCGCCCGCATCGCGCAGCGGGAGGGCCTGTGGATTGTGGCAGGCACCGTGCCGCTGCGTGCTGCAGGCAGTGCCAAGGTCTCCGCTGCCTGTCTGGTGTTCGACGCGCAGGGCCAACAGATTGCCCGCTTCGACAAGATGCACCTGTTCGATGTCCATCTCCCCGCCAGCGAGGAAACCTATCGTGAGTCGGCCACCCAGCTCGCCGGAGACCAGGTCGTGGTAGTGAATACCCCGGCGGGTCGGATGGGACTGGCGGTCTGTTACGACCTGCGCTTCCCTGAGTTATTCCGGGCTATGGTCGATGCGGGGGCGGAGTGGTTCGCGTTGCCGGCGGCGTTCACCCAATTGACGGGCCAGGCCCATTGGGAGCTGCTGTTGCGTGCGCGGTCCGTGGAAAACCTGATGTACGGGGTAGCGGCGGCCCAGGGCGGCTATCACGCCAATGGCCGGGAAACCTTTGGTCACAGTCTGATCGTCGATCCCTGGGGCGCGGTGGTCGATGTCCTGCCGCGTGGTTCCGGGATCGTCCTGGGGGACGTTGATACCCAGCGGGTCAACGCCCTGCGCGCCCGTTTTCCCGCCCTGTCTCATCGTCGTTTTGGGGTTGTGTTGCCATGAACGTGGAATTGACTGTTGAAAATCCCGCTTTGGCCCTGGCTCGCACGCGGCTGCTGGTGCCCGAGGGGATCCGTGAGGACGATCTCCAGGACACCCTGGATCTGCTGAGCGGCGCAGGCGCCGATGCGGCCGATCTGTATTTCCAGCAGGTGCGATCGGAGTCCTTCAGCCTGGAAGACGGGCGCATCAAGGAAGGCGATTTTTCCCTGGAACAGGGGGTAGGGGTGCGTGCGCTGTCGGGCGAGAAAGCGGGATTCGCCTATTCCGATGAACTCAATCCTCAGGCTTTGCGGGAAGCGGCCCAGGCGGCTCGCGCCATTTTGCGCCAGGGACAGACGGCGACCACGCGGATCGCCGGCTTCCGGGTGCCGGCGGCGATGGCGCGCTACGGCGACCAGGATCCGCTGGGCGGCTTGCCTGTGGAGGACAAGCTGGCCCTGCTGCAGGCGGCCGAGGCGGAAGCCCGGCGCGAATCCCGGGTGCGGCAGGTGATGGTGAGTCTGTCGGGGGTGGATGAAATCATGCTGGTCGCCGCCAGTGATGGGACCCTCGCTGCGGATGTGCGGCCGCTGGTGCGCATCAACGTGTCGGTGATCGTGGAAAAGGATGGGCGCCGCGAGCGCGGCAGCTCCGGCGGCGGCGGTCGTTTTGGCTACGACATGCTGCGCGATCGGGATGCCGCGCGCCACCATGCGCGCGAGGCCGTGCGTCAGGCGCTGGTGGCGCTGGAGGCTGAGCCGGCGCCGGCGGGATCGATGACCGTGGTGCTGGGGCCAGGCTGGCCCGGGATTCTTTTGCATGAAGCCATTGGTCACGGTCTGGAGGGGGATTTCAACCGCAAGGGCACCTCGGCCTTCAGTGGCCGCCTGGGTGAGAGCGTGGCCAGCCCGCTGTGCACGGTGGTCGATGACGGCACCCTGACCGATCGGCGCGGTTCGCTGACGGTGGATGACGAAGGAACGCCCAGCCAGCAGACCGTATTGATCGAGGCTGGACGGCTGCAGGGTTATCTGCAGGACAAACAGAACGCGCGCCTGATGGGCATGGCGCCGACCGGCAATGGCCGTCGTGAATCCTATGCCCATCTGCCCATGCCACGCATGACCAATACCTATCTGCTGCCGGGTCCCCATGATCCCGAGGAGATCATTCGCTCGGTGCCGCGCGGATTGTATGCGGTGAACTTCGGCGGCGGCCAGGTGGATATCACCTCGGGGAAATTTGTCTTTTCCGCCAGCGAGGCCTATCTGATCGAGAATGGTCGCATCGGTCGGCCCGTGAAAGGCGCGACCCTGATCGGGAATGGTCCCGAAGTGCTGACCCGGGTCAGCATGCTGGGGCATGACCTGCGCCTGGATGACGGGGTGGGCACCTGTGGCAAGGACGGGCAGAGCGTACCAGTGGGCGTGGGGCAACCGACTCTGCGCATCGACGGCCTCACCGTGGGCGGAACCCAGACGGGGTGAGTCGGCCGACGATGACGATAGAATCAGGAAAACGCGAGGAGGAAGGATATGAATCAATGGCTACTGGCAGGTGCCTTGGCAGCGCTTGCCGTGGGACTGCGCCGCCGCTATCTGGATCGGCCGACTCGGCCGATCTATGCCAAGGAGTTTGAGGGCGAGATCCATCGAATCGGGGCCTGCCATGCCCTCGTACGGCGGGCGCATGGCAAGCCGCGCACTAGCGTGATCTGCGTGCCAGGATTCCTGGAGGAAGTCTGGTATTTCGACGGTTTATACGACGATCCCCACACCGAATGCATCTATCTCAACAACGCCGATTACCACGTCACCACCGTGTCGCCCGAGGCGCGCACCCAGCAGCCCGAATGGGATCGACCCTTGCCCTATGCCGTGGGCACCATCGCCCATGACGCGGCCGTACTGAATCTCGTGCTTGAACATCTGGTTCACGCCGATCATGTCCGATTGCATGGTCATTCTCGCGGCGGCGCCGTGGTTCTGGAAGCGGCGCTGCAGCGCCCCGACCTGCACCACCGTGCGGGACGCGACATCGAATATGTCTTGGAGGCGCCTGTGTTGCCACAGGGACGCATTCATCCCAGCCTGGGGTTGGCAGCAACCGGGGTCGGGCTCTGGCTGCTGCCGGCGCTGATGCCCTTGCTGCAGCGCCTACCCATGCGGCGACTGGGTCGCCTGGTCTTCGGCCCTCCCAGCGGCCAGAAGCTGGAGCTGGCCTCCCGGCTGTGGTTCAACGCCAAACGGGCGCGCACCATTGTTACCAACGTGCGCGATATCGAATCTTGGATGGCCTCGCGGACCACGGCGGCCTATGAGGTTCTGCGGGACGCGCGGGGCTGGATTCTGGTGGCCGAGATGGACCTGATCCTCAGCCGTCGCCACATGGCCCGCAGCGCCCATCAGGCGGGGGGCACGATCACAGTCCTGGAAATCCCGGCCACCTCCCACATGCTGGCCCAAGACGCCCCAGGCGAGATTCCCATGCTGACTGGCAGCGAGTCCGCCTCTCGCAAAACGGCTTCCTGAGTTTTCTTGTGCTGCAAACAGATCATGTGACCTCCTTGCGCAGTTTCTGACCCGCATGGACAGGAACTGCCTTTCTTTTTCAGGATCGAGCATTCTTCGCGCGGCCTGTCAGCTCAACGTTGCCTTGAATTGCCTGAGTTCGTCACAGTTGGCCTATGAATTGCGTTGCTCACCCGGCGATGGGCGCAAGCGGTTTAATCCACCGTTTTGCGCCGTCGGTGTCCCAAGAATTCTGGAGGAAGCGATTCATGAAAAAGCGTGTTGTGTTGTTGTGTTCGACCGCCGCGATGGCGGTTGTTTCCCTTTCGGCGAGTGCCGGCATGAAGGATCTTGCCGACAGCCGGTTGAGCGAGATTGCCGCCCAGGGATATGTCGTTGCCGTGGGAAGCAATAATTATGGGCTCCCCTTTGTCTATGAGGTCGCCGCCAGTCAAGCACCTGGCTGGGTGATCGGCCCGCAGAAAAACTTTGTTACCGCGATCACACCCGGCTATCCAGCGGAAGTCGATACCGCACGGGCCGATGTGCTGGTTAAGGTGAACGGCAAGTTGAGTGCCGCCACCTCGTATCTGCAAGCGCTACCCGTTGTGGGCGGATGGGTACAGCCGGTATCTATTTCTACCCCATGATTGCATAAATTCTGCGCTGCGCTTCGACAGTAGGGGTATTCATGACCCCATGACAATCGCCCGGGAGTCTTTTGAATTCCGGGCGTTTTTTTATTGTTGACTGCTGCAAAAATACATTTCGCGCATGAGATTCTGGCTATTAACTAATTTCTGACACTTTATGACCTTTTCAGTCACAATAAGCCGACATTTATATGTAATCGTTTAATTCAGGAAGTAGATTTTCGGTATTTATCTAAAGAAATGACTGCAATGGTCAGTCTTGGCCTGTTCATTGCACCTCTTTCTGCAACGGGTAGGTCGCGTTTTTTTCACCCGTTCGACTGAAGCACTTAAAATCAGTATTTTTAGGAGAGTAGAGATGAAGAATCGTGTTGTGTTGATGTGTGCTGCTGCGATGGCGGCTGTTTCCCTTCCTGTGTCTGCAGGTATGATGGATCTTGCCGACAGCGGTCTGCGGGATGTGTCCGGACAGGCCTATACGTTGAATGTCGGCATGAACAGTTATGCTGCTCCCTTTGCCTATGAGTTATTTTCGAGCAAGGCTCCCGCCCCGGTGGTGACCACGGGCCAGAATCTGGTGGCCACTTGGGCGCCTGGATATCCTTCCAAAGTCAGTGCGACTCGTAGTTTGGGTCTGAGCAAGGCCAATATGGGCCTGACAGCAGCCACGACCCGCCTGCAGGCAATTCCCTACGTCGGCGGCTTGGTCCCTTCAGTCTCGATCAGTAGCCCGTGATAAGCAGAGGCGCGCAGTGGTCGACGCGACCACTGCGCGTCCTCACATTAAAATAATTTGCGATTACTACCGTTTCCCATGCAGAAACTGAAAGTCGCCATCATCAAGCGGTAATTGCGAGAGGAAACCAAGATGGGCAAGATTTTCTGGATGTCAGGCGTATTGTTGGCAGTAACCAGTTTGTCGGCGCAGGCAGGAATGGAACGCCTGTCGTATGAGGACATGGCGGATGTTTCGGGGCAGGGTTACGTTCTGACGGTGGGTGCCCGCAGCCTTTCCGCGCCGTTTGCGTACGATCTGGTTTCCAGCGCTGCACCGGCCATTGTCACCAATAGTCTGGCTGGCGCTGTCGGTATCCTGGCGCCTAATTTTCCCGCACGGATTTCCAGTGCGCGGAGCATGTCCGTTGGAATCACCAATACGGCGGTTGGGGGAGCGGTCGGGCGCCTGCAAATGCTGCCGTTCGTTGGCGGGCTGGTGCCGTCGGTGAGTATCACCACCCACTGAAGTAATCCTGGGACACATGAAAAAAGGCCGGGGAAAACCCGGCCTTTTTTGTTTCAAGGAAAATACATACGTGGCATCAGTAACGATATTCGCCGTTTTGGATGGCCTGGTAGATGGGCAGGGTCAGCAGGACATAGCGATCCGTTCCGGGCAGCCAGACATAGATCGGATCAGCTACCTTGTTGACGTCGAAGCCGTCCGATTTGAGATCGGTTTTCTTGTATTTGAAGGTGCCCGTGGTTTCCATCTGCTGACGCAGGCGCAGGAAGATCGGCACGGCAAAAGGCGGCAATTCTCGCCGCACGAACGCCAGTAGTTCCTTGAAATCCAGTTCTGATTCAGGGATCGCGGGGGTAATGGCGGCCATACCGGCCCGGCCGTCGGTGTTGGGAATCTGGACTCCGTAGACAACGGCTTCCTCAATGTGCGGATGACTGCTGAGAATGCTTTCCAGTTCGGTCGTGGAGACGTTCTCGCCCTTCCAGCGGAAGGTGTCGCCGGTGCGGTCGACGAACTGGTAATGGCGGCAACCGATGTGGCGGATCAGATCGCCGGTGTTGAAATAGACGTCCCCATCCTTGAACACATTGCGCAACAGGGCGGCCTCGGTCTTTTCCTTCTGGGTATAGCCCACGAAGGGCGTTGCCTTGGTGACCTTGCCCAGCAACAAACCGGCCTCGCCATCATCCGCCGGGATCAAGTGGCCCTGGGCGTCACGGACTGGCTGATCGGCGTCCTTGTCGTACTTCACCAAGGCAATATTGCCACCCCCAAAGCCGATGGTGTTGTTCATGTTGAAGAGATTCAGGAAGGCCACATTGCCTTCGCTGGACGCATAGAACTCATAGATGTTGTCAATGGCGAAGCGCTCGCGGAATTCTCGCCAGATGGCGGGCCGCAAGCCATTGCCGATCATTATGCGTACCGGGTTCTCGGCATCCTCCGGCTGGGGTGGGCGGTTGAGCAGGTAGCGGCACAATTCGCCGACATAGCCAAAGCCCGTACAACGGTAGTGATGAATGTCCTTCCAGAACTCGCTGGCGCTGAATCGACGCCGAATCACCACCGCGGCCGGCCCGGCGACGATGGCCCCCCAGCACACCAGCATCCCCGTGGCGTGATAGAGCGGCAAGGTGAGATAGAAAATGTCGTTGGAGCGCATCCCCGAGATCACATGGCCAAAACCGGCATGGGCCGCCAGCCAGCGCTCGTGATTGGTGATGGAGGCCTTGGGCATGCCGGTGGTGCCCGAGGTGTAGATGTAAAAGAGGAAGTCGCTCTTGGTCACGCTGGCCGTGGTGGGGGGGTTGGCGTCACCAATTCCAGACAGGATACGTGCCAGGTTCTGGTAACCCTGCGGCTCCTGCCCAAAGTCCTTGAGCGTGTCGGTATCGGCCATGAAGGTATAGGCATCAGCCGGGAGGTCCAACTCGCCGCGCACCGCTTCGATGGGAGCGATGAGTTCCTCACCGAGGATGGCCAGGACGGGCTTGACCAGATTGATGCTGTAGGAGAGCACCTTGCCCGTCTGGGAGGTGTTAATCAGGGCGGCTACCGCGCCGACCTTGGCAATGCCCACCGCGCAAAACAGGAATTCCGGGCGGTTCTCCATGAACAGGGCCACCACATCGCCTTTCTTGACGCCTTGCTGGATCAGGAACTGGGCCACGCGGTTGGCCTGGGCGTTGAATTCCTTGTACGTGTAGTGCCGATCCTGATAGAAGATGGCAGGATTGTCGGGATAACGGCGCGCCGCGTTCTCGATGACCGAACCGAGTGAGGCATGGTGCTTTAGCGGATTGAGCAGACGGCCCGCCTTCAGGAAGTTTGGGATACGGGCAGCGAGTCGTGGAAGCTGCTTGATCACTTGACCCAGATGAATTCGGTCGGTGCTCATGGAACCGGGACTCCCTCATGCGACGATAGCGTGTTGGATGGTGAACGATGAATGATTATGTCCTGGGCGCGCGGGATGGCGCGATGTGGGCCAGGCTAAGCCCTTGGAAGGGGTAGGAGATTAATGCAGCCCAAGAGGAGAGTCAAAAGCATGGGGCGGTCACCAAAACGCGGTGTTGCAGGCAACTGACCTGGATTCGACACCGCATTGTCATTTCCCCCCGCTACCCTGCCGAGGCACCTGCTTGAGCCATGCGGGCGGGCCACCCGCATTCTGTCGATGGAGGATGTAGGCCATGCTCAGCCCATTGAAGGGAAAACTGCGCCGCCGAATTCCCCTGATCGTGTCGATGGGGATTGGGATGGCGATGATTGTGCATTTGGGGTGGGCTTTGCGCGCACCTGTTCCGGCGAGACCTTCACCGTCAGCACCCGAGACGGGGATCGCACCTCCGGTCGATTTTCTGGCGCTTGCCCTGCGTGCTCCTTTGCTGGATGGTACCCAGCCAACACCATCGGCGGCACTGCCTACGGCACTGGAAGCGCGGCTGCAAGGCGTGAGCACAGGCTGGGCTGTACCCTTGGCCATCATTGATTTCGCTGGACACCCTCGTGTTGTGGCGGAGGGCGATGCCTTGGGAGATAAAGCCCGTGTGCATCGCATCCTGCCGGATCGGGTTTTGTTGCAGCATGGCGCCCGCATCGAGACGCTGGCGCTGCACCGGGCGACGGGAATGTCCAGGCCAGTTCCGGACAAAAGGCCAGTTGATGACGTCGGAATTCCAGATTCGCAAGACGACGCCGAGACGCAGCAATGGCTGCAAACCCTCTCGGAAGGGGATCCGGAAACCGCAGCCTGGTTGCGGGAAAGGTTGCGGGAATTGCAGGAAAGGGAGCCGAATGACTAGAACAAGTCCATGGCGGATGGGGATGATGATGGCCTTGTTGTTTTGGAGCGTGGCGGGGAACCCGCTGCAAGCCCAGATCCAGGAGCCTATCACCCTGAATTTCCAGGAAGCCGAGTTGAGCGCGGTGATCGAGACGGTGGGCCGTATCACCGGGCGCAACTTCGTGGTCGATCCCCGCGTCAAGGGCCGCGTCACGGTCGTGTCTCCAGGGCCATTGCAACCCAGCGAGGTGTACCAGATCTTCCTGTCGGTGCTGGAAGTGAATGGTTATGCCGCCGTGGAGGAAGGCGCGGTGACCAAGATCGTGCCCGATGTCAACGCTCGGCAGAGCGGCACCCCGGTGCGGGTGGGTACTGCGGAACCCGCGGGCGGCGGCTTGGTGACCCAGATCATTACACTCAAATACGTCCCCGCGGCTCAGCTGGTGCCGGTGTTGCGCCCGCTGGTCCCCCAGAATGGCTTGGTGGCGGCCTACGCGGATACCAATACCCTGCTGATTTCCGATCTGGCGGCCAATGTCGGGCGACTGGTGGAAATCGTGCGAGCCATTGATCGCCCGACCCACAATCAACAGGAGGTCGTGCCGCTCGCCCAGGCATCGGCGGCAGAGGTGGCCCGCGCGCTCAAGGCCTTGGCGGGCGAGGGGGCGGCTGCCCAGGCCGTGGTGGCGGACGAGCGCACCAATAGCGTCATCCTCAGCGGCGACGCTGCGACCCGCGCCCGGTTGCGCCAGTTGATCGAGCGGCTGGATGGGCCGCGCGGTGCGGGCGGCAACACTTATGTGGCGACTCTGCGCTATGCACGGGCGGAGCAGGTGGCGCCCATCGTGGCAGGCATCCTGGGCGGCGTCGTGACCGGCAAGACGGGGGATGGAGCCCCGGCTGGCGCCGTCTCTGGTACCGACAAGTCGCGTGTGCAGGCCTATGCCGCGACCAACGCGGTGGTCATCACGGCCGCCCCCGATCAGATCGCGACCGCCCGGTCGGTGATCGAGCAGCTTGATATTCGTCGCCCGCAGGTGATGGTGGAGGCGTTGATCGTCGAGGTCTCCGCCGATCGCAGCAAGGAACTGGGCGTGCAGTGGGCGGTGAGCGGGATCTCCGACGGTTCCGGGCCCCTCGGGTTGATCAATTTCGCCAACAGCGGCCTGGATCTGGGCACTCTGGCCACCACGCTGCTCGGGCAACGCGCCGATTCTGGTGCGGGGACGAGCAGCGGTACCCCTGGGGCACTCAACAGCAGCGGCGTGGCGGGGGTGGAGTTGGGACAAGGCGGCAGCTTGGCGGTGGGCAAGGTCAACGGCCGCGGCACCGACTGGGCGGTGCTGCTGCGGGCGCTGCTCAGCGATACCGATACCAACATCCTCTCCACGCCCACCCTGCTCACCCTCGACAACGAGGAGGCCCAGATCGTCGTGGCCCAGACCGTGCCGTTTCTCACCGGCCAGTTCACCAATACCGGCGCGGCAAATTCCGCGATCAATCCGTTCCAGACCATCGATCGTCAGGATGTGGGCTTGACGCTCAAGGTCAAACCGCAGATCAACGAGGACGGTACCGTGTTGCTGGCGGTCGAGCAGGAAGTGGCCAGCGTGGAGCAGGCCAGCAAGGCGCGCATCGGGGCGGTGGACGTGGTTACCAACAAGCGCGCCATCAAGACCAATGTCCTGGTCGACAATGGCGCCACCATCGTACTGGGCGGGCTGATCGACGATCAGGTCTCGGAGGGTCGCAGCCGTGTGCCGGGACTGGCCGCGCTCCCGGTGCTCGGCGCCCTGTTCCGGTTCGACAACAGCCGGGTGGTCAAGCGCAATCTGATGGTGTTCCTGCGGCCCACCGTGTTGCTGATGGCCGAGGACAACATGACCGCCACCCATGGCAAATACAATGTCATTCGTGAGCAGCAGCGGCGCGCCCGGGAACCCGTGCCCAGTCAACGCACCTTGTTGCCCGAAGTGGCGCCGGGTGAGGAAATGGCGCCGGTGGAGGAGGGGGGCGGTGTCCATCGTTGAGGAAGGGGGGCTGCTGCCCTTCGCCTTTGCCCGTCGGCATGGTCTGGTGGTGGGCGAGTTGAGCGAGAATCAGGCGCTCATCTGGTGCCGCCCCGACGCCAATCTGAGTGTGCTGGGCGCCTTGCGGGCGCGGCTCGACCGCCCCCTGCGGCTGGAGGAGATCGATGCCGAGGCCTTCGAGGCCGCACTGAATCGTCTCTATTCCGATGAGGGTGCCGGCGCCGCCGAGGTCATTGACAGTCTCAACCAGGCGGGCGACCTGCATGATCTGGCGCTGGCCCTGCCGGAACCGGCGGACCTGTTGGAACAGGCCGATGACGCGCCCATCATCCGCCTCATCAACGCCATCCTCACCGAGGCAGTGCGGGAGGGGGCCTCGGACATTCATTTCGAACCCTTCGCCAAGGCCATGCGGGTGCGCTTCCGGGTGGATGGGGTGTTGCACGAGGTGCTGCGCCCCAAGGCGGCGTTGGCGCCGCTCTTGGTCTCGCGCATCAAGGTGATGGCGCGGCTCGACATCGCCGAGAAACGCCTGCCCCAGGACGGCCGCATTTCCCTGCGGGTGGCCGGGCGCGCCGTGGACGTGCGTGTGTCGACCCTTCCGTCCGGCCACGGTGAGCGGGTGGTGATGCGGCTGCTGGATCAGCAGGCGGGACGGCTGTCCCTGGCTGAGATCGGCTTTGGCGAGCGGGATCGGGAGCGCTTGGTGGAATGGATCGCCGAGCCCCACGGGATCCTGCTGGTGACCGGTCCCACCGGTTCCGGCAAGACCACCACCCTGTATGCCGCCTTGAGCCGGCTCAACGAGGCCAGCCGCAATATCATGACGGTGGAGGATCCCATCGAGTACTTCCTGGAAGGCATCAGCCAGACGGCGGTCAATCCCAAGGTGGAGATGAGTTTTGCCCGCGGATTGCGCGCCATCCTGCGCCAGGACCCCGATGTGGTGATGGTGGGAGAGATTCGCGATCTGGAAACCGCACGCATCGCGGTGCAGGCCAGCCTGACTGGCCATCTGGTGCTTTCCACGCTGCACACCAACAGCGCCATCGGCGCCGTGACCCGGCTGGTGGACATGGGCATTGAACCCTTCCTGATTGCGTCCACCTTGCTGGCCACCACGGCCCAGCGCCTGGTGCGCCAGCTCTGTCCGGCCTGCAAGCGACCGGCCGCCCCTGATGCGCGTGAGCGTGAGCTGCTGGGCCAGGGCGGCGGGACGGCGCCAGAGGCGATTTACCATCCGGTGGGCTGCGCCGCCTGCCGGCAGACGGGATTCCGGGGGCGCACCGCGATTTACGAACTGATCGGGATCGATGGGCGACTGCGCCGCATGATCCATGACGGTGCCGCCGAGGCCGAGATGGAAGCAGTGGCGCGCCAACAGGCGCCGCCCTTGCGCGAGGCCGGATTGGACAAGGTCCGCGCCGGCGTCACCACCCTGGAGGAGGTCCTGCGGGTCAGCCGGCAGGAATGATCGGACATGGCGGCATTCCAGTTCGAGGCCATTGACGCCCGCGGCGTCCGCCACCGTGGGGTGCAGGAAGGCGACCATCCGCGCCAGGTGCGCGCGCGCTTGCGCGATCAGGGACTCACCCCACTACTGGTGACGCCGGTGAGCGGCGAGGCGGGAGGCGGGCGCCGGGGCGTGCGTGGGATCGGAACCCGCGCCCTGGCCCTGATGACTCGCCAACTCGCCACCTTGCTGCGTTCTGGCGCGCCCTTGGCGGAGGCATTGCACACAGTCGCCGCCCAAACCACCAAGCGGACGCCCCGCAGTGTGCTGCTGGCCCTGCATGGCCAGGTGAGTGAGGGGCTGTCACTGGCGGCGGCGATGCGGCGGTTTGCGCGGGTGTTCCCCGAGGACTATGTCGCTACCGTGGCTGCCGGCGAGCAGACCGGCCACCTCGATGCCGTGCTGGAGCGGCTCGCCGATCACACCGAAAATCGCGACCGGTTGCGGCGCAGCGTGGTGGCGGCGCTGATCTATCCGGCGCTGCTCACTGTGGTGTCGGTGGGCATCGTCATCGCCATGCTGGTGTTCGTGGTGCCCGAGGTGGTGCAGGTCTTCGTGGGAATGAATCGGCCATTGCCCTGGCTGACCCGGGCGCTCATCGCCTTGAGCGCCTTTTTGCGGGACTGGGGCCTCTGGGGGTTGGGGCTGGGGACGCTGGGCCTGATGGCGTTCTTGCGGGCCTTGCGCCGACCGGCCTTCCGTAGCCGCTGGGAACATCTGCTGTTGCGCCTGCCGGTGGTCGGCGATGTACTGGTGGCCACCGACGTGGCTCATTTCACACGCACTTTCGGGCTCTTGGTGAGCAGCGGGGTGCCGGTGATGGAGGCGATGCACATTGCTGCCGCCGTGCTGATCCGGCTGCCGCTGCGCCAATCGGTGCTGGCGGCGGCCGAGCGGGTGCGCGAGGGCAGCAGCGTGTTTGCCAGCCTGCAGCGCACCGGGCGTTTTCCGCCCATGACCCTGCATCTGATTGCCAGCGGCGAGAGCAGCGGGCGGCTGGGGGACATGCTGGAGCGGGCGGCGCAGCAACTGGAACAGGATCAGGAAGCCTGGATCAATACCGCCGTGCGCGTCCTGGAGCCGCTGCTGATCCTGCTCATGGGCGGTGTGGTGCTGGTGATCGTGCTGGCTATCCTGCTGCCGATTTTCGATCTGAATCAACTGATGGCCTAGGGAGAAATCATGCACAAGCGCAAGCGAATGGGGGGCTTCACCCTCATCGAGATCATGGTGGTGGTGGTAATTCTGGGGATCCTGGCGGCCTTGATCGTGCCGAACATCATGGATCGACCCGACATGGCGCGCGTAGCCAAGACCAAGCAGGACCTGCGCGCCTTGCAGACGGCCCTGAACCTGTATCGCCTGGACAATTACCGCTACCCGACCACCGACCAAGGGCTGGAGGCGTTAGTGGAAAAGCCCAGCGTAGAGCCCCTGCCGCCGGCGTATCGGAAGGGGGGTTACCTGGAACGCATGCCCAAGGATGCCTGGGGGCAGCTCTATCTCTACCTCAGCCCCGGCGTGCATGGCGAAGTGGACATCAGCAGCCTGGGTGCCGACGGTCAACCCGGGGGCGAGGGGGTGAACGCCGATATCCAGAGCTGGACGCTGGACTGAGGCGTGGCGCAACGCGGTGCGGGATTCACCTTGGTGGAGTTGATGGTGGTGCTGGTGATCATGGGCATCGTCAGTGCGGCGGTGCTGCTGTCCACCCGTGGCGGGGATCCGGGGCGAGCGCTGCAGCGCGAGGCCGATCGCCTGGCGTTGTGCCTGGATCGAGCGCTCGATCAGGCGCTGGCCGGGCCACGCCATCTGGGCCTGCGACTCGGGCCGCAAGGCTACGGTTTCCTCGCTTATCGCGCCGGCCGGTGGGAAACGCCCGCCGACTCGCCCTGTCCTGATCATGCTTGGCCTGTGGGTTTGCGTTGGCGCGTGCGGGTGGAGGGACGCGCGCTGGCTGCGCCGCCCCTGGGATCCCCCCTGCCTCAGGTGTATCTGTTGGGCAGCGGCGAGGTGAGCCCGTTTCACATTGAGCTGGAAAGGGACGGAGCGCGCCGCATCCTCGTTGGCAACGCGCTGGGGGAGATTCGCATCGAGGCGGCAAATCCTTGAAGCGCGCACGAGGCGGTGCGGGATTCACGCTGCTGGAGGTCATGGTGGCGCTGTTGGTGGTTGCACTGGCCCTGGCCGCCCTGGTCGGCACGGCCGGCCGCTCGGCCACCGATACCGCTCATCTGCGCGATCGCACCGTGGCCGGGTGGGTGGCCCAGAACGTGATCACCGACCTGCGCCTGGAATCCGAATGGCCCGCGCCCGGCCGCCGGCGCGGTCAAGCCGTGATGCTGGGGCGCACCTGGTTCTGGGAGGCGCGCATCCTGCCCGCCGCGGATACCGCCCTGCGCCAGGTTGAGGTCGCGGTGGCACGGGATGCGGCGTTGGAGGATCCCATGGGGCAGTGGGTGACCTACCTGGGGGCGCCGTGAAGGGCCGCAGCGCCGGATTCACCCTGCTGGAACTGCTGGTGGCGATGATGGTGTTTGCCGTGCTTGCAACGCTGGCCTACCAGGGAATCAGCGGCGCCCTGCGGGCCCAGGAGGGGGTGACCGAGACTCAGGCACGCTGGACGGCCTTGCAACGCGCACAGGCGCTGTTTGCCCGCGATATCACGCAGTTGGCGCCGCGTCCCGTGCGCGACGCCCGGGGCGATCGGCAGCCGGCCCTGGTGGCGCGGTCGGGGCAGTTGAGCCTGGTGCGTGGCGGCATGCCCAACCCGCTGGATTTTTCCCGTTCCGATCTCGTGCGGGTCAATTATCGGCTGGTCGACGGCCTCTGGCAGCGTGCCGCCAGCCCGGTATTGGATGCCGCGCCGGGGGATGCGCCGGAATTTGCAACCGTGCTTTCCGGGGTGAGTCGCGCCGAGCTGTTGTGGTTGGATGATGAGGGGCGCTGGCGCGGGGACTGGCCGCCGCCGGACGCGCCGCCGGAGGCACTGCCGCGTGCGCTGCGGCTGCGCTGGGAGCTGGCGGGCTGGGGCACGCTGGAACGGCGCTGGGTGCTGCCGTGACCGCTTCCCGCAAGGCCCCGCAACGGGGGGTGGCTCTGTTGGGGGCGGTGCTGCTGGCGGCAATCGCGACGGTATTGGCCGTCGCCTGGCTTGACCGGCTCCATGGCTTCGCCGGGCGAACCGGGGCGATGCTGGAGGAAGGACAGGCGGACCTCTACGTCGCCGGTATGGAGGCCTGGGCGGTGGCAACGCTGCGCCGCGATCGCCAGCTGGGCACGGTGGACCATCTCGGCGAGGACTGGGCGCGTCCGGCCCGCACGCTGCCGGTGCCTGGGGGTACGGTGGCCGGGACGCTGGTGGATTTGCAGGGCCGCTTCAACCTCAACACGCTGGTGACGGGCGGGCAAGCCAATCCCGCCGCCATCGCCTTGTTCAAGCGGCTGTTGCTGCGGTTGGAACTGCCCGCGGTGCGGCCCGAGGCGGTGGTGGACTGGATCGATCCGGATAGCGTGGCACTGCCGGGTGGGGGAGAAGATGCGCTGTACCTGCGCGCCGAACCGCCTTATCGGCCGGCCAATGCCCCTTTGGCTTCGGTGCAGGAGTTACGCGGGATCGCTGGCGTGGACGGTGCGGCTCTGGCTCGGTTGGCACCCCAGGTGACCGCCCTGCCGGAACAGACTGCCGTCAATGTGAACACGGCCTCCCTCTTGCTGCTGGAGCTATTATCCGGCGGGGGCGGCGGCGAAGCGCTGGCGCGGCGCCGGCTGAAGTCACCTTTTACCAGCCCCCAGGACTGGATTGCGGCGGCACCGGGCACGCCCGAGGAGATGCGCGGTCTGGTGGGGGTCGGGAGTGATTTCTTCCTGTTGGAAACGACGGTGACGGTGGGGCGGAGCGAATGGCATTACCAGACGGAATTGTGGCGCAAGGGAGAGCGGGTGTCAGTGTTGCGGCGCATGCGGGGGATGGCCGATGACGATCGGTTGGCTGGTTCGACTTCCGGCGGATGACACGGCGCCGCTGCGCTGGCGTCGGATTGATGCGCATGCGGCGATGCCGGACTGGCAGGTCGAACCGCCGGACGTCGCAGCGTTGGGATCGGGTCCGGTGTGGGCCTTGGCGCCCACCTCGCGTCTGTTGCTGCAGACGCTGCGGTTGCCGGTGCGTGGGCGATCTGCTCTTGCCCAGGCCGTGCCCTATGCCTTGGAAGAGTCCTTGCCCGGTGAAGTGGAGGAATACCATTTTGTCATCGGGCCGCGCCAGGGGGATGGGGGAATTCCCGCGCTTGCCGCGGCCCGGGCTGACGTGGCGCGCTGGCGTGCGCGCCTGATCCAAGCGGGGATGGGTGCCGCGCCATTGGTCCCCGCCTGCCTGGCCCTCGCCTGGGAGCCGGGAAGCTGGACCGTGGCCCTGGAGCCGGAAGGCGAGGTGAATGTGCGCACTGGGCCTTGGTCGGGATGGGGTTGCGAGCGCCCGGTCTTCGAAGCCCTGTTGCGGCGGATGCTGGCGGATGCGGCGCCGCGTCCGCAACGGTTGCGGTTCGTGGCTGAGGGGGCCGCGCTGCGGGCGCTGGCGCCGCTGCTGGCCGATTGGACGCTTGAGACCTTGTCGCCCACTCAGGCGTGGGATGGCCAGACTTTGGACGCGGCCGTTTCGCTGGCGCTTGATGATGCGTCGACCGGCCGTGGCCCGATGGCATTGGGCGATTTGTTTCAGCGCTGGCGCTGGCCCTTGGCGCTGCTGGCGCTGTGGGGCGTGCTCGCCGGCGGGTTCGTCGGGTATCGCGTCCATACCCTGGAGCGGCAGCGGGTCCTTTTGGCCGGCCAGATGGAAACGCTCTATCGGGACCATTTCCCCGAGGCGCGGCGGGTGGTGGATCCTCCGGCTCAGATGGCCCAGCAATTGGGACGATTACGCCAATCCAGCGGCGTTGATCCGCTGCTGCGCCTGCTGGGGGCAGTCTCCGGCCCGCTGACCGGGTTGCCGGGCTACGCCCTGGACGATCTCCGCTATCAGGATGGTGTACTCGAAATGGCTGTGCGTACCGCTGACCTGGCGGCCCTGGAAGCTTTGTCCGCGCCATTGAGCGAGGCGCGGGTGCGCATGAGTCGGCTTTCGGCCAGCGCTGAGAATGGCGCCACCCGCGCCCGCATTCGGGTGGAGGCACTGCCATGAGGGCGCGGGAATGGTGGGCGCAGCGGACGCCGCGTGAGCGCCAGCTATTGATCCTGGCGACGCTGGTAGTGGTCGTCGCCGCTTGGATCTTGGGGGTGATCCGGCCAGGCATGCAACGGCTGCATGCCCTGGAGACGACGGTGGTCAGCCAGCGCGAACAACTGCGGGAGATGCAACAGGCCGCCAGGGAACTGGCTACGCTGCGTGACGGGGCGGCGAATGCGATTGCGTCGGGCGAGAGTCCCTTGCTGATCACCCAACAACTCACCCGCGACATGGAACTGGAGCCTTTTGTGCGACAGGCGCAAAGCCAGGGCGTGGCGGGTGTCCAGATCAGCTTCAAGGAACTGCCTTATGAGAGCCTGCTGCAGTGGTTGGCGCAGGTGTCGCAACGCGGCTTGCGTGTGCGATCCCTGACCCTGGTGCCGGTCGGCGCGGACGGTCAATGCCAGGTGCAAGTCACGCTGGAAGCGTCTGTAGTCCAGAATTAGCGCCGGGCGATGATCCAGATGGCGTGAATCAGTCCTGGGATGTAACCCAGCAGGGTCAGCACGATATTGAGCCAGAAGGCGCCGGCGAAGCCGACCTGTAGGAACACGCCGAGAGGCGGCAGTAACACAGAAATGATGATGCGTAACAGATCCATTCTATCTCCTCAGGAAGTGGGGTAATTGTAAACGGGAGGCGCTCCGGAAAATATCTGGCTGACTTCTATACTTGGTCGGTGCCGAAAATAAGACCGAATCCCCGACCAGGGGTTCCTCAAGGAGGAGGAGATCATGATCCGGAATTTCATGGAAGATGCCCTGCAACGCTGTGTGCGCCACAATCCGCAGGGAGTGTTTCTGGTTTATGGTGATCAGCGCGTCACTTGGCAGGCGCTGAATGAACGCGCCAGCCGTTTGGCCAGTGCGCTGGCAGCGCTTGGCGTCGGACCGGGGGATCGGGTGGTGCTGATGTTCCACAACTGCCCGGCATTTTTCGAGGCCAATTACGCTGTGCAGAAACTGGGCGCGATACCGGTGCCCATGAACTATCGCTTCACCGCCCGCGAGATCGCCTATCAGGCGAACCATTGCCAGGCCAAGGCATTTTTGTTCGAACGCCTGTGGATGGAGGCGGTCACTGGCGCGCGTGATCAGATGCCGACGGTGATGCACTACGTCGGACTGGACACGCCGGAGTTTCCTGATGCGCTGGAATATGAAGCGCTAATGACCCGTAACGGCGTCGGCTTTCCGGTTGGCCCCACCCATCTGGAGGACACCTGTGTGCTTTGCTACACGGGGGGCACCACGGGCCTGCCAAAAGGCGTGATGCTGACCTATGGCAACCATGTGCGCATGGTGCAATCCATCGTGCGCACGGTGGTGACGCAGTTGGGTCATTTCCAGGTGACGCCTGATCTGGAAGCGATGTTGCGGCATCGCCTGCCGGGTCCTGCCGTGAGCCTGATCCAGTCGCGCGCCGTGCGCTATGTGCTGGGGCGGCGCTGGCTGCAACAAGGCATCATCCGGCTCGCCGACCGCCTGATCGGCAGTGCACTGGCGGTGCGCCTGGGGGCACGCCAGTCGATCAAGGCCATGATGCCGTCATTCCCGATGTTCCATGACGCGGCCTATCAACTGGCCGTGCTCGCGCCGCTGCTGGGCAACATGACGCTGGTGATGCCGCGCGGGGTCAGTTTCGATCCCGAGGCGGTACTCAAGTTAGTCGAACAAGAACGGCCCTTGCTGCTGGGCAATGTGCCCACGGCCTGGCGCATGCTCGTTGATTATGCGGGTATCGAGCGCTTTGATCGCAGTTCCATACTGGCCTGCGCCACCGGCGCCGGGGTGTGTCCGGCCCCGCTCAAACGCAAGATCTTCGCTGCCTTCCCCGGCGTGGTCATCGCCGATGGCTTTGGCCAGACCGAAATGACGCCGGTCACCTCGTTCCGGTTTGATTTCAGTCCCGCGACGCTCAAGGACCATTGCGTGGGCAAGCCAGTGGTGGAAACCCGCATCGTGGATGAGCAGGACCGCGATGTGAAGCGCGGGGAGATTGGCGAAATCATCTACCGCAGCGGCTCGGTGATGAAAGGCTATTTCAACGAACCCGACAAGACCGCCGAGACGGTGCGTGACGGCTGGCTGTACAGCGGCGATCTCGGCTATTTCGATAGCGATGGTGACCTGCGTATCGTGGAGCGCAAGAAGGAGTGCATTTCCAGCGGCGGCGAGAAAATCTTTCCCCACGAAGTGGAGGAAATTCTGCTGGACCATCCCGACATCCAGCAGGTCTGCGTCATCGGCGTGCCGGATGAGAAGTGGGGGCAATCGGTGCGCGCGGTCGTGGTGCTCAAATCCGGCGCCCAGTTGACTGCCGAGGCGGTGATGGCCCATTGCGAAGGCCGCATGGCCGGCTACAAGAAGCCGCGTTCGGTGATCTTTGCGCCTTCGCTGCCGATTTCCCCGGTCGGAAAAGTACAGCGCCGGGAAGTGAAGGAAAGCTTCGGCTCGGTGCTGACGAACGCCTCTGCAGAGGCGTGAAGGCGTCAAGCAACGCTAAAACTGGCCGGCTCCCAATGGCTGAAGGCCAAGTACAGCCTTTGCGGGGTTCATCGATGCGCTGATCGTCGGCGCGTCGCCTTGGAGAGCGCATCACAAGGGCCAAGGATTTGGGTGGGTGCTTGATTAGAGGTCGCCCAATCGGTTCTACTGGCACGGGCTGGTCGTTCCGGAGGCGGTTCAATCCATGCTTATTGCACTTGCATCATGCTTGCATTGCACCAGGCCAGCTTGTTGAAACCCAATGAAGGCTTATGTGGAGGTATATGCATGAAAACCAAAATCGGCGTGTGTGCGCTGTTAGGCTTGGGTGGCATGCTGCCGCTGGCTGCCCAGGCGGGTGACACGCTTCGTCCCTATATTGGCATCAGCTATGTCTATGCCACTGCGCAGGATCTGAAAATTGCCGATCGCGAAATCGAGCTTCCCGAGGACGTGACGGATTTCGATGACGATGTGTCGACCGGCAAGGGCTTTGTCGGATTGGATATTCTTCCCTGGCTGGGCTTGGAAGCACAGTACATCTATCTTGGCGAGACCGAGGAATATGATGTAGAGCTCAAAGGGGACGTCTATACGGGCGCCGCTGTGCTATCGCTGCCCTTGGCCAGCGATTTCGTGACCTTGTTCGTCAAGGGCGGCATGGCTTGGTGGGACGTGGAAGCGAATGGCCCTGGCCGGTTGGATCTGAACCGCGACGGCAGCAACGTGTTCTATGGCGCTGGCGTCAAGTTCAACATCCTGCCCCATCTGAGCCTGCGGGCAGAGTACGAGCGTATCCCTGTTGACAAGGACAATTTCGAAATCAACTTCGATCTTGCTTCCGCGGGCTTGCAGTTCACGTTCTAAAACCCAAGCGGGTTTGATCCGCCATGGACGGTGGATCAAACCACCTTTCAAGTCATATGGTCCGGGTGTAGAGTCATCGGCTGATCCCTTGCAAGACCGCCTTTCCCGGAATCCATGATGAATAAACGCTCAATTGCCCGCTGGGTCGGCTTGTGCCTTGTCGGAGCGGCTTCTGTCTGCTCGGCCGCCGGATCCTTTGACACATGCCTGGGAGACCTTCGCGCTCAGGCGCGGCAGGCGGGTATCCGCCCGGAGACGGTTTCCACCGCCTTTGCCAGTATCCGCCAGCGTCCGGATGTCATCCAGACGGATCGGGGTGGGCAAAGCGAATTTGTCTCCAGTTTCTGGGACTATCTCCAGCGCAGCATCAGTCCGACCCGGCTGCAAAACGGGCAGGCGCTGCTGGAACAGCATCGCCCTCTGCTGGCCCGGATCCATGAGGAATATGGCGTGCCGCCGGAATACCTGGTGGCGTTCTGGGGTCTTGAAACCAACTTCGGCAATTATTTTGGGGATATCCCCACGCTGGATGCCTTGGCGACGCTGGCCTGCGACGCCCGGCGCAGCCGCATGTTCAGCCGTCAATTGATCGATGCGGTGGCCATGATCGATGAGGGGCGACTGGATGTGGCGGATTTACGGGGTTCCTGGGCAGGCGCGATGGGGCATACCCAATTCATGCCCACCACCATGCGCCATTACGCCGTCGACTATGACCGGGACGGCCGCATCGACCTGTGGCGCAGCCTGCCCGATGCCTTTGCGTCCGCTGCCAACTATCTCAGTCGCATGGGATGGCGCAGTGGCGATCGCTGGGGGGAGGAGGTCAGGCTAAGCGATGCTTCGGTCCTCGCCTATGCAGGCTACAAGGAACCCAAACCGATCGCCCAATGGAGCCAGTTGGGGGTGCGGCGTGTGGACGCGACACCCTTGCCGGATCGGGCCACTCCCGTTGCCTTGCTCGCACCGGGTGGCGCGAGCGGGCCGGTATTCGTGACCTACCCCAATTTTCGCGTGATCATGCGCTGGAACGCATCCACCAGCTATGCATTAGCCGTGGGCCTGCTGGCGGATCGGCTGGCGGGTGCTCCGGCGCTCCATGCCCAGGCGCCACGGGTGACCCGCTATCGCCGCGCGGATGGGCGCGAAATGCAGGCGCACCTGAAGACCCTGGGGTATCCCATTGCGCGGCTTGACGGCGTCGTGGGCGCGGAGTCTCGCGCTGCCATCCGCGATTTCCAGCGTCGTTCCGGCCTGCCCATTGATGGGGAACCGGACGAGGCGCTGCTCCATGCTTTACGGGCCGCCACGGGACAAGCCGTGTCCTCATCGACCACGGATGCATCGCAACCGGAAGGATTGCCTATCCCGTAGATTACGGGCCGCGTGGCCAGAGGTACTCGGCAGGAGATTCCTGGATCCAAGCCGTATACAGCGACTGCAAGGCTTCCGCTGTCAGCCCGGCCAAGGGCAATGGCGTACCCACGCACAGTTGATGCGCTCTGCCGTGGCGGTGGTAATGCAGGGGGAGCACCACGGCGCCACTGCGGTGCGCCAGTCGCGACACGGCGTGTGAGGCAGCCGACTGGCTGGCACCCGCCATCCCGTAGTCAGCCAGGATGAGTATCGTTTCGCCCCGCATCAGGCTGCGGCGAATGGCCCGGCCATCCGCACCATCGATCAGTCCGCCACCCGTGCGATGACCCAGACGCGCGAGCAATTGCTGGAACAGGCGATGCCTGAACATGCGCGCGACGACTCGCAGCGGGACCCGCTCGGCCAGTGCGCGCACCGCCAGCGGCAGGCCTATGAAATGTCCCGCCAACAGGATCACGGGCACGCCCCGGCGTTGCAAGGCGACAAGCTGCGGCCAGCCGACGATGTGAACCCGACCCGTCACACGCGCCGGATCCGCCCAAAGTGAATCGATCAACTCGAAGATTCCCCGGAGGCGACACTGGAGATGGGCGCGGTGTGTGTGTGTCTGCCAATCAAGATCCCGATCCGGGAAACAGGCGGCCAGGGAGGCGCTGAACGAAGCCCTGCCCGGACCGATCCTTTCCAGGAAGAAAGCCAGCATGCGGCTGGAAATCTGGCCTATTGCAGGGGGCAACCGGGCAATGCACCAACCGGTCGCATCCATGACGGTCAATAGGACCGTTCCCATTCTGTTTCTCCCGCAGTTTCTCCCAGCCGTCTCGACTGGAACCGCTCCCCTGACCCGCTTGAAGCGCTCTGGACCGGCACGTCTGCGCGACAAAATGCCGCAAGGGCGTGTTCCACCACAGCCCAACCGGCGCCGGGTCGGCAAACCTGCTCGCTCAAATGGCGCCGGAAGGCACGCGCGCCGGGTAGCCCGTTAAACAGCCCCAGCAGCGGCCGCGTCAAGGCATTGATCGGCGTACCGGATGTCAACTCTCCCTGCGCATGGACCCCATAGGTATGTACCACGTCAACACGATCCGGGACGGGATGGGCGTCCCCATAAAAGCAGGCGTCGACGCCCGCGAGCCGATACGGGCTGTCATAGATCGCTCGGCCCAGCATGACGCCATCCAAACCCTCGCCTGCGACGCGGGCGGCGTCGAGATCGGTCAAGCCACCGTTCAGGATGATCTCGAGATCTGGCATCGCGGCCTTGAGCCGGTGTACCCGTTCGTACTGAAGCGGGGGAACGGTGCGGTTTTCATGGGGGCTCAAGCCTTTCAGCCAGGCCTTGCGGGCATGAATGATGAAAGTCCGGCATCCGGCGGCGGCGACGGTGGCGACGAAGTGGTGCAAATGGGCGTCGTTGTCCAGATCGTCGATGCCCAGGCGGGTCTTGACCGTGACCGGTATTCGCACGACCGCCGCCATGGCCGCAACGCAGTCGGCGACCCGTGCCGGTTCGGCCATGAGACAGGCGCCGAACTGCCCGCCCTGGACGCGATCGCTGGGGCAGCCCACATTCAGGTTCACCTCGTCATAGCCCCATGCCTGCGCCAGAATGGCGCAACGCGCCAAAGCCGCCGGATCGCTGCCACCGAGCTGGAGCGCCAGCGGATGCTGAATGGCGCTGTAGGTGAGCCAACGCTCGGGCTGTCCGCGCAATAGCGCGCCGGTGGTGACCATTTCGGTATACAGCCAGGCATGGCGGCTGATCAGGCGCATGAGATGGCGCGCGTGGCGATCGGTACAATCCAACATGGGCGCCACGCAGAAGCGACGGGGAGGCAATCTGTCCATGCCGCTAGTTTACCTGCACTCGCAGCGCTTGATTCGGGCATCATCATCCCCACCCTGCCAGTGATTCCCCGCTGGCTTTACTCGCAACGATAAGGGTCGTCGCATCATGCAGTTCAAGGATTATTACCAGACACTTGGTGTCTCCCGGGATGTTTCCGAAGAAGACCTGAAAAAGGCCTACCGACGCCTTGCGCGTAAATACCATCCGGACGTGAGCAAGGAGGCCGATGCGGAGACCCATTTCAAGGAGATTAATGAAGCCTACGAAGTGCTCAAGGATCCGGAAAAGCGCGCCGTCTACGATCGGCTCGGCAGCCAATATCGCGCCGGGGATGCCTTCCGCGCGCCACCGGGGTGGGACGGTGGATCGCAGTTTGATGTTGAAGGAATGGGCGGTGGCTTCAGCGATTTCTTCGAGACCCTGTTCCGCGGCCAGGGGCGCCGCGGCGGCTTTGGTGGGGCCCGGCGAGGCAACGACCAGATGGCCAGCGTGGTCCTGCCGCTGGAGGAGGCCTATCGCGGCGGGCAGCGACGGATCAGCCTGTCCGGACCGGGCGGGACACGCACCCTGGATGTCCAGATTCCCGCTGGCGTCATGTCGGGGCAGCGCATTCGGCTGGCCGGACAGGGGGAGGCCGGGACTGGGGGCGGCGCGGGTGATCTGTACCTGGATCTCGAGATCGCGCCCCATCCGCTGTTTCGGCTGGAAGGGCGTGATATTTACCTCGAGCTGCCCGTGACCCCATGGGAAGCCGTGCTGGGAGCCACCATCACGGTGCCCACCCTCGGCGGACCGGTCCAGGTCCAGGTTCCGCCGGGCAGCCAGAGCGGGCGCCGTTTGCGCCTCAAGGCACGCGGTTTTCCGGGATCACCGCCGGGTAATCAATACCTCAGCCTGCAGATCCAGATTCCCCCCATTGGTTCGGATCGGGAAAAGGCACTCTATGAGGAGCTCAGCCGGATTTCGACGGGGTCGGTGCGGTCCCATTGGCCGGTGTGAATCCCTGAAGCGGAGCAAGCTGGGCGCTATCGTAGAATCGAGCGTCGTGGTGTTATCAAGATGAACTCTGCATGACGACGACTTGAAGCGCAGTAAACCGCGAGTCGGTTGCGGTCAAGCAATGCGCGGCCAGGAACTCAGGAGCAAGGCTGGCGCCTTAGGGAAACGCTGAAATATTCAGCGTTTCCCGTAGCGGAGGGACGCGCTGCCAAGATCGGCGGCTGTAAGCTGCTGATCTTGTGAGCCATCGGAAAAACCATGCTTTTCCGATGGCGGGCGCCGAGAAATCCAGGATGGATTTATTCAGCGCTTCCTTAGTTGCCGCGACTGATGGCAGCGCTGGGAGGGAGCAGCCGGCGAAGGGCCGCGGCAATCCCGATGGCGTCCAGGCCACAGGCGCTGAGTAGCTCTTCCCGCGTCCCGTGTTCCAGGAAGTGATCCGGCAGGCCCAGATGCGTGACGGGCACACTCAGGCCATGGCGGGCGAGGCACTCGGAGACGGCGCTGCCCGCGCCGCCGGCGACTGTGTTGTCTTCCACGGTAACCAGTTGCGTGTGGGTGCGGGCGAGTTCGATCACCAGGGCTTCATCCAGCGGTTTGATGAAGCGCATGTTGACCACGGTGGCGCCCATGGGCTGGGCGGCCTCCAGTGCCGGCGTCACCATGGCGCCGAAGGCCAGGACGGCGAGGCCTCGACCCGGATGCCGGATTTCGGCGCGGCCCAGGGGGAGGGGCGGGGCGTCGACCTGGAACGGGATGCCGGGGCCGGCGCCGCGCGGATAACGCACCGCAGTAGGCACCTTTAGAGCCAGGGCGGTATTGAGCATGGCGCAACATTCCGCCTCCTCCGCCGGCGCCATGATCACCATGTTGGGGATGCAGCGCAGAAAGGAAAGATCGAAGGCGCCATGATGGGTGGCGCCGTCCTGCCCCACCGGCCCGGCCCGGTCGATCGCAAACACCACCGGCAGGTTCTGCAGCGCCACATCATGGATGAGCTGGTCGTAGGCACGTTGCAGAAAGGTGGAATAGATGGCCACCACGGGGTGCATCTCCTCACAGGCGAGCCCCGCCGCCAGCGTCACGGCATGCTGTTCGCAGATGCCCACGTCGTAATAGCGCTCCGGGAAACGTTTTTCGAATTCCACCAGGCCCGAGCCTTCGCGCATCGCAGGCGTGATGGCGACGATTTGGGAGTCACGGGCCGCCGCCGCGCAGATCCAGGCCCCGAATACCTGGCTGTAGGTGGGCTTGGCGCCCGGAGTGCTGGCAGGCAGCGTGCCTGTATGGGGGTCGAAGCGGGTGACACCATGCCATGCGACGGGATCGTTTTCGGCGGGTGCGTAGCCTTTGCCCTTGCGGGTGACCACATGCAGAAACTGGGGTCCGGGACGGTTGCGCAGGTTGCGCAGGGTATCGATCAGGACGGGCAGGTCGTGGCCATCGATGGGGCCGATGTAATTGAAGCCCATCTCCTCGAACAGGGTGCCAGGGGCAACCATGCCTTTCACATGTTCCTCGGCGCGTCTGGCGAACTCCCATACGGGGGGAACATGGCGCAGGACCTTTTTCCCCTCCTCGCGGATGCTGGTATAGAAATGCCCCGAGAGGATACGCGCCAGGTAATTGGACAAACCCCCCACGTTCGGCGAGATGGACATCTCATTGTCGTTCAGGATCACCAGCAGGTCGGCACGCAGGTGGCCCGCATGGTTGAGGGCTTCATAGGCCATGCCGGCGGTCATGGCGCCATCGCCGATGATGGCGGCCACCCGGCGGCGCTCTCCCCGTGCCCGGGCCGCCAGCGCCATCCCCAGGCCGGCGCTGATCGAGGTGCTGGAATGCCCGACGCCAAAGCTGTCGAATGGGCTTTCTGCGCGCTGGGGGAAGGGCGCCAGGCCATGCAGCTTGCGGATGGTGGGCAGCGCCGCGCGGCGGCCGGTCAGGATCTTGTGTGGATAGGTCTGGTGGCCCACATCCCACACTAGGCGATCACGGGGCGTGTCGAACAGATAGTGCAAGGCAATGGTGAGTTCCACCGTGCCCAGATTGGCGGCGAAATGACCGCCGGCCTCACCGATGGTCTGGATCAGGTAGGCGCGCAGTTCCGCCGCCACCGCAGCCAGCGACGATTCGGGCAACAGGCGCAGCGCTTCAGGGGAATCGATCTGCGCCAGCAACGAGGGAAGTGGGCTCATGGCACCGGGCGTCGTTGGGGAAAGCAGTGGATTATCAGCCTGCGACGCCTCTGTCATCAAGGATAGCCTGTGGCGCGCTGAGCGGGCAGCTTCAGCAATGCCGGTTCAGCAGTTCATCGGCGAGCGCACGCAAGGGATCGGCAGCCGCGCCGAAGGGCGCCAATTCGTCCAGTGCTTGCTGATGCAGTTGGGCTGCGCATTGCTGGGCAGCAGCCAAGCCCATTAACTGCGGATAGGTGGCTTTGTCATGGGCCAGATCGGCGCCTTGGCGTTTACCCAGGGTCGCCGTGTCGACCGTGAGATCCAGGATGTCGTCCCGGATCTGGAAAGCCAGTCCCAGCGCCGCCGCACAACGGTCCAGTCCCGCGTATGCGGGTGCATCTTCGGGCAAGGCCAGATCCGCAGCCAGTCGCACCGCTGCGCAAATCAGGGCGCCGGTCTTCTGGCGGTGGATGGTTTCCAATTGGCGTTCATCAATCTGCCCGGCACTGACGGCCAGGTCCATGGCCTGCCCCCCCGCCATGCCCAAGGAACCACAGGCGCGGCTCAACGTGCGGATCTGGCGCAGTTGCTGCGCAGCTGTTGGGCCATTCGCCAGGGGACGCGAGAGCAATTCGAAGGCCAGGCACTGGAGGGCATCCCCGGCGAGGATGGCGGTCGCCTCGTCGAATGCGCGATGCGTGGTGGGGCGGCCTCGGCGTAAATCGTCATCGTCCATGGCCGGCAGGTCATCATGCACCAGGGAATAGGCATGGATGAATTCCACTGCGCAGGCCGCATCATCCACCCAGTCCAGGGGAATGCCCAGCAGACTGCCGGTGGCATAACACAAGGCTGGGCGCACCCGTTTGCCACCTCCCAGTACGGCATAGCGCATGGCGGCATGCAGTTTTTCAGGTACCACATGGGCCGGCGGCAGGCGGGCTTCCAGCGCGGCGTCGGCCCGGCTGCGCCACTGGCCCAGGACGGGACATACGGGTGACGCGGCATTCATCCCGCAGGATCCGGCTCGAAGGGGGTCAAGGGCGCTGCGGCGCTGGGCTGGGTCAGGGCCATCACACGCTGTTCGGCCTGCTGTAGGGCTTGCTGGCAACGACGTGTCAGCTGCACGCCGCGCTCGAAGCGCTCCAGGGACTGTTCAAGGGTGAGTTCGCCCCGCTCAAGCTGTTCCACCAGGGTTTCCAGCTCTTCGAGCGCGGTTTCGAAATTCAGTTGTTCGGTGTTCACGCGGCACGGCAGATCACAGGATTGGGGCTTCATGCTGCCTCAGCGGTCGCGCAAAATCCAGTCAGGAGCGCCCGTGGAAGGCAGGCAGAGGAATGTACTGGCGAGGCTTAGTTGCGCACTGGCACAATGGGCACCGGCTCCGGAACAGAACGCTGTTTCCCATGGTCTCATGGCGCATGGCCCCAAACGTGGGGTTTACGCTTCACCCCAGGCAAATTGTTCAGGGGAGCGATGTCCTCCGGGGCACGCGCAAGGACCCGTTTCAAAGCACGACGATCGACATGTTCCTTAAAGCACAACGGTGAGCGCCATGACTTGGATGAAACGCATTTTTCTCTTCGGCTTGACCAATATCGCGGTGATCGTGCTGTTGACGATCGTCATGCGCGTGCTGGGCCTGGATCAGGCCGTCGCGATACGGGGTGGAAATCCCGTTGCGCTACTTGTTTTTGCTGCCGTCATGGGGATGGGGGGTTCCTTCATTTCTTTGGCGATGTCCAAATGGATGGCCAAGCGCTTCATGGGGGTCCGTGTGATCGAGCAGCCTGGCAGCGCCTTGGAACGCTGGCTGGTGGACACGGTCGCGCGCATGGCCCGCGATTCGGGGATCGGTATGCCGGAGGTCGGGATCTTCGATAGCCCCGATCCCAATGCGTTTGCCACTGGCATGTCGCGCAACAACGCACTGGTGGCGGTCAGTACCGGGTTGCTGCAGCGCATGCGGCCGGAGGAGGCCGAAGCGGTGCTGGGCCATGAGGTTTCCCATGTGGCCAATGGGGACATGGTGACCCTGGGCCTGCTGCAGGGCGTGCTGAATACCTTTGTGATTTTCCTGTCCCGCATCATTGGCATGGTGGTGGACAATGCCCTGTCCCGTGGCGAAGAGCGCCGCGGCTCGGGTGTCGGGTATTTCGTGACGGTGATCGTGGCGGAAATCGTCCTGGGCCTGTTGGCCACCGTAATCGTTATGGCGTTCTCGCGCTGGCGTGAGTTCCGCGCGGATGCAGGGGGCGCCAGGCTCACCAGTCGCGCCGCAATGATTGGCGCCTTGGAACGTTTGCGCGAAGCCCACGAGCCGGCTCAGATGCCCGATCAACTGCGGGCCTTTGGCATCCGCAGCGGCGGCGGCATGATGCGTTTGTTCATGAGTCATCCGCCCTTGGAGGAGCGCATCGCCGCCTTGCGCGCCGCAGGCTGATGGGCGTGTCGTTTTGATGACTTCAGGCCCGCTGCACTTGCGGTGGCGGGCGGGATGTCCGTTCAGGGGAGCGCAGCACGACCTCTGGTTCCTGAACATAATGCCCCTGGAGATAGTGCACACCCAGTTGCCAGAGCACGGCCAGTGCATTCGCGTTTTCCACATGCCCGGCGATGACGCGGATATCGTGGCGCTCGGCATGTTCCACGATCTGGCGAATACGGCCCTGGGCCTCCTGGCTTTCGGTCACTTCCTGCAGCAGTCCTGGCGCCAGCTTGAGGAATTGCGGTGAGATATGGCTTGCCAGCTGCAGCGCATGCGGGCTGCGGCCGAAATGATCGATGGCGAGGGGATAGCCCTGGACTTTCAGCATCTGCGAGAGACCGAGCACGCTTTTGAGGTTGGATTCGACCTGCTCCTCGGCAATCTGCAGGTAGAGTGGCGCGGGCGTTGCGGTTTTCGGGAGATGCGCTTTCAGCCAATCCACAGTATCCGCGGCCACGATACTGGCACCCGACAGCTTAACGAACAGCCCTTTTTGATGGAGATCTCCCTGTTGATCGCCCAGCACATGCAAGGCGTGCGCCAGCACCCAGCGGTCCAGTTCCGTGGCGATGCCGGTTCGTTCCGCAGCGGGCCAGAAGTCGGTTGGCGAGAGTTCCTGCCCCCGCTCATCCATCATCCGCAAACGCACCTCGTAATATTCCGCTGCGCTGCCATTGAGCGAGGAGATCGGTTGGTAGACCAGCCGCAGGGTATTTTGAGTCAAGGCCTGGCGTAGCCGCTCGGCCCAGGTGGCATCGGCCTGCTGGGTGGCCGCGACGGGGTTGTGCAATTTGGCCAGGCCCACCTGCAGGCGCGCACTGCGTGCATCCGAGGCGGCACGTTCGGCTTCCAATAGTGCCGATTCCAGTGCAATCTCCTCTTCACTTGGCCATTCCCGCAGGCCAAAGATGCTCCGCATCACCCGGCTCTGCGCGCCGACCTCCACGACCTGCTGAGTCAATTGCGCCTGCCAGCGCACCGCTTGGGTCTGCGCTTCCTTGGTATTCGACGCGGTGTAGACCGCGGCCACCCAGAAATCCCGCAGTTGAATTGCCACGCCGCCCTCAGGCAGCAGCGCCTGGAGTGCCTGGACATAGGCCTGCGTTGCAGCCTCGCAGGCGACATAGCCCACACTGGGCAGCAGTTCCGGTAGCTCGTCCAGCTGCACGGCAAGCAGGAAGCGGGAACCGGTTGCTGGAAAGGGCAGTGCCGCCAGTCGTTGGAGGTTGGTCGCAAACTGATGGGGCCCGATGGGCTGTTCAGCCGGGGGGGTGGCCCGCAGTTGCTCGTAACGGCTTTCCAGGTCAGCGAATTGGGTTTGGATACGGGCGAGATCCTGTTCCAGATGTGCCAAGTGTTGCTGTTGCCGCAAGCCTTCGGTGCGGGCCTGAGCAAGTTCCCGTTCAACTGCAGGATCGGATGGCGGCGCGGGAATCAGGATTTGCACGCCCTCCTGGTCGCCAGATTGTGCCCATCCCAAATGCCACTGCATGGCAAACGTGCTGCCATCGGCTCGCCGTCCAGTAACGGCAATGGCGTCCCTGGGCAAACGCCCTTGCTGGGCCTCCCGCAAACAACGCTTGACCGCATCCCGGGAAGCGGGTGCGATCACATCCATGACCGGATTGCCCTCCAAGGCCGTCGGCGCGTCGTATCCCAGCAACCGAGCGTAGGCAGGATTAACGCGAAGATGGACGCCTTCAGCAACCCAGGCCATGGGATCGGAGGTATGGGTCACGAAATGTTCCAATTGGCTGCGCCATTGCGTCGCTTCCTGTTCCAGGATGAGTTGCTGTTGGGCCGCTTGAGTCAGCGTCACCTCCCGCAGTGCAACGGCGGCCAGTAACTCGCCGGCGCCGCGGTCGACCAAGTGAGCGGCGCCTTGAGCAAGGGCGGCTGCCATCCGCGAGGAATCCGGACTGTCGCCCAAGGCGATGACTGGGATCGGCGGCTGGAAACTCATGGCCCGCGCCACGGCGTCCTCCAGGGAAACCGGGCCATTTGCTTCGGGGCAAATCAAGACATCGGGCCGGTCGCTTGTGAGGGCCTGCGCCAGGTTAGCGCTATCGGGCAGGTGCCGGGTGCGCACGCGCAGCCCCGCATTGCGCAACAGGCTGCCCACGCTCTCGGCCGCGTTGGGCGCGCGATCCACGATCCAAACCGAAAGCAGGGCGGGGGCGTGGGCGTTCAAGTTGCTATCTCCTGGGCGGTGGCTCACCGCTGTATTCATCCATGGGTTCATGCGCCTGGGCCCAGCGCACCGGGAGAATCCGTTTGGCCGGATCGTTTGCCGCTTCCCGGGCCAGGCGCGGTACCAGATACCCCGGCAGCCGCGCCGCGACCTCGCCCATGAGCCGCTGGGCTCGCTCCATATCCACCTCGAAGTGGGCGCCGCCCTGGACCCGATCGAGCAGATGCAGGTAGTAAGGCAGCGCGCCCAATTCAAACAACCGCTCGCTCAGGTCAACCTGTGCAGTCACCGTGTCATTGATGCCGGCCAACAGTACCGCTTGGTTGAGCAGCACCGCTCCGGTTTGTCGGATGCGCATCAAGGCTGCAGCCACCGTTTGATCCAGCTCCTGGGCGTGATTGCTGTGCACGACGATTACCCATTGGAATCGGCGGTTTTGCAGCCAACTTGACAGCCGCTCGTCAACCCGCTCGGGCAGGACGATGGGTAGGCGGGTATGGATGCGCAGGCGCTTGAGATGGGGAATCTCGGCCAGTGCCGCCACCAGTTCGGTTAGCTTCTCATCCGGCAGACTCAAGGGGTCGCCGCCGCTCAGGATCACCTCGTTGATGTTGGCGTCATCGCGCAGATAGGCCAGTGCCTCGCTCCAGCGGCTGCGGGCGGCATGGGCTTCGCTGTAAGGAAAATGACGACGGAAACAATACCGGCAGTGAATGGCACAGGCACCGGTCAAGACCATCAACGCGCGGCCGTGGTACTTGTGCAGCACGCCACCCGGCCGCCGACTGGGACCATCGCCCACCGGATCAAGGAGAAAGCCCACTGCCGGCATTGCCTCTTGCCCCAGCGGCAGGACCTGACGCAGCAAGGGATCGGCCCAGTCGCCCGGACGCATGCGATCGACGAAGCCGCGTGGGACGCGCAATGGGAAGGGCGAGTGCCGGTCGATCGGGTAGGGGGCCTGCGCCGGATCGAGCCGCAGGAGTCTCAGCAGTTCATCCACACCCTGCACACCCTGGGCGAGCAGCGATTGCCAGCGCGGCGGCTGTGTCGGGGAAATGCTTCGGGTTATCATGGCGCTCCTGCGGTATCCGTCACGGTTGTTCGGGATGGATGCAAAACGACGCATTTTGACACCCCAGCGGGTCTTTTGGCGGCGCCTTGGGCGCCTTCCGTCGATCCGCTCCATTTTGTTGACGGGACATCCATGGCAATTTACAGCACCAATGAATTCAAAGGCGGCCTCAAGGTCATGCTCGACGGCGATCCGTGCAGCATCCTGGAAAACGAGTTCGTCAAACCCGGCAAGGGCCAGGCATTCAACCGTGTCAAATTCCGCAATCTCAAGACCGGCCGGGTGATAGAGCGCACCTTCAAGTCGGGGGACACCATCGAATCGGCCGACGTAGTGGAAGTGGAAATGCAGTTTCTCTACAGCGATGCGGACAACTGGCATTTCATGGTCACCGACACCTTCGAGCAACATGCTGCCACCCCCGCCGCGGTGGGTGAGTCGGCCAAGTGGATCAAGCCCGAGGATCTGTGCACCGTCATGCTTTACAACAACATGCCGCTGAGCGTGACCCCGCCTAATTTCGTGGTGCTGCGCATTGCCGAGACCGATCCGGGGATGCGTGGCGACACTGCCAGCGGCGGCGGCAAGCCGGCGACCCTGGAAACCGGCGCCGTGGTGCGGGTGCCCTTGTTCGTGGAGCAGGGTGAGTTGATCAAAGCCGACACCCGCACCGGCGAATACGTTTCCCGCGTCAAGGAGTAATCCTTGCGCAGCGCCGGGTGCTGGCGGCCCAGCGCATCCTTGCAGGTCTTGCAGGCGCGCGCCCGGATGCTGGCCCGCATCCGGGCCTTTTTCGATGCGCGCGGCGCGTGGGAGGTGGAAACGCCGCTGTTTGCTGCCGCCTGTGCCAGCGATCCCCATCTGCAAGCCATCCGGCTGGCCGATTCCCCATGGGGGCCACGCTACTGGCAGACCTCCCCCGAGGCGCATATGAAGCGCTTGCTGGCGGCCGGCTCGGGTGCGATCTACCAGATCTACCGGGCGGCACGGGCAGGGGAGCGGGGACGTTTCCACCACCCCGAATTCACCCTGCTGGAATGGTATCGGCCGGGCTTCGACCACCGCGCCCTGATGGTCGAGGTGGATGCGCTGCTGCGTGCGCTGCTGATCGAGGGACCGCAGCTTGGGTTGACCGAAACCCTGACCTACCGCGATGCCTTCCAACGCCATGCGGGGCTGGATCCGTTCGTGGTCGATGCGGCGCAATGTCGTGCCCAGTTGACCACCGCCGGAATCGGCTTGTCAGTGGGCGCTGCTGACCTGGACCGGGACGGTTGGCTCGACCTGATCATGACACATTGCGTCGCTCCCCATTTGGGCCGGGCGGGGCCCTGTTTCATCACGGACTATCCCGCCTCGCAGGCCGCGATGGCCCGGTTGCTGCCCGGCGAGCCGCAGGTGGCTGCCCGTTTCGAGCTATATCTGCATGGCCTGGAGCTGGCCAATGGCTATCATGAACTCAGCGATGAACCGGCACAGCGGGCCCGCATTGCAGGCGACATGGCTTGGCGCGCTGAGCATGGTCTACCGCCGGTGCCGGTGGACGAGGCACTCCTGGCGGCGTTGGCGGCTGGTTTGCCCGATTGCGCCGGGGTGGCACTGGGAATGGACCGACTGGTCATGATCGCCACGGGCGCATCCGATATCGACGCCGTCCTGGCCTTCCCTGTCGAACGGGCTTGAAGCGGAAACATTCCGGGCTGATGATGCGAAACGATCTGCTGCGGGGAAAATGCCATGGAAGGACACTACGAGTTCATCGGGCGCTTTGAGCCGGTCCTGCGGTTTGCCGCGCCCCCTGTGGACGCGGCTTGGTGGTTCATCTGCGATGGCGCGCGCCTGCTGGTGAACCGTCAGCCCGACGGCAGCTGGAGCGTGCCCCTCGTGCGCCAGCCGGCTTGGTTGGGGCTGCCTCTGGATCAAACGCCGCATCCCCTGGGCTATCTGGATGGTGTGCCTTGCTACGGTCTGGGTGCCGATGGCGGTGTCAGCCCCGCGGATCCGAACGGGCAGTGGATGGACCTGCGCCGCCTGTTCGATCGTTTGCCCGCCGATCTCTTTCTGCTGGCTGGACGGGCCATTCAGATCGTGGCCTGGGATCGCACCCACCGCTATTGCGGCCACTGCGGTACGGCGCTTGTCTTTGCCGAAAACGATCGCGCCAAGCAATGCCCCGCCTGCAGCCTGCGCCAGTTTCCACGTCTGGCGCCGGCGGTAATGGCCATGGTGGTGCGGGGTTCGGAGGTATTGCTGGCGCGCGGCCCGGAGTTTCCGGTGGGGCTGTTCAGCATCCTGGCCGGCTTCGTGGAGCCGGGGGAGACGCTGGAGGCCTGTGTGCGCCGTGAAGTGTACGAGGAAGTGGGCATTTTTGTCGGCCCCATGCGCTACCTGGGGTCCCAGCCCTGGCCTTTTCCGCATTCCCTGATGATCGGTTTTGTCTGCGAGTATGCGGGTGGGGATCTGCAGCCGGACGGCGTGGAGATCGTGGAGGCGGACTGGTTCGATTATCGTCATCTGCCTGCTCATCCGGGGGCCATGAGCCTGGCGGGGAGGTTGCTGGATCATTTTGTGGCGGATTGTGAACAGCGTTTCGGCAGCGG
>Ga0209851_1000023_pt1 | contig 77400 bp, 71 predicted proteins | sample GWRWT4_14Oct14_FD_187195 | JGI IMG/M metagenome (GOLD analysis project Ga0209851, IMG submission 187195) | Sand microcosm microbial communities from a hyporheic zone in Columbia River, Washington, USA - GW-RW T4_14-Oct-14 (SPAdes) (version 2) | ecosystem: Engineered > Artificial ecosystem > Sand... | reverse complement strand
GCCGGTTCTGGCGGAGTATCAAAAGCGCGTGTCGTCCCGCCCAAAAGTTCTGGAGGCATTGAGGGCCGAGGGCCTGGCTTAGAACTGCTCCCGTAATTCGCTGCCGTGCTGAACGAGATCGCGCCAAAAATTCGAGCCGAACTGAAATGGGTGCTGCGCGTCGATGGCCATACCGACACGGTGCTGATTTTAACGGATCGCTTCCGATCCAACTGGGATCTGTCCAGCGCGCGCGTAACCGCCGCACCGAATTGAAACTGACGGAACGCACGGAACGCTGAGATTCTTATGCACCATCCCGGTACCAGGCCAGCACGTAAATCCGCACGGCGCTGGACAGGCCGCCTGCCTGCTTGCCTGTAGTGGGGCGCGCGGCGTCAATTTCACAAATTAATCCATTGACGGATTTATTCTGCGCCAATGCGATATGTTGAAGCGCGTCCCAGAAGGCTGCTTCCAGTGAAATACTGGTCCGGTGCCCGGCAAGGGTTACCGAACGCTTTACCGGCGTGCCTGCTTGACTGTGTCTCATTGCTCCTCCGCCTGGCGCCCTATATCCCTTTGTCGCGTCCAGGGCCAGCGCCATGCATGACAAAAGGCAGATTTCATTAACCGGATATGCAAGCACGGCATTTAATGCGTGAACAGCAGCAGCACGATCCCGCCCACGACCAGCCCCGCGCCCGCCAGTTCAAGCCGCAGGATTTTTTCCTTAAACAAAAACACCGAAGAGCCGATTGCAAACAATAATTCAATCTGTCCCAGTGCGCGCACATAGGCGGCGTTTTCAATCGTCATGGCGGTGAACCAGCCCATCGACGCCAGCGCGCCGGTAATTCCCACCAGCAGGCTTACTTTCCAGTTGCGCAGAGTCGCGGTTAATTGGCCCGGTTCGCGCCAGGCAATCCATGCGGTCATGAAGATGGTCTGAAACAGCATGACGCATAACAGCGTATAGGCCGCGGGCATCAGAAAATCAGGCCGCTCAAGGCTCAGCGATGCGGCGCGGTACGACACTGCGGAAATTCCAAAACATGCGCCCGCGCCGATCCCCATTAATGCCGGACGTTCCAGAAGCGACGAGAAAAACAGCCTGAGTGTCGTGGCTGTTCTGGAGGCCGAAATCAGCATCACGCCAATCAAGCTGATCACAATGGCGGCGGCGGACCCCATGCTCAGCCTGTCCCCCAGCACCACCAGACCAAACAGCGCCGTTTGCACGGTTTCGGTTTTGGCATAGGCCGAACCAATGGCGAAATTGCGGTAGGCGAACAGCGCCACAGTCAGAATGGTTCCCATAATTTGCGCCAGTCCACCCGACAGGCAGTAACCGAGAAACGCCATATCCGGCGTGGGCAGCGCAGCATCCGTTCCATAAGCCAGCGCCAGGACATAAAGCGCCGCCAGCGGCAGGCCAAAGGAAAAGCGCACATAGGTGGCCGCCGTCGCGGACAGTTCACTGGTCAGCCGCTTTTGCAATGTGGTGCGCACATTTTGCAAAAAGGCGGCGGCAATTGTCAGGGGAATCCATAGGGGCACGCGCGGTTATGTATCCGGGCCCGCCGCCAATGTCCAGCCGCGCAGGCGCCCGTGGCCCGGAATTTTCGTCGCATCTGCGCACGAAGCAGCTAGAATGCCGTCCATCGCTATTCATACAAAGATAGAAAGCAGACATGACCCAGCAACAACCCGATTTCCTGCCACCCGCAGGCCATGTGCGCGCGGCCCGCGCCGTCCGCCCCAAACAGGCATCCACCCTGATCATTGTGCGCCGCGACCAGGCGCAACCCCAGGTTCTAATGGGCCGGCGCAGCGCCGGGCACAAATTCCTGCCCGGTAAATTCGTATTTCCCGGCGGCCGGGTGGACCGGGGCGATCTGCATGCCCGCCCCCATGCCGGTCTGCGCCCGGAGGTGGAGGCGCGCCTGACCACAAGCTGCACCCCCATTCAGGCCCGCGCCCTGGCCATGGCGGCGATTCGTGAAACGTTTGAGGAAACCGGCCTGCTGATCGGGCGCAAGGATGCGCCCCCCATCAAAAGCCGCGAACAGGTCTGGTCGGATTTTTGCAGCTATGGCGTGGCGCCTTCGCTGGATATTATGGATTATATCGGCCGCGCGATTACCCCGTCATTCCAGCCCAAACGCTTTGACGCGCGGTTTTTTATGGTCGAGGCCGAGCATATTCACGGCGATCTGCACGATACTTCCAATGCCTCGGGTGAATTGCTGGAAATCCACTGGCTGCCCATATCCGAGGCGAAAAAGCTTGAATTACAGGGCATTACGCTCCTGATGCTGGACGAAGTGGAAAAACGCCTGACCCTGCCCACGGCGCGGGCCACCGAACTGCCCATCCCATTCTATTATTTCAAAGGCAAAAAGCGCCTGCGCGAGGATCATTAACCCCAACTTTACTTGACTTTTGCCGGTCGGGCGCTAATGTGCGGCCTCTTTACCCCCTTTGAATCCCTGCACCCTGGAGCGCCGCGCTATGGCTAAAACCGCTACGATCAAGATCAAACTCGAAAGCACTGCGGGCACGGGCTTTTTTTATGTGACCAAGAAAAATTCGCGCACCATGACCGATAAGATGAAGGTCACCAAATATGACCCGGTCGCGCGCAAGCATGTGGAATTCAAGGAAACCAAGATTAAATAGCTGCTATATTAAATTGCTGTCATATTAAATTGCTGACGCGGGCGCCCGTCCGGGCGCTTGTGTTTTTCACAAAATTCAGCTAAGTACCCCGTCTTTCGGGTGGTCCGGCCTGGTGGGCATGCCGTGGCGACCCTGTTTTGATAGTTAAGATCAAGCGCGATTGCGCTGGAAAGTGAGAAGAAAATGCCCAAGATGAAGACCAAGAGTGGCGCTAAAAAGCGTTTTCACTTGACCGCCAGCGGCAAGATCAGCCGCGGCCAGGCCGGTAAACGGCATGGCATGATCAAGCGTTCCAATAGCCAGATCCGCAAATTGCGCGGCACGACCTTGATGGCCGAGCCCGATGCCAAGCGGGTCAAAAAATATTTTATGCCTAACGGTTAGGGAGTGCTGAAATGGCTCGTGTAAAACGGGGCGTCACTGCGCACGCCCGCCACAAAAAGATTACGGATGCGGCGACCGGCTATTATGGCCGCCGCAAGAACGTGTTCCGCGCCGCAGTGCAGGCGGTGGAACGTTCGATGCTCTATGCCTATCGCGACCGGCGCCAGCGTAAACGCCAGTTCCGGGCGCTGTGGATTCAGCGTATCAATGCCGGTGTGCGTGAACATGGCCTGACCTATGGGCGATTTATCAACGGCCTCACGCTCGCGGGTGTTGAGGTGGATCGCAAGGTGCTTGCCGATCTCGCCATCCGGGAGCCTGAGGCCTTTAAAGCCCTGGTGGACACGGCGCGCAAGGCGCTGGGCTGATTTTACCGGGGCCATACAGGCTCCCCGAATTATATGATACGTCTTTAAGGGAGCCCGGTTTAACGGCTCCCTTTTTCTTTTGCTTTGAGGAAAGATCATGAGCGATATCGAGGCGCAAACGCGCGAAATGCTGCTGGCGGTTAATAATGCCGCCGACATCAGCGCGCTGGAGGCCGTACGCATTGCGCTGCTGGGCAAAAAAGGCGCGCTGACCGAGATGATGAAAAGCCTCGGCGCCATGAGCCTGGAAGAGCGCAAGATACAGGGCCCCGTGCTGAACGGCGCCAGAGACCAGTTGACCGCCGCCATCACAGCGCGCGCGCAGGCCCTGCATGTGGCGGGGCGCGATGCGCGGCTGGCGCTGGAACGCATCGATGTCACCCTGCCGCCGCGCCCGGAAATGCGCGGCGCCATTCACCCCGTCAGCCAGGTGATTGACGAAGTGATCGCGATTTTCGGCGATATGGGTTTTTCAGTCGCCGAAGGGCCGGACATTGAAAGCGATTTTTATAATTTTACCGCGCTGAACATTCCGCCAGAACATCCCGCGCGCCAGATGCACGACACATTTTATTTCAATGAAAAGCCGGGCGGCGAACGTCTGCTGCTGCGCACGCACACCTCGCCGGTGCAAATCCGCAGCATGGAAAAATCCGGCCCGCCGCTGCGCATTATCGCGCCGGGGCGCACCTATCGCTGCGACAGCGATATGACGCACACGCCGATGTTTCATCAGATTGAGGGGCTGGTGATTGATGAAAGCACGCATATGGGCCATCTCAAAGGTTGCCTGATCGAATTCTGCAAGGCGTTTTTCGAAGTGGACAATGTGCGGATGCGGTTCCGCCCCAGCCATTTTCCCTTCACCGAGCCCAGCGCCGAAGTGGATATCGGCTGCAAACGCAGCGGCGGCGAATTGCGCATTGGCGAAGGCGAGGACTGGCTGGAAATTCTGGGCTGCGGCATGGTGCATCCCAAGGTGCTGCGTCATGGCGGCATTGATCCGGAAAAATATCAGGGCTTTGCCTTCGGCATGGGCATCGACCGGCTGGCCATGCTGAAATATGGCATTCCCGATCTGCGCGATTTTTTTGAGGCCGATCTGCGCTGGCTGCGCCATTATGGTTTTGCGGCGCTTGATATTCCCAGCCTGCCGGGGGGATTGAGCCGATGAAATTCACCCTTTCCTGGTTGCGCGAACATCTGCACACACAGGCCGGCATTGATGAAATTTCAGAACGCCTGACCGCCATCGGGCTGGAGGTTGAAGGCGTGCAGGACCGCGCGGCGGCCATGAAATCATTCATCACCGCAAAAATAATTTCTGCTGAACAGCACCCGAATGCCGACCGGTTGCGGCAATGCCAGGTGGATACCGGGCGCGAAATTCTTCAGGTGGTGTGCGGCGCGCCCAATGCGCGCGCAGGGCTGGTGGGCGTGTTTGCGCCGGTTGGCGCGACGATCCCCGCCAATGGCATGGTGCTGAAGGCCAGTAAAATTCGCGGCGTCGATTCCAACGGCATGTTGTGTTCGGCAAGCGAGCTGGGCATTTCCGATGATCATGAAGGCATTATCGAACTGGCCGCCGATACGCCGCTGGGTGCGCCGGTTGCCCGCGTCCTGGGGCTGGATGATCCGATGATTGATGTGTCGATCACGCCCAACCGGCCGGACTGCCTGGGCGTGCATGGCATTGCGCGCGATCTGGCGGCGGCGGGCCTTGGAACGCTGCAATCCGGGTTTGTGGAGCCGGTCCCGGGAAATGGTCCGTGTACGGTGGATATTGGATTACGCTTTGACGGCGCTGCGCCCGCCTGCCCCATGTTTGCCGGCAGGCTGGTGCGCGGCGTGAAAAACGGGCCAAGCCCCGGCTGGCTGCGTCAGCGGCTGGAATCCATCGGGTTGCGTTCGATCTCGGCGCTGGTGGATATCACCAATTACATTTCCTATGACCGCGGCCGCCCGCTGCATGTTTATGATGCGGATACATTGCGCGGGCAAATTCACGCGCGGCTGGGCCGGGCGGGCGAAAAATTTCTGGCGCTGAATGGCAATGAATATGAAATCAACCCCGCCGATTGCGTCATTGCCGATGATAGCGGCGTGCTGGGCTTTGGCGGCGTCATTGGCGGCGCGGCCACCGGGTGCAGCGACGCGACGGTGAATGTGTTTATTGAATCGGCCTGGTTCGACCCGCTGCGCATTGCCGCCACGGGCCGCAGGCATGGCATTGACAGCGACGCGCGCTACCGGTTTGAACGCGGCGTCGATCCGCAATTTGTGCTGCCCGGGCTGGAGCTGGCAACCCGCATGATCCTTGATCTGTGCGGCGGCGCGGCCAGCACTGTGCGGGTGGCGGGCGCGCCTCCGGCGCCTGCTGAAAGCATCGCATTCCGCCCGGAGCGGGTGCGCGCGCTGACCGGCATGGAAGTTTCAGACGCGGAATGCGTGCGTATTCTCGATGCCTTGGGTTTTTCGGTGGAGGCCGACACTCGCCCGATGGGCGTATCCGCGCCGGGCTGGCGGCCCGATGTGCATGGCGAAGAGGATCTGGTTGAGGAAATCGCCCGCATTAACGGTTTTGACAAACTGCCCGCGACCCCGCTGCCGCGGCTTGCCCCCGTTTCCGGCATTGCCGTCAGCGTGGCGCAGAACCGGGTGCGCTGGGCCAAACGGCTGCTGGCGGCGCGCGGCATGATGGAGGCCGTCACCTGGTCATTCCTCAGCACACGGATGGCGGAACTGTTTGGCGGCGGCGCGCCGGAACTGACGCTGGCCAATCCGATATCCTCGGAACTTTCGGTGATGCGGCCCAGCCTGCTGCCTAATCTGCTGGCGGCGGCCAAACGCAATGCCGATCGCGGATTTGCGGACATTTCCCTGTTCGAAACGGGCCCGCAATATGCGGGTGATGCGCCGCAGGACCAGAGCATCGCCGCCAGCGGCGTGCGCTGCGGGCAAACTCTGCCGCGCCATTGGGCCAAGGCGGAACGCGCCGTGGACCCGTTTGATGTAAAGGGTGATGTTTTTGCCGTGCTGGAACAGCTTGGCGCGCCCATCGACAGGCTGCGGGTCACGGCGGATGCGCCCGGCTGGTATCATCCGGGGCGGTCGGGTGTGGTGCGGCTGGGGCCGAAAAACGCGCTGGCCTGTTTTGGCGAAGTGCATCCGGCCATTCTGGATGCGCTGGATATGCGCGGCCCGGTGATGGCGTTTGAAATCATACTGGACGCCATTCCGCTGCCCAAAGCCCGCACCAGCACTGCGCGGGGCGCCCTGCGCAGTTCGGACCTGCAACCCGTCACACGGGATTTCGCCTTTGTGGTGGATAGCGGGGTGACCTCCGATCAGCTGCTGCGTGCGGCGGCGGCGGCCGCGCCTGATCTGATCACGGATGTCAGCCTGTTTGATCTGTATGAGGGCGGGCGTGTGGGCGAGGGGCGCAAATCACTGGCGATCAGTGTGACCCTGCAGCCGCGCGAAAAAACCCTGACCGACAAGGAAATCGACACTGTTGCGGATGCGATTGCCGCTGCGGTAAAAAAATCGGCGGGCGGCGAATTGCGCGGCCGGGAATGAACATGTACTGGCCGGAAACAAAATTCCGCATCCCTGCATATGCGCATGGCAAGCATGTCCCACTTTGCCTATAGTGCGCGTGAGCGGTATTTCCGGAACATTGAAAATGGACTGCTGACCCGTATCAATCACTAGAATGGCTGAGCTTGAAATGGCTGACATCAAAAAAGTCGTACTCGCTTACTCCGGCGGGCTCGATACTTCGATCATTCTGAAATGGTTGCAGGAAACCTATGGCTGCGAGGTGATCACCTTCACCGCCGACCTTGGCCAGGGCGAAGAACTGGCCCCGGCCCGCAAAAAGGCCGAACTGCTGGGCATCAGACATATCTATATCGAGGATATGCGCGAGGAATTTGTACGCGATTTTGTGTTTCCGATGTTTCGCGCCAATGCTCTGTATGAGGGGGTCTATCTGCTTGGCACCAGCATTGCGCGCCCGCTGATCGCCAAGCGGCTGATCGAGATCGCGCAGGAAACCGGCGCTGACGCCATCGCGCATGGCGCGACCGGTAAAGGCAATGATCAGGTGCGCTTTGAACTGGCGGCATGCGCGCTGAACCCTGACATCAAGGTGATCGCGCCCTGGCGGGAATGGGATCTCAAATCGCGCACCGATCTGATTGAATATGCCGAAAAGCATCAAATTCCCGTACCCAAGGACAAGCGCGGCGAAGCGCCCTTTTCGGTGGACGCCAATCTGCTGCATTCCTCATCTGAGGGCAAGGTGCTGGAGGACCCGTGGGAAGAGGCCCCCGAAAGCGTTTATATGCGCACCGTCTCGCCGCAGGATGCGCCCGATAAAACCACCGAGATCAGCATTGAGTTCAGGCAGGGCAATCCGGTTGGTCTGAACGGCAAACCGCTTTCGCCTGCCGCCATGCTGGCGGCGCTGAATGGTCTTGGCCGCGAAAATGGCATTGGCCGCATTGATCTGGTGGAAAACCGCTTTGTCGGCATGAAATCGCGCGGCATCTATGAAACACCGGGCGGAACCATTCTGCATGTCGCGCACCGGGCCATGGAATCGCTGACGCTCGACCGCGAGGCCATGCATCTGAAAGAAAGCCTGATGCCGCGCTATGCCGAACTGGTCTATTACGGTTTCTGGTTCGCCCCGGAACGCGAAATGCTGCAAGCCCTGATTGATAAAAGCCAGGAACATGTCGAAGGCACTGTGCGCCTGAAACTGTATAAGGGCAATGTCATGGTGGTGGGCCGCAAAAGCCCGAAATCGCTATATTCCGGCGCGCTGGTGACGTTTGAGGATGACCGTGGCGCCTATGACCAGAATGACGCCACCGGCTTTATCCGCCTCAATGCGCTGCGCCTGCGCACCCTGGCGGCGCGCAAACGCAATATGACGGAATGATCGCAGCCGGTAACGCTGCGATAGCACGCGACAGCGTGCGGCAGTGCTGCCGGCCTTCAGCCTGAAGCAATATAGGCTTCAGCCTGAAGCAATATAGGCTTTCAGCGCCTCTGCTTCGGCGGCCTGTTCGGCGAGGCGGTTTTTCACCACATCGCCGATCGAGACGATGCCGCGTAATTTGCCATCTTCAACGACCGGTAAATGCCGGAAACGGCCATGGGTCATGCGTTCCATCACGGAATGCAGGCTGTCGCGGGGCGTGCAGGTGACAATGTCAACGGTCATCAGGTCGCGTACCCGGCAATGCAGCACGGCGCCCGCCTCGCGCGCCAGGCCATGTACCAGATCGCGTTCCGAAACAATGCCCAGAATATCGCCATTGCCGGCCAGCACCAGCAGCGATCCAATACCGCGTTTGGAAAGTATTCTTGCCGCCGATAGCGCCGAATCCTCCGGCCCTACGGAAATGACCTCGCCCCCTTTATCCCTCAATATGTCGGATACAAACATGTTTGCCTCCTGTGAGTGTGGTGCGGCGCCGGACAGATGACTGCCGGACACGGCCAGCATGCGCCACAATGCGCCACCTGACAAGAGGCCCTGCAAGGGATTCGGGCTGGCGGCCGGATATTCCGGGCACCAGGATTAACCCTGCGAAATGGACGAATTACAGCAGATTCAGCCTGGAATGTTCGCGCGCCAGAAAGGCCCCGGACCAGGTATTGCGGACCTCGGCTTCCAGCTCGTCCAGAAACCGGTCTTCATGTTCCGGATCATGGTGAAAAATCGCCAGGCTTTTGACATTGGCGGCCTTGCTCAGGCGCACACCTTCCTGCCAGGTGGAATGGCCCCAGCCAATTTTTGCCGGAAATTCCTTGTCGGTATAGGTGCTGTCATAAATTACAAGATCCGCGCCTTCAATCAGTGCCAGAATATTCTGATCCGGCTTGCCAATAATATGTTCGGTGTCGGTCACATAACAGACCGATTTGCCGCGATGCTCGATGCGATACCCCGTTGCGCCGTCCGGATGGTTCAGCATGGCGGTCTTGACAAAGATGCGCGGGCTAAGCGCAAAACTGTCTCCGGCCTTGAAGTCCGTATAGTTGACTTTGGCGTTCATGACCTCAAGCGGAACAGGAAAGAAGGGGTGCGTCATCTGGCCGGAAAATACATTCCGGATGGTCAGATCGCTGCGCAGATGCCCGGCCATGATTTCAAATTCATATTCGGGATGGAACGCCGGCGAGAAAAACGGAAACCCGCTGATATGATCCCAATGCGTATGCGACATCAAAATGGTGGCGCGCTTGATGTTTTTACGCAGCAGCCAGTGGCCGAGATTGCGCATGCCGGTGCCCGCATCAAAAATAATCCGTTCTCCGCCGCAGGCAATTTCAAGGCAGGATGTGTTTCCGCCATACTGAATATGATTGGCGCCTGGACATGCTATACTGCCGCGAACCCCCCAGAACTTTACCTTGAACGCCATTGCCCAACTCCTGTTCTTAAGCCCCCTTTTTGGGCGCGAATCGCAATCCGGGTCTGCTCCCCCTGACCCCCGCCAAGATCTGACAGAAAAAGATTTTTAATGTCAAATACTTAACAATGTGACGCCTGAATTACAGATGCGGTAATCTGAAAATGCCACGCATTAACGGCGCGGCAGGTTCAAGTTAAGTTATTATGTCACATGCGCAATGCCCAGTCCGAACTTAGGCTAACTGCCAATTTTGTGACTGCCATCACAGGTTGCGCATGAAATAATGGATAAATGGTATCAATCCTGTCTTGCAGGTCTGGGATTGACCTTTGACGCCTGTTAAACTATTGGCGCTATGTTGGCGCAGTAACAAAAAGCAGCTTGGAAAGACTGGCAATGACGCAAATACAAGGGCCTGAAGGGCTGGTCTATCCGGTCATCCTGTCCGGCGGGTCCGGCAGCCGCCTGTGGCCTGTTTCCCGGAGCCAGCATCCCAAGCAGTTGCAGCCGCTGATTTCCGATTTCAGCATGATCCAGGAAACCGCATTGCGCTTTGCGGATGCCAGCCGCTTTCCGGCGCCTGTGATCATCTGCAACCAGGAGCACCGGTTCATTATTGCCGAACAGTTGCGCGAGGCCGAAATCCCCCCCAGCCTGCAAATTCTGGAACCGGTGGGACGCAATACCGCGCCCGCAGCGGCGGTTGCGGCGCTGTGCCTGCAGGCGCGCGACAAGGATGCGATCCTGCTGCTGATGCCGGCCGACCACGCCATTGCCGATCTTGCGGCCTTTGGCCAGGCGGTGGAAACCGGCGCCCATCTCGCGCGCGCAGGCTATCTGGTGACTTTCGGGATCAAACCGGACAAGCCGGAAATGGGTTTTGGCTATTTGAAACAGGGCGCCATAATTTCCGGCATTGCGGGGCAGATGGCGCCACACCGGGTGGAACGTTTTGTGGAAAAACCGGATCTGGCCACTGCCGAGGCCTATTTGCAGTCGGGTGATTATTTCTGGAACAGCGGTATTTTCATGTTCCGCGCCAGCCAGTTTCTCGAAATTCTGGGACGGCTGCGGCCCGCCATGCTGGATGCCTGCCGTGCGGCAGTCGCCAGGGGCCGTCACGATCTGGATTTTTTCCGCCTGGATGCGGGTGCGTTCAGCGCCTGTGAAAGTGATTCCATTGACTATGCGGTGATGGAACATGCCGATAATGTCGCTATGGTGCCCGTGGATATGGGCTGGAGCGATGTGGGCTCCTGGGCCTCGCTGTGGGAGATCGGGCAAAAAGACGCACAGAACAATCTGTTGCAGGGCGATGTCATCGCCAATGGCGCGCGGGAATGCTATATCCGCTCCGAAAGCCGTCTGATCAGCGCCATCGGCGTTGAAAATCTGATTATCGTGGAAACCTCCGACGCCGTTCTGGTGGCCCACCGGGACCATTCCCAGCAGGTCAAGGAAATGGTGGATGAGCTGAAGCTGCGCCAGCGCGATGAACATGCGCTGCACCAGCGGGTATATCGTCCCTGGGGATTTTATGAAGGCATCGCGTCCGGCGACCGTCACCAGGTCAAACATCTGATGGTCAAGCCGGGCGCCAAACTATCCTTGCAGATGCACCATCACCGCGCCGAACATTGGGTTGTGGTCAGCGGCACCGCCCGGGTCACACGCGATGATGAAGTGGTGATATTGTCGGAAAATGAATCCATCTATCTGCCGCTGGGCTGCCGTCACCGCCTGGAAAATCCAGGCAAGCTGCCGCTTAGCGTCATCGAAGTGCAATCCGGCGGTTATCTTGGCGAAGACGATATTGTACGCTTCGAAGATGTCTATCAGCGCGAGGACAAGGCCGCCGAGTAAGACAGGCTCTTTACATTGCACTACACTGTAGTGTAATGTAGCGTTATGAAGCGCGCCGTCACCAATAAGGCTAAAACCCAGCCTTTAAGCATACGCCTGCAAGCCGGGCTTGATGCGCAGCTTACTGCACTAGCAGGTGCGTTTGACCGTTCGAAATCATGGATTATCGAACAGGCGATCCGCGATTATGTGGCCCTACAGGCCTGGCAGCTGGCGGCAATCGAGGAAGGCATCGCTGCGGCCGATGCCGGCCATCTGGTGTCGCATGAGGATGTCGCTGCCTGGGTAGAGTCGTGGGACCAGGCCGATGAGACGCCGATGCCCGGATGAGGCTGGTATGGACGCCGCCGGCCATTCGCGATTTGCAGTCCTTACGCAACTATATCGCCCAGGACAAGCCGTCTGCCGCCGGAAAGCAGGTGAAAATCATTCTGACTGCCGTTGCCGGGCTTTCTCAATTTCCGGAAAGTGGCCGCCCGGGCCGTAAGGCGGGGACGCGAGAGCTGGTCATCGGTAAAACCCCCTATTTGGCGATATACCGAAACCGCAACGAAAGGCTTGAAATTCTGCGCATTCTCCACGGCAGACAGTCCTGGAACAATTCCTGATCAGATTGAACCATCTGGTTCCATCGGATCAGGTAATGCCGTTGTTGCAGGTGCTATCGCAGGCTGGCGCAGAAACGTTGAATGCGCTCGCACGCCGCCGTCAGCGCCTCGGTCGATGTAGCATAGGAAATCCGGAAATGCGGCGCCAGGCCAAAGGCCGAACCCTGCACCACGGCCACGCCCTCAGCGGCCAGCAATTCCCTGACGAAATCTTCGTCGGTTGCAATCACATTGCCATCCACGGTTTTTTTGCCGATACAGCCGGCGCAACTGGGATAGACATAAAATGCGCCTTCGGGTTTCGGGCATTCAATGCCATTCGCCTGATTGAGCATCGCCACCACCAGATCGCGGCGCTGCTGAAAGATTGCGGCGCGTTCCGGAATAAAATCCTGCGGCCCGTTCAACGCTTCAACCGCAGCGCACTGGCTGATCGAGGAAGGATTGGATGTGGATTGCGACATTACATTCGCCATCGCCTTGATCAGAATTTCCGGCCCGCCGGCATAACCAATGCGCCAGCCGGTCATGGCATAGGCTTTCGACACACCATTCATCGTCAGTGTACGGTCATATAATTTTGGCTCGACCTGGGCTATGGTGGCGAATTTCATGCCGTCATACAAAAGATGCTCATACATGTCATCGGCCAATATCCAGACCTGCGGATGGCGCAGCAGCACATCGGTCAGCGCCTTGATCTGCGCATGGCTATAGGCCGCACCCGACGGGTTGCTGGGCGAATTGAAAATCAGCCATTTGGTTTTTGGGGTGATGGCTTTTTCCAGCGCCTCCGGCGTGACGCGAAAGCCGGTTGCGATGCTGGTTTCCACAAATACCGGCGTTGCGCCCGCCATCAGCACAATGTCGGGATAGGACACCCAATAGGGCGCGGGGATGATTACCTCGTCTTCGGGATTAAGCGTCGCCATCAGCGCATTGAAAATCACCGGCTTGCCGCCCGGCGCGACCGAGATCTGCGACGGCTTGTAGTCCAGCCCGTTTTCGCGTTTGAACTTGGCGCAGATCGCCTGTTTCAGCTCCGGCGTGCCGTCTACGGTGGTGTATTTGGTTTCGCCGCGCTGAATGGCGGCAATCGCCGCCGCCTTGATATTATCCGGCGTGTCGAAATCCGGTTCGCCCGCGCCAAGGCCGATAATGTCGCGCCCCTGCGCGGTCAGTTCGCGCGCCAGCTGGCTGACCGCCATGGTGGCCGAAGGTTTGATTCGGGAAAGAGACTGGGCAAGAAACGGCATGGGCAATGCTCCGCAAGATCAGACACCATATAACCGCAATGGCGTGTTATAATATCCTCTATATCCTCTATGGAATTTTTTCGAACTGATTATTGTGTGACAGCCAGCGCAGTTCGCCGCTGGCGATGGAAAACCAGGCCCCGTGCAGGCGGATACGCCCTGCATCCAGCGCCGCCTGCACGAACGGGAAGCTTTGCAGATTTTGCAGCGAATGCCCGATCGCACCAAATTCCAGCGCCTGTTGCAGCGTTGCAGCATCGGCATTGGGGTTGTTTGCCAGCACCGCATCCCGGGTGCTGGAAATCATATCCACCCAGGGGGCGATGAATTGGCCGACGGGCTTTTCCGACAGGCTGGCGGCAATACCGCCGCACAGGCCATGCCCCATGACCACAATGTCCTGCACCTTCAGATGCTCAACGGCGAATTCGATGGCCGCAGATGTGCCGTGATAGCCGCCCCCGGTTTCATAGGGCGGCACCATATTGGCCACATTGCGCACCACGAACAGCTCTCCGGGGCCGGCATCGAAGATCGCCGAGGGGTCAACCCGGCTGTCGGCGCAGGCGATCATCATCACGCCCGGATTCTGACCCTTTGCCAGGTTGCGGTAAAAAGCGGCCTTTTCTGTCAGATGCGTTTCTTTGAACCGGCGGTAGCCATCAAGAAGCCGGGGTGGGATCTTCATTGAAACACCATGCAAAAAGTTACGCCAAACGCGCCCTTCGCGGCGCGGGCATGCTATACACCAGGTGCGCCCGAATGCCCAGCCCCGTCGCAGGACAGGCTGGATTTTTGACCGGTCCGGAAGGGCAATGCGCCGGCAGGCCGGGCACAGGCCGGCCGCACCTGCTGTGAAAACAGGGCCGTTGCCCGGATTTTCAGCGATATTTCCCGCGCCAATGTCAAAATAGCCATGACAAAACAGCCATACAGTCTTAAGGACTTGGCGTATATTAACCTTCTGGAAATTGTAACAGGGGGTGCTGTGAGCGGCATGGCGTGCTATATGCTGGGCCTGCGCCCTTACCCATACCCTTTCCCGCAAAGATACGGAAAACATGAAAAACCCGGATAATTCCAGCCGCAAGCTTACCAGCCGGACCGAACGCGAGGCGCGTCAGGCAGAGGCCCTGCGCGCTAATCTGCGCCGCCGCAAGGCCTTTGCCAGCAAGGCCCCCGCGGCCGGTGATAAGCCGCCTGCGGGTGGGGATCACGCTGTGGAGACGCCTGATGGATAGGCTGGTCATGACCGGCGGCAGGCCGCTTGCCGGTACCATCCGTATCAGCGGCGCCAAGAACGCCGCGCTGCCCCTTATGGCCGCCAGCCTGCTGACCAGTGAACCCCTGACCTTGCGCAATACGCCCGATCTTGCGGATATTACCATTCTGGGCGAATTACTGAGCGAGCATGGCACCGAGATCGCCCTGCGCAAGCATGATGGCGTGCGTCTGCTGCGGCTCAGTACGCCCGTGATCACCAGCACGCTGGCGCCCTATGAACTGGTCGCCAGAATGCGCGCCAGCTTTCTGGTGCTGGGCCCGCTGCTGGCGCGCCAGGGCGAGGCCCGCGTGTCGCTTCCGGGCGGTGATGCCATCGGCCACCGGCCTGTGGATCTGCACCTGAAAGGGCTGGAGGCGATGGGTGCGCGCATCGAACTGGAACAGGGCTATATCCATGCGCAAGCCAGCCAGGGCCTGAAAGGTGCGGAAATCCGCTTTCCTGTGGTTTCCGTTGGGGCCACTGAAAATCTGATGATGGCCGCCTGCCTGGCGAAGGGCGAAACCGTGCTGGACAATGCGGCGCGCGAACCGGAAATCGGTGATCTCGCGCGTTGTCTCAGCGCCATGGGCGCGCGTATCGAGGGGGCGGGAACCGATACAATCCGGATCACCGGGGTGGCGCGGCTGCATGGCGCCGAGCATGAAGTGCTGCCCGACCGTATCGAGGCGGGAACTTATGCGCTGGCGGCGGCGGCGGCGGGCGGCGATATCCTGCTGACCCACACCAGCCCTGATGCGATCGAGGCGCTGCTGGAATTGCTCACACAGGCCGGCGCCGATCTGACGCGCACGGCGGACAGTCTGCGTATCCGGCGTGACCCGGCCCGCCGCCTGCAAGGCGTTGACGCGATGACCGCGCCCTTTCCAGGCTTCGCCACCGATTTGCAGGCGCAGTTCATGGCCTGCATGACCACGGCAAGCGGCGCGTCGATGATCAGCGAAACCATTTTTGAGAACCGCTTCATGCATGTGCCTGAACTGATGCGCATGGGGGCGAATATCAATCTGCATGGCGGCACGGCGCTGGTGCGTGGCGTGGAAATACTCAAAGGCGCGCCGGTCATGGCGACGGATGTGCGCGCTTCGGTAAGCCTGATTATTGCGGGCCTGTCGGCGCAGGGTGAAACTTCGGTCAGTAAAGTGTATCATCTTGATCGCGGATATGAGCGCATCGAGACCAAGCTCAGCGCCTGCGGCGCCGAAATCCGCCGCATCCGGGACTAGCGTTGAGGGAGAAAAAGTGCATAAACCGTTAAAACTGACAGCGCTTGACGCCGAAGACCTGGCAGTGATTTCCGCCTGCCTTCAGGACGCGATCACGCGGGTTGCCGATACCGCGTTCGAACCGAAGCGGCGGCGCTTTGCCATTATGTTCAACCGCTATCGCTGGGAAAACGAGACCGCGCCCAGCAAGGGGGCAAGTCTGGGCGCCAGCCTGGGGCCGCGCCGCCCGGAACGGGTACGCTGCGCGGTGCATTTTGACGGCGTCATGGCGGTGCGCCACCGTAATTTAAATCAGGCCAGCCCGGAACAGGTGCTGGATCTGCTGGCCATTCAGGCTGAGGAACACCGCGATGGCGGCGGGCGCATCCTGCTGCTGTTTGCGGGCGGGCCGGAACTGCTGCTGGAAACGGAATGTATCGACATCTATCTGGAAGATCTCAGCCAGCCCTGGCCTGCTTCCGGGCGGCCGCAACATGCCCTGGATGAGTGATCGGACAGGCGCATGCCAGCAAGGCTGAACATTACAGACGCCGGGTTCGAGGGCGCGTTTCGCGCCCTGCTCGGCGCAAAGCGTGAAAGCGCACAGGATGTCAATGCCGCCGTTGCGGATATTCTGGGCGATGTGGCCGCGCGCGGCGATGCCGCGCTGCTGGAATATACCGCGCGTTTTGACCGCCTCACGCTGGCGCCATCGCAACTGGCGTTCAGCGCGGCGGAAATTGACGCCGCCATTGCCGCCTGTGACCGCGCGGCGCTGAACGCGCTTGAAATGGCCGCTGCGCGGATCGAGGCATATCACCGCCGCCAATTGCCGCAGGATGATCTCTATACAGATGAAATCGGGGTGCAGCTTGGGCATCGCTGGACAGCCATTGCGGCGGCAGGCATGTATGTGCCCGGCGGCACGGCGTCCTATCCAAGCTCGGTGCTGATGAACGCCATTCCGGCCAGGGTGGCGGGCGTGCCGCGCCGTGTCATGGTGATGCCCGCGCCGGATGGGCGGTTCAATCCGCTGACCCTGGCGGCGGCGCGCCTGGCGGGGGTGCATGAAATCTACCGTATCGGCGGGGCGCAGGCGGTGGGCGCGCTGGCCTATGGCACAGCCAGCATCGCGCCCGTTGACAAGATCACCGGCCCCGGCAATGCCTGGGTCGCGGCCGCCAAGCGCCAGATTTTTGGCGCCGTGGGCATTGACATGATCGCGGGCCCTTCGGAAATACTGGTGGTGGCGGACGGTGCCAATGATCCGGCCTGGATTGCGGCCGATCTGCTGTCGCAGGCCGAACATGACCCGGCCGCGCAATCCATACTGCTGACCAATGATGCGGGTTTTGCAGACCAGGTGGCGGACGCCATCGCCGCGCAACTGCAAAGCCTGACGCGCGCTGTCATTGCCGCGGAAAGCTGGAACGCCAATGGCACCATCATCCTTGTACGGAATATGGAGGATGCGCCCCCGCTGATTGACCGTATCGCGCCGGAACATCTGCAATTGGCGGTGGCGGATCCGCAGGCGCTGATGGCGCGGGTGCGCAATGCGGGCGCGATTTTTCTTGGCCGCCACACGCCTGAGGCCATTGGCGACTATATGGCCGGGCCCAATCATGTGCTGCCCACGGCGCGCGCCGCCAGATACGCCTCCGGCCTGTCGGTGCTTGATTTCATGAAACGCAGCACCATCATTGGCTGCACGCCGGAGGCGCTGGCGGCGCTTGCGCCCGCCACGCTTTCGCTCGCCGCCAGCGAGGGGCTGGACGCGCATGGGCGCGCCATTTCCATCCGCCTTAATGCGCGTGAGGCAAAATGACGCCGCCGCCCGTGTCCCCGGCGCATAAGGTCATTGATATTACGCTGGACGAAACCAATATTGTCCGGCTTAACGCCGATATTGATCATGAACGCCGTGTTGCGATTTTCGATCTGCTGGAGGAAAATTATTTCGAACCGGTCGGCAGCCCCTATGGCCCCTACCGGCTGCATCTGATGATATCGGATAACCGGCTGATATTTGACGTGCGGCGCGAAGATGACAGCCCGCTTGGCAAGGTGATGCTGGCATTATCGCCGTTCCGGCGTATCGTGAAGGATTATTTTGCGGTCTGTGACAGCTATTTTGATGCGATCAAGCATGCGCCGCCGTCGCAGATAGAAGCCATTGATATGGGCCGCCGCGGCCTGCACAATGACGGCGCGGATCTGCTGCGCGAACGCCTTGCGGGCAAGATAGAAATTGACGGCCTTACGTCGCGGCGGCTGTTCACGTTAATCTGTGTACTGCATATCCGGGCCTGAACGCAATGAACGGCGCGCCGCCAGACACAGCGCCCGGCCAGTTCGCGCCCGCGCAGATGCCGTCTGCCGTGCTGTTTTCCTGCAATTTCAACGCGGTGCGCTCGCCCATGGCCGAGGCGCTGATGAAATATCTGTACGGCCATATTGTCTATGTGGATTCCGCGGGCGTGCGCAAGCAGGAACTGGATCCGTTTGTGGTTGAGGTGCTGGATGAAATCGGCATCGACATCGCCAAACACAAGCCCAAAACCTTTGACGATCTGGAAGACACCTCGTTTGATCTGGTGATCACGCTGACGCCGGAGGCGCAGCACAAGGCCCTGGAAATGACCCGCACCATGGCGGTCGATGTGGAATATTGGCCCACGCCCGACCCCACCGCCGCCACCGGCAGCCGCGACCAGATGCTCGACGCCTACCGCGCCGTGCGCGACCGCCTGATGGCCAAAATCAAAGACCGCTTCGGGCCGCTCGCGCCCGCCAAGGGGTAGGGTGCTCGCCGGAATGTGGCGCTTGACACCATAAAATAATTATGGTTTTGTAGGCCATATGAAAGCGCCCGCCAAGGCCATTGAAGTTTTCCGTACCAAAGACATGTATGGGGATGGTTTTGTTGAAATCGTCATCTGGAAAGTTCCGGCCCCGGTTCCGCCTTCCGAACACCCCTATAAATACCGTCTGGCCTATGTGGTGGGCGGCAAGCGGATCGTTGGCTATGATAATGAACGCGGTAAGGGTGATCATAAGCACCGGGGTGGACGCGAAACGCCCTATCGTTTTCTCAGCCCGCAGCGGCTGATTGATGATTTTATGGCCGATGTGAAAGACATAAGAGGAACCAGAAAATGAAAGAGCGTGTCCTGCATGTAAAGGTGGGCGAACCGCTGGAATCCAATCTGGCCCGGGCCGTACAAACCATGGAGGCCCTGCAGGGCGGCAAAACGCCCAAGCTTTATTTTGGCGCCGGATTTTCAGATATGGGCCAGCTTCTGGCTATCTTCACCCCGCGCCGCTGGGGCTTGCTTGGCGTTCTGCGTGAACATGGCCCCATGCGCATTGCCGAACTCGCCCGGCGTCTGCAACGCGATTATAAGAACGTGTACGGCGATGTGGAAAAACTGATTGAATGGGGGGCCGTTGAAAAAGATGAAAGCGGCCGCGTGGTTGCGCCCTATTCGCAAATCATTGTGGATGTGCGCCTGCCCGGGGGCCATGTTGCCTAATGGCCAAAATCAGGGAACATGCTTCTGGCCGCTTGCGCCCGCGAAGGGATGCGGGGGATCCAAAGAGAGGTGCCACTACCAATTCAAATATTAATGGATGTAATGAAGGTACAAAACAGGTACAATTTCTCTAATCAGGATTCTTTTGGTGCTGCTTTGAAAGGATTTTTCATGGTCAAGGATATCATCCCCGCCTTGGGCGCTCATGCATTCGAAGGACTGAGGAGAATAAATACCCATGACGCAGAATATTGGAGCGCCCGAGATCTTCAGCCTCTTCTGGGTTACAATCAATGGCGGCGCTTTGAGGATGCAATAAAACGCGCGATGGAATCGTGTGAAGCCTCTGGAAACAATGCCAATTATCATTTTGCCAGCGTCGGCAATATGATCGCTATTGGGAAGGGCGGGCAACGCGAGGTTCCCGATTTCCATCTTTCCCGTTTTGCCTGCTACCTTATCGCCCAGAACGGCGATCCCCGTAAGCCGGAAATCGCCACTGCGCAGAAATATTTTGCCATTCAGGCCCGGCGGCAGGAATTGTCCGATCAACTGATTGCGGACACCGAACGATTGGAACTGAGAAAGCAGACAGCAGAGGAATTCAAGGCTCTCTCAGGCGCTGCGCGGCTGGCGGGCGTGGAGAACCGCATGTTCGGTGTTTTTCATGATGCTGGATATAAGGGCCTTTATGGCGGGCTCAGCAGCGGCGCAATCAAATATAAAAAGGGCATATCTGAAAAAGACGCCCTGATGGACAGGATGAATGCAACCGAACTTGCGGCCAATCAGTTTCGCATGACGCAAACACGCGATAAACTGGCACGCGACAAAGTGAACAGTCAGCAAGTCGCTATACAAACTCATTTGAATGTTGGCAAAGAGGTGCGCAGCGCCATTAAGCGGATTGGCGGCGCCCTGCCTGAAGATCTACCTCCCGATGAGCATATCAAACAGGTCGAAAAGCGTGTCAAAAAGGCCGTACCGAAACTGGCGCTTGATGACAAAGATGCGTCCGGGTTGCTCGGTGACGGATCAACGTATAATTAATCGTTGGAAATAGATTGGCGCTGCCATGCGTTTCCCACGCCATTCCTATGGCTGGCCCCAGCCAGCAAGTCAGGAAATAATATGCTGATTCCCGCAGCCTTGCAGGATTATCTTGATTTTTCCGCCGTTTTTTGCTCTTTGCCAGTTCACATCCATTTGAATGGAGAATAGTTGGAAGATGCATGTCTAAAGAAGAACTGATTGAAATGCCCGGCGCCGTCAGCGAATTGCTGCCTAACGCCACCTTCAAGGTCAAACTGGAAAATGGGCACGAGATCATCGCCCATGCTGCGGGCAAGATGCGCAAGAACCGCATCCGTGTGCTGGCGGGGGATCAGGTGCTGGTCGAAATGACCCCCTATGATCTGACCAAGGGCCGCATCACCTACCGCTTTAAATAACGCCATATACAGGCGTCACGCATCCGATGCCGCAAAACCCGCATTTGGTTCTGGCCAGCGCTTCGCCGCGCCGCCTTGATCTGCTGGCGCAAATCGGCGTCACCCCGGATCTGATCGCAGCCGCCGATGTGGATGAGACCCCGCAAAAGGCCGAATTGCCCCGTCAGCTTGCGGCGCGCCTGGCGCTGGCCAAGGCGCAGACGCTGAAGGCGCGTTATGCGGATAGTATTGTTCTGGCCGCGGATACTGTGGTGGCGTGCGGGCGCCGGATTCTGCCCAAGGCCGAAACCGCAGCGCAGGCGCGCGTCTGTCTCGGCCTTCTGTCAGGACGCCAGCACCAGGTGCTGACCGGGCTTGTTGTGATCGGCGCCGATGGCGCGCTGTACCGGCGCGTCAGCCTGACCCGCGTCAGTTTTCGCCGCCTGCATCTGGATGACATCAATCATTATATTGCACTGGGCGAATGGCGCGGCAAGGCGGGCGGTTATGCCATTCAGGGCTATGCCGGCTGTTTTGTGCGCGGCATGAACGGCGCCTATAGTAATGTGGTCGGCCTGCCCCTGCTGGAAACGGCGCATCTGCTGCGCGCCGCGAATTACCTGATTTAATCGGTTGGGATAAATGCTAATCTGAAGCATTAACGGTTTTGGACCCTGCTTATGAACAATCTTTTAAATGAAGAAGTGCTGATCAATGCCGGTATCGGGGAAACCCGCGTTGCGACGCTGGTCGATGGCCGCCTGGATCAGCTTATACTGGAACGCGCGCGGGCCACATTGCAGGGCCGCGCGGGGCACAGCCTGCTGGGCAATATTTATCTTGGCCGGGTGCAGCGCGTCCTGCCGGGCATGCAGGCGGCTTTTGTCGAGATCGGCCTTAAACGGGCCGGATTTCTTGGTGCGCGCGAGGCCCGCTGCCTGAGCGAACTGCCCAGCATGCAGGACGAAACCCTGCCCCCGATCAGCCAATGCATCACCGAAGGCCAGGCGCTGCTGGTGCAGGTGGTCAAAGATCCGATCCGCGACAAGGGCGCAAGACTGTCGGCGAATGTAACGCTGCCCGGAAGGCTGCTGGTGCTGGTGCCCAATCAGGACGGCGTGGCGCTGTCACGCCGCATCGAGGATGATCCTGAACGTGCGCGCCTGACCCAGATCTGCGAAGCCATGATCGCGCGCATGAAACGCATCAATGCCGATACGGCGGGCGCCAATTCGGGCAACAAACCGATCCGCACCGGCGGTTATATTGTGCGCACGGCGGCCATCGGCGCGCATCTGAACGAATTGGAGCTTGACGCCGTCCGTCTCAACGATCTGTGGCGCGACATTGAAAAAACCCGGCTACAGGCGCAACCCGCCACCTGTGTCTATTATGATATTGATCCGGTCAAAAAAGCGATGCGCGACTGTGTAGGCGTTAACACCAAACGCATCCTGATTGATGATGCCGAGGCCTTTGCGGTGGCGCGGCGCTATTGCGATGAAACCATGCCGGAAATCCTGCCCCGGCTGGAACGGTTTCAGGGCCCCGGCGCGCTGTTTGATCTGTTCGGGGTGGAAGATGATCTGCGCACCGCGCTGGATCCAATTGTGACATTGCCGTCCGGCGGTTATGTGGTGATCGAAACCACCGAGGCGCTGACGGCGATTGATATCAATTCCGGCAGCTATACCGAAGCGACCGGCCTGGAACAAACCAGCGTGCGCACCAATCTCGAAGCAGCAGAGGTAATCTGCCGCCAGTTGAAACTGCGCGGCATTGGCGGGGTGATTGTGATTGATTTCATTCATATGAATGATCCGCAGAATATTGCCCGTGTGCTGGAAGTTCTGCGTTCCGGGCTGGCCAATGACCGCACCCCGACGCAGATTTCAGGCATGTCGGAATTTGGTCTGGTGGAAATGACCCGCAAACGCACCCGCGAACCGCTTTCACGGCTATTGTCCGAAGATTGCGGCGTCTGCGGCGGTGTCGGGCGCAACCGCGCCGTGGTCGCCATCGGCAATGAAGTTCTGCGCTGCGTGGAACGCGAAGGCGCGCTCAAACCCGGCCGCCAGATACGGGTCAGCGCCGCCGGAGATGTCACGGCATGGCTCACAGATGGCGAGGAGGATCTGCTGGGACGCCTGATCCGCCGGCTCGGGGTGCAGGTCAGCATCGAAGCCCGCCCCGGATTTCCCCGCGAACGCTACGAAATCACGGTAGGATAAGCGGGCGGCTGGACAGACCCGTAAAAGTCTCCTATAAACGCGCCGCCTGTCATTCTTTTTTCCCGTTTGGCAGATGCCTGCCCAGGTAGCTCAGTTGGTAGAGCAGCGGACTGAAAATCCGCGTGTCGGTGGTTCGAATCCGCCCCTGGGCACCACTTCGGAATCACCCTCTGAAAACTCCCTTAAAACCGAGAATGGGAGCGACAGAGCGGCGGTTCTAAATCCCCTTTGGCGGTGATACCCCAAAGGTCGTGCAAAGGTGGCTTTTAAGACCAATCTTTTGCCATCTATACCCGCCGAAGCCCAGTATTTGTGCGGATTTTCTAAAAACCGAAAAGCGGTTCTAACAGATTCCTGCATCCCGGCATCAAAAGTCCCGCAATTCTTAATTTTCTCGTTAATAATGATTCTTTGCTCCTCCATCTGCTTCACCTGACGTTCATAAGATGAAATCAGGGTTTCACTGGTGGCGGCGACAATCCTATCCAAAAATTGCTCAATTTTGCGATCAGTCAGGGAGAGTTGGTTTTCGAGATCGCTTACATAGTCCCGATACTCGACAGCCTTTCTATCCTGTAGGTTCTCAATGATTCGCTCCATGCTCCGAACAATTCCCGGTTTAGGGGTGAGATCCATGAGCAGCTGCTCAAACTGATTTTCCAGAAAGTCCTTTTTGATGGACTTGCCGTATTCCTCGCAGCATTTGTTGCGGCAAAGGTAGTATGGATACTTGCCACTTCTGCCATGCGACCAGCAGGAAGTCATCGGTACGCCGCAACCGTCACACAGCACAAAACCCCGCAGTGGAAAGTCGAGATTGATATCCTTCCGTGCTGGCACTTTGGCCCGCTCGTTAAGTTTCTCTTGAATGATCTGGTATGCCTCGTAGCTGATGAGAGCTTGGTGTTTGCCCTTTGTCAGCTTTACGTCCCACTCCGGATATTCGTAATAGCCCGAGTATAATTGCCGATTAAGCATATCCAGCACGCGCTGCATGTGGACGCGGCCACTCTTATCCTTCGGAAAGCATGGCTGCGTCTCCAAAAACTTCTGCACTTCTACGGGGCTACCAAAACGATTGTAAGCGAATCCTTCCAACGCTTCCTTAATCACCGATGCCAGAGGTTCATCCGGCACCAGCATTTTGCCGTGATCGCCCCGCTTTTCAACTTTGTAGCCCCGTGGAGCAAACAAAACCCAGTAGCCGTTTAGCATACGCGCCCGCATGCGGTTCTTCACCTGCTCGGCGTTCTTTTGCCGGTGGTGTTGCGATACACTGGCCAGCATGTTTTCCACCAGCTGGCTATCCGAGTCTTGACCGAATTCAATCGAAGGCGATTGCAGAATTCCACCCGCCTCCTGAATTGCCATGCGTAATTCTATGTGAGCGCGAAGGTCACGCGCCAACCGGCTGATGTCATCAATCAGCACGACAACTTTTTCTTTTTTGTGCTGGCGGATGAAAGCCAGCATTTTTTTCATGGCGGGCCGGTCAATCAGGCTGCCCGATATTCCTTCCTCACAAAATACCTCTACCACTTCAAGGTTGCGATATCGCGCAAATTCCCTGCATCGTGTTTCTTGGGAAGATAACCCATGTCCGTTTTTCACCTGATCGGGTGATGATACACGGCAATAAATCACGGCCTTCTTTGCGATTTCTGCCATTGCCACCTCCTTTAACCTGTTGATAGTTCAGGGTAAAGAGTAGCATTCCCATCGACTGAATCAATATCGCTTGTTGCCTCTTTGCTATTTATTATCAGTCGGTTAAGCCCAAGATGATGATCGATGATATTTTCCGCGATCACCCACAGGGCATTTACCAAATCCAGCTTTTGAGCTTCGCTTAAATCCAAGCCCTCCAAATCTTCTCTGTATGGGGTGAGGTCAGTAATCATCGACCACCCCCACGCGCAAAAACGCCAGCCGCGTGCGCGGCTTTGCAAAACATCAGAAATTCAAGGTGGAAACGAAACGCTAAAAAGCGTGGCAGACGTAAATTGCCCGATTGTAATTTGAAACATAGGCTTTTTTGTTCAAGTTGTACAGAAAATTTAGCGTAGCCCATTTCGCCCCCCGTTTCGCTTGGTGTTCAGGCGGGCGACAATTTTGCAAAGTGCCATCTTGTGCTTCTGATAAGCTGTAGTGCGTTTGCATCCTAACTCCCAGCATATCGGACGCCACGGCACGCGAGCGGCGCGTAGCCATATCAGGCGGCGTTCTTCTTCGGTATCGAGCAGGAAAATCCACTGGATAGTTTCTTCCATCCGGCTAATTGCATCGGCCGGTGGTGGCCCTAGGCGCAAGGGCTGCGGCTCCATCTGCAAAATTTCTGCCGTGGTATACACTATCGCGGGCCAAGTGTTAAAATAGCCGTTTTTTCTGACCGGTGGCAAACGGCGCAAGGTGCGCACGGCTTCATTGAAACGATCTGCCACTTCGGAGATTGTCCATTCTTTCATGGTCAGCCCTCCACAATCAGTTCAACGCCGGTGACGCGGCTGCTGTTTTTGGTGGCCTCCGCAAACCAGCGGTTCAAATCGGCCAGATAATGCTGGTTAATCCAGTCGCGGGCGAACTTGCTGGGGCATAGCAGCGTGACTACATTGCCATCGCAAATGCGCTGCATTCGGGTGATGGCGGTATTGGAAAGCCAGCTGCGACATGTCGGCTTGCTGTGCTTTTGCTCGAATAATTCCAGCACGGTATCCCATGCCAGCTGCAACTCCGGCACATTGCATGCGGGCGGCTTTGGTGGATGACTGCCACCTGAAAAGCCACCTTCCATGATGCGGGCGACATTATCCTGTGACGCAATCGCCCAGCTGAAATCAATCGTCCATGCTTTGCCTTCTTTGCCTTCGCGTTTGCCAAGGCAAAACTGGCTGTTTGCGATGATTTCGCAGTAGTACCGCCACGCTCTGATATCTTGGTTGAAATCTTCTAACCACCGCTTGGCGAGCAGTTCTTTTCTTTGCTCTGTGAGCTTTGCCTTCTGCCCTCTGGTGAGCTTGCTTTGCACCAGCTCGTTCCAGATATCGAGCATCTGTTGCAAAATCTCGTTCTCTTTCTTGCTCTCCCTTTGGCTCTCGGTCTGGCTCTGGTTCTGATCGGAGAGTTTTCCACCGCTTTCCTGTTTTTCTCTCTCGCGCTCTCTCTTTTCTGTGTGTGTCTTCTGTTTTGTATTTGAATTTGTTTTCTGTTCTTTTTCTGCTTCTGCATCCACTCTGGTATCTGCATTTCTGCCCTCTGAATCTGCAATCTGTTCTCTGTAATCTGTATCTGTCTGTTTTTGCGTTTCTTTTTGCTGCGTGCCGCTTCTTCGCGTTGCATCGTGTTGCACGGCGTTGCGTGACGTTGCATCGCGCTGCGTTTTGGAACGGGACTTTTTGGAACGCTCGGTGGACGTGGTGTATTGACGCTTATCCCAGTTGGTGAGCCGGTTTTCCGGCGTAAGCAGATTCTTCTCGTAAAACGCATTGATGATTTTTGTGACATCATCGGTTTCGAGATTCTGCATCACCGCAATTAGCTCGGCATCAATCACTACGTTGCCACGCGGATTGTTCTGCGATGCCATGTCGAGCAGATGCACCCACACTGCCACGACACTTGCCATTGGCTGCTTGGTGCGATGTGCGACAACCTTCAATTTAGCGTCCTGCGGCATACCGTGATAAGCCCTGTACCAGTCCATAATATTTCACCGTTGGGGATTGGCAGATCGTGCCTTGCCGTTTCTCTCTCGGCGTTTTTCAGCGATCAGACTCTCCATCAGGGTGACGGCCATTCCGAAACTGAATTCGAGCGTTTTTGCTTCGCTTACGAGCTGGGTTAGTTCGCTAATGGACAGCTCCATCAATTCGTGACGGTTTTTATTCAGCGATCCGATCAGCTCTTGGCGGAAGACGGCTTTGGCTTGTGCTTTTGTCATCATGCCCCCCTTAATCGAGTAGGCTTGGCTGATTTGCGTCCTCTTGCGCCACCTCGCGCTCCTGCTCCTCTTGCTTCAAGGCAAGCGCGGTATCGATGCAGTTTTTGGTGAGTTTCGCCCGATCCAATTCACGGGTCGCTTGCTTCCTAAGTCGCAGCAACGTGTCCATGTCCATGCGGTGCATGGTTTCGATGGTAAGGCGGCATATTTCGTCAAAGGTCGAAATGGGTCTTGGATTGTCGTTCATGTTGTTCTCCTTGGTTAAAACGGTTCGGCTGTTCGAACTGTTCAAACGCAAGGCTTGCAGACGACACGGGGGGATGGCGTGGACCTTGGGGGGACTTTGGTGAGGGATGAAATGGGGATAGAAATCCCGCATCAAATTCAAAATTCAGGTAAAAAAAGGCTGTCAACAACCTTGGTGGGGGATGAAGTGGTACTTAGGGTGGGGATGAAAGGGGGATGATAAAAAATCCCCATTGAAAAACCGAAACAAAATCTCGCTAAAGGGGGATGCAAAGAGAGCTATCTATTGCACTTTCGCATCCAGCGTTTATGGTAGATGACGTGACGGGGTGTAGTAACCCTAGAAACATGCGACTTTAAGGACTCGTATTCATCAAATGTCCCTCTGCGATCTATGTCGGGAGGGCGGCTGAATATAATACCCTCACGGGAAATAGGTCGCAGCCGGTTTCTGGCTTACTAACCTCCTGGCACCATCGTGCCACACCTCGTCGCCAACAAAAGGGCGAGGCTATGGCAGAACAAACAATAAATCCGGTTAATGTTTATATCGGCAACCGCATCCGGCAAGCACGGCTGATGCGCGATTTAAGCCAAGCCCAACTGGGCAAAAGCATCAAGAAGCCGATTTCCTTTCAGCAGGTGCAAAAATACGAGCGCGGCATTAACCGCATTTCGGTAGTGCTGTTGGAAGAATTCGCACAAGCGATGCACATGCCTCTTGGCTTCTTCCTGCCCGATAATGATACCGAATATGAGCCGGTACTAAATCGCCGCGAAGCCGAATTGCTGGAACATTTCCACGCCATACCCGCCAAAGAACAGGATGCTATTTTGACGCTGGTAAGAAGCGTGAGGCGGTGCTGATGGGCTATCGCTACGAAAACAAACTGGATGAAGAAAATGAGCGACGGTATTTGCAAAGCCTTCGGCCGTGGCGACGCTGGATACATCGCCAACTATACCGCATGTTTATGTTCGTGGCATTTGCATTAGCGTTTTACGCTCATATAGGGTGGTGGTTGTGGAAGTTGATTACAGAGTGACTGTTATGCGGCCATCGAATCAGCGGCGACTGATGACTTTGTGCTATTTTTTTGGTGTCCGGTATTCAGCCTATAATAGCCACGGCCATTTGACTCAATGATTTTGCTCCAATCATGCTTGCTCTTAAAAATATCGCGAAGACGTACAGCTTTTGAGTTTGCGCCATAAATGAGAGTTTTTCCATGCACCCATTGATTGCGACTTTGCAACGCATCATGCAGTTGCTCAACAACACGCGCTTGTACGTCACCTAAATGGAATTCTTCGCCGTTGATGATGATATTATGATAATCAGCCGATGCAGAAAATTCTTGCTGCACTACTTTTTCCTGCTGAGGTGAAAGTGGGGCGACAGGTGTTATATCGTATGTTTTTTCAAATTCGATACGATCTTCCTTCAAAACCACCAAGTCATGTATCCGTACAGAAATAGATGGCTGAGGTGGCTCGTATGCCATGCGTAGGATGAAGCCTTTTTCCTTTACGGAATGGAAAATGCGGAGCTTGGCGCAGCCCGTACTGCAAATGCGGTGAAAATCCTCTGGGCGCACGCCAATAAAACCCTCTTGGCGTTCATGTTCTTCGTAAATAAATTTTTTGTTCTTGATAACACCGCGCTCCATGTATCGAAGTGGCATCCAGACACACACCCTTAGCAACCCGTTTTCTATGGCATAATAAACATCCTCCTGTGTAAGCCCCCAACGCCTCCACAAGCTATGCAGCCTATCATATGTTTTTTCAGGTAAGGCCATAATTTACCTTGCTCTTTTCGCTCGCTGGCGTATTCTCCCCTGTTCAGTTCTTTATAGAATCCGTCTTGATATTTTACAACCTAAAATATGCGTATCAATTTGAATACACTCGCATAGGTTGAAGCATCCGCAATCGAAATCTTTGCTGTGCGCGATATTCAAGCGTACTTAAATTCCCTCAAGTTATGATTGCTCAGTCGCCAAATAATGCGCCGAATGAATGAGCTTGTGCTTTAGAAAATTTTTCCCTATTTTCTTAATTTTAGAACTTAGCTCTAGGGGCGATATGAGTGAAGAAAGCGACTTAATCAGGATCAAAGAAGTGGCGCGGATTCTCGATGTTACTGAGAAAACCGTTTACCGCATGGCAAATGATTCAGAGATACCCGCCTTCAAAATCGGCGGCTCTTGGCGGTTCAAGCGCAAGGAAATTACCGAATGGCTGGAAAAACAACGGAATATTAAAAAAGCATGAGCACAGCATATCACGCCAAATATTTTGCCAATGAGCTTACCAAGCAATGCTCCTCTGACAGCTTAGAAAAGCTGGCTGGAGCATTATCGGATGCACAGGTTGATCTGAACCCTCACCAAGTTGAGGCGGCTCTTTTCGCATTCCGCTCGCCCCTCTCTAAAGGCGCAATTTTGGCGGATGAGGTTGGGCTTGGTAAAACTATTGAGGCCGGGTTGCTGCTGGCGCAAAATTGGGCCGAGCGTAAACGCAAGCTGCTTGTCATTGCGCCATCCAACCTTCGCAAGCAATGGAGCCAAGAACTGGCCGATAAATTCTTCCTGCCCTCAGTGATTCTCGAAAGTAAGACTTTCAATGAATACATCAAAAAAGGCAATCTGAACCCGTTTAATCAAAACGAAATCGTCATTTGCTCGTATCAGTTCATCAAAACGAAAGACCCGTATGTGCGCCAAACGCCGTGGGATTTGGTTATCATCGATGAGGCCCACCGCCTTCGCAACGTATATAAACCCAACAACAAAATTGCTAATGCGATCAAGAGCGCGATTGAGCCATTCCAAAAGGCATTGCTAACCGCCACCCCGCTGCAAAACTCGCTGTTGGAATTATTCGGCTTGGTGAGCATTATTGATGATTATGCGTTTGGCGATCTAAAGAGCTTCAAATCTCAATTCACGCGCATTACCGATGACGAAGATTTTTCAGATCTCAAGGAACGGTTAAAGCCCATCTGCAAACGCACGCTCCGCAAGCAAGTGCTGGAATATATCAACTACACCAACCGCCACGCGATTGTGCAGGAATTCGCCCCTACGGACGAAGAACAACAGCTTTACGATCTGGTTTCTGACTATCTGCAAAAGCCGAATCTATACGCACTACCATCTGGCCAACGCCAGTTGATGACGTTGATTTTGCGTAAGCTGCTTGCATCATCCACTTATGCGATATCGGACACTTTCTTGGGACTAGCAAACAAGCTGGAAGCAGCCGCAAAAGAAGCCGAGCCGGTTGACGGAATGCCGCAAGGTATCGAAGAAAACTACGAAGAAATCGATGAGCTTCTGGATGAATGGGAAGAAGATTCCGAGGATGGCGAGAAGAAAGAAAAAGAGCCATTAACGCCCGCTCAGCTTGGCGAGTTGAAAGAAGAACTGGCCTCTCTGAAAACATTTCATGAGCTTGCAAAATCGATACAGAAGAATTCCAAGGGTGAAGTTTTGCTCACCGCCTTGCGCCGTGGATTTATGGCTTCTGCGGAGGCGCAAAAAGTCCAAGGTGCAGCAAGCCTACAGCAAAAGGCCATCATTTTCACCGAGTCCAGACGGACGCAGGAATATCTATACAACCTGCTCGAACAAGCTGAATTCAAGGGCAAAGTCGTTTTGTTCAACGGCTCCAATAATGATGCGAAGTCGAAAGAAATTTACCAGAACTGGCTGGCCCGCAATGCCGGAACGGATAAAGTAAGCGGCTCCCCAACCGCCGATAAGCGTGCGGCATTGGTAGAGTTTTTCCGTAATGAGGCGGAAATCATGATCGCCACGGAAGCAGCGGCGGAAGGTATCAACCTGCAGTTCTGCAATCTGATAGTGAACTATGATTTACCGTGGAATCCCCAGCGCATCGAACAGCGTATTGGCCGCTGCCACCGTTACGGCCAGAAGTTTGACGTGGTAGTGGTGAATTTCTTAAACAAGAAAAACGCCGCCGATCAGCGCGTGTATCAGCTGCTAGATGAAAAATTCCGCCTGTTCAATGGCGTGTTCGGCGCAAGCGATGAAGTGCTGGGCGCGATTGAGTCCGGCGTTGATTTTGAGAAGCGTATCGCCAGCATATACCAGAAGTGCCGCTCCCCTCAGCAGATTGCCTTCGAGTTTGATGAACTGCAAAAAGAACTGGAAACGGAAGTGGACGACGCAAAATCCTCAGCCCGTGAAAAGCTGCTCAATAACTTCGACCAAGAGGTGATCGAGAAAGTTAAGGTAGATAGCACAAAATACCTCGGAAAATTAGAGGAAAGGCTTTGGAAGCTCACCCGCTACGCCCTGAAAGAGCATGCGGATTTCAACGATAAAGAAATGAGCTTCAAGCTGCGGCAAAACCCGTTTGGTGGCGAGGCCATTCACAGCGGCCCATACCGGCTTGCTAAAAAGGTGGTGGACGCAAACACCTATCGTATCGGCCACCCACTCGCGCAGCGCATTATCCAGCAATCCAAGGAAACTGCTTCTCCGAATGCCTTTGTGGAATTCACACTTAGCGGCTCCGGCAAGAATATCGCCATCCTGAAAGACTTGGTGGGCAAATCTGGCTGGCTGCGTTGCATGAAGCAGAGCATTACCGCGTTTGAATTGGAAGAACATATCCTTTTCGCGGGCGTACTGGAAAACGGAACGGCAATAGACGAAAGCCAATGCGCCCGCCTGTTTGATCTGGAAGGTGTGACTGCCGGCAGCGCTGCGCCAACCGCGAAAACCACCAGCCAGCTGGATAAGCTGATTAACAATCAATCCTCGGAAATCATCGCCACCATGTCGCAGAAAAATGGCGTGTGGTTCGATGCGGAAATGGAAAAGCTCGATAAATGGGCCGAGGACAAACGTAACAGCTTAAAGAATCACCTGAAAGAACTGGATGATCAGCTGAAAGAAACGAAAAAACTTATCCGCCAAGCCGGAAGCCTTCCCGACAAGCTGGAACTACAGAAAAAGGCCCGCAAGCTGGAACAGAAACGTGACGAGGCATGGAAGGAATACGATGCCGCCGCCAAGGATATTGAAATTCAGAAAGACCAACTAATCGACAAGGTGGAAGCCCGCCTCAAGCAGCAGGTAACGACTGAGGAACTTTTCACCATACAATTTAAGTTAAACTAGGGAACGCACTATGAGCAACGCACAAGCTGAAAAAATGAAACTTTCATCAATGGATATAGCGGAGGAAAAACGCGCCCAGCTGAAACAGCTGTTGCAAGGGCTGCTCCCCGAAGCCGTGAACGAAAGCGGCATTGATTTTGAGCAGCTGAAACGCGCATTAGGCGAATGGGTGGAACCCGGCAAAGAACGCTTTGGCTTACAATGGCCGGGGAAAGCGGAGTGCATGAAGATTGTTCAGCAGCCGAGTGTGGCGACGCTAAAGCCAGTCCACAAAGATTCAGTGAATTTCGATGAAACGCAAAATCTTTATATAGAGGGGGACAACCTTGAAGTTCTAAAACTCCTGCAGAAATCGTACTTTGGCAAGGTAAAGATGATCTATATCGATCCACCCTATAACACTGGAAACGAATTTATTTACCCAGATAAGTTTGCAGAAACTTTAGAAACTTATCTCGAATACACAGGACAAAAAGATAGTGAAGGTAGAAAGTTCTCCACGAATACTGATTCTCAAGGCCGCTATCACTCACGATGGCTGAATATGATGTATCCACGAGTGTATCTGGCAAAAAACCTCTTACGAGAGGATGGCCTATTATTCGTGAGTATTGATGAAAACGAAGTTTCGAATCTCAAGCATTTAATCATCGATATCTTTGGCGAAGAAAACTTCGTAAATACCATCGTTTGGAAAAAAAGATACAATGCTGCAAAGGAAAAACATCTCGCAGAGATTCACGAATATATACTTGTCTTTGCAAAAAACATGGAAGCCCTTCACGAGTTTTATGTTCCAGGTGATAGCGATTATTACGAGAAACATTTTAACGAATCAGACGAGTTTGAATCATCCAGAGGAAAGTTTATGACACAGCCTCTTGAGGCTGGAAACTCAATGGATGATAGAGCCAATTTACGTTTCCCGATTAAGGCTCCAGATGGTTCTGAAATATGGCCAAGACGTCAGTGGGTTTGGGGACAGGAAAAGGTTAATGCAGCAGTTAAATCTGGTCATTTGAAATTCTATAAAAACAAGGATGATGAGTGGAAAGTTAGGCACAAACAGTACATGAGAGATGAGGACGGAAATCTCCGTAAGGTTAAGCCCTTCTCAATATATGATAAATGCTTCACGCAGGATGGGACAAAAAACATTGAGGAATTATTCAATAATTCAAACATATTCCCTTTCCCCAAGCCGGTGCGCTTACTGTCACATTTACTAAATTTAGCTGATGATAGTAATGGCATCTACCTAGATTTCTTTTCTGGCTCCGGAAGTCTGGCGCAGGCTATCTTGGAAAAGAACACCGAGGATGGCGGAAATCGGAAATTTATTCTAGTCCAACTGCCAGAGTTCTGTGACTCTAAATCTGATGCAGCCAAAGCTGGATTGAATACAATCGCTGAAATTGGAAAAGAGAGAGTTCGCAAGGTAATCAATAGAATTAATGATAAATCCAGAAGCCAATTAAGTCTAAAAGATGAAAGCGGTTTAGATCTTGGCTTCAAGGTTTTCAAATTAGATCGCTCCAACTTCAAGGTTTGGGAAGGCTCCGTTGAGCAGTCAGCAGAACTGGAAAAACAGCTTTCCCTGCATGTAGATCACATCGCAAAGGCCAGCACGCCGGAAGATATCCTCTATGAATTACTGCTTAAAGCGGGCTTCGCGCTTACCACCAAAGTGGAAAAGGTGAAAATGGCGGGCAAAGAAGTGTTCTCTATCCATGAGGGTGCTTTGCTGATCTGCCTCGAAAAAGAACTCACCCAACAGCTGATTGATGCGCTTGCGGAAGCCAACCCTGTGCAGGTGATTTGCTTGGATGAAGGATTCAACGGAAACGACCAGCTAAAGGCCAATGCCGTGCAGACTTTCAAGGCCCGCGCTCAGGCCGAGGAAAGTGAAATCGTATTTAAGACTGTATAGGGGGCGGCATGAAACTTAAATTTGACCCATCCCTAGATTACCAGCAGGACGCAATTAACGCCATCGTGCGCGTGTTCGAGGGCCAGCCGATTGTGGAAGCGAACTTTGAGATCAGCGCATCCGGTGGCGGCTCTGGCATGCAGTTTAATGAGCTTGGCGTAGGTAACAGCATCACCCTTGGCGATGGCGCCATCCTTGATAACCTGCACAAGATTCAGGAGCAGAACGATATCCCGAAGGTGGATATTGGCGCAGCCACGATTGATGAAGTGGCTGATTTTGATTCCATCCCGAGCATTGACGGTATCGGTAGCCCGCTGAAATACGGGCGGCAGTTTTCCGTAGAAATGGAAACCGGCACGGGCAAAACCTACGTTTATCTCCGCAGCATTTTCGAGTTGAACAAGAACTACGGCCTCAAGAAATTCATCATCGTTGTGCCAAGTATCGCTATCCGTGAAGGCGTGCTGAAAAGCATTGAGCTTATGCGCGATCACTTCCGCACACTTTACAACAACGTCCCGTTTGAATCCTTCGTTTATGATTCCAGCAGGCTCGGCAAGGTGCGCCAATTCGCCAGCAGCAACCAGATACAGGTGATGATCATCAACATTCAGTCATTCCAGAAGGACGTGCCGGACAAGGACACGGCGGAAATGACGGATGAAGAACTGAAAAAGCTGAACGTCATCAACCGCGAGAACGATAAAATGTCGGGCCGCAAGCCGATTGAATTTATCCAAGCCGCCAACCCCATAGTGATCATCGATGAGCCGCAAAGCGTGGATAACACGCCGAAGGCAAAACGCGCCGTGGCAAATCTCAATCCGCTGGTAACGCTGCGTTACAGTGCCACCCACAAGAACCCCTACAATCTGGTGTATAAGCTCGACCCGATTAAGGCGTATGATCTTAAACTGGTGAAGCGCATCGAGATTGCTTCTGTTCGCTCTGAGGATAGCTTTAACGATGCCTATGTGAAGCTCCTGAAATGCGACAACAAGAAAGGCATTAAAGCCTATATCGAGCTTCACAAAGAATCGCCCACCGGCCCTAAAAACGCGAAGATGTGGGTGAAACAAGGTGATGATTTATATCAACGCTCCGGCAACCGGGAAACCTACAAAGAAGGCTATATCGTGCAGAATATCGATTGCACGCCGGGAGCCGAATACATCGAGTTCAATCAGGGTCGCTTCCTAGAGGCCGGACAAGAAGCCGGTGGTGTGGGCGATGACTTGATGAAAGCGCAGGTGTGGGAAACGGTAGAGCAACACCTGAAAAAAGAACGCGCCTTGAAAGGCAAAGGGATTAAGGTTTTATCCCTATTCTTCCTCGATAAGGTTGCCAGCTATCGCGTCTATAACGAGGACGGAACCACCAGCCTCGGAAAAATCGGCAAATGGTTTGAGGAAGCCTATAAGGAATTCACCGCAAAGCCCATGTATAAGGGGCTGATACCGTTTGAGGCATCGCAGGTGCATAACGGCTATTTCTCGCAGGATAAACGCGCCATTACCCCCTTCGATGAAGGCAAGCGCAAAACCAGTGAGAAGGCTGCGGAAGAAGATACTTACAACATCATCATGCGCGACAAAGAAAGGCTGCTCGACCCTAAAGAGCCGCTGCGCTTTATTTTCAGCCATACCGCGCTGAAAGAAGGCTGGGATAATCCGAATGTGTTTCAAATCTGCACGCTGCGCGAAGTTGGCTCGGAAATGGAACGCCGCCAGCAAATCGGCCGTGGGTTGCGCCTTCCGGTGAATGAGCATGGTGAGCGCGTCCACGATGAAAACATTAACCGCCTGACGGTGATCGCCAGCGAAGCCTATGAAGATTTTGCCCGCGCCCTACAAAAAGAGTTCGAGGACGATTGCGGGATTACCTTCGGGAAAATTGAAAAGATTGCTTTTGCCAAGCTGATACGCCGCGCCGATGACGGTACGGAAGCAGCCCTTGGCCAAAAGGAATCCGGCAAAATCTGGCAGGAGTTAAAGGCCACCGGCTACATCAATGACAAGGGCGAAATCCTTGATACTTTCGACCCAAAGAACATGCACTTTACACTGAAAATCTCTGATGATTACGAAGACATAAAACCCGCAATTATCGATGAAATGCAAAAGTACATCTTCAAAAATCGAGTGGTAAACGCCCGCGAACGCCGCACGTTGAAATTCCGCAAGGAAGTGCATCTAAGCGAGGATTTTCAATCACTCTGGCAGAAAATCGAGCAGCGCACGCGCTATCGAGTTGCCTTCGATACAGCCGAATTGGTTGATCGCGCCGTGCAGCGCATCAAGGCGCAGGAATCAATCAAAGCAACGCGCATTGCCATGACGCGGGTGGACGTTGATATCTCCGAAGCCGGTATTGGCGTAGATAGGAAGCTGGAAGAAAAAAGCCGCGCCGTGGATTCGGTGAAGGTGCTGCCGGATATACTGGCGTACCTACAGAAAGAAACCGAACTGACACGCCATACGCTGGTGGAGATTCTAAAGAAAACCAACAAGCTGGCCGAGTTCTCTATCAACCCGCAAGCGTTCATGGCGATGGTAAGCAAGCAGATCAACGCTGCCCTGCATGACCTCATGCTGGAAGGCATCCAGTATGAGAAAGTCGCCAACCATTTTTGGGAAATGAGCCGCATTGAGAAGGACGCGGAAGAAGGCATCGTGCGTTACCTCAACAATCTCTATGAGGTGCAAAACAAGGATAAATGCCTGTTTGATGCGGTGGAATATGATTCCGAGGTGGAAAAGAAATTCGCCAAAGATTTAGACAATAATGAATTTGTTAAGATGTTTGTTAAGTTGCCCAGCTGGTTTAAGATTGATACGCCTATCGGCCCGTATAACCCGGATTGGGCGTTTGTGACTGAGCGCGATGAAAAACTGTATTTCGTGCGCGAAACCAAAAGCACCAACGACAACGACGAACGCCGGAACAAAGAAAACCAGAAAATCCATTGCGGCAAAAAGCACTTTGAATCCATCGGCGTGAATTACGGCGTGGTGACTTCGCTGGCAGAGGTGGAGTTTTAATGACGGAAAGGAACATACTTTTTATCAGCCATGCAAGCCCCGAAGACAATGTGTTTACCACATGGCTTGGGGCAAAGCTCTCTGCGGCGGGATACGAGGTATGGGCTGACGTATTAAAACTTGTCGGCGGAGATGACTGGCAGCAGAAATTAGAGAACGCCATTCGTGATCGCGCAGTAAAAGTGCTGATGGTTGGTACTCAAACCGGCGCAGCCAAACGAGGCGTGCGTAACGAAATTCAGATTGCTGATCAAGTATCAAAAAGAATTAGCGATAATGAATTTATTATACCGCTACGATTAGAAGATTTTGATGCACCTTTCCTGATTGCACACGCGCAATATATCAATTTTGGAAACAGCTGGGCCGAAGGGCTTAAAGAGTTGCTGGAAACCCTTGTAACATACAATGTTCCGAAGGTAGTAGCTGAGTCGCTTGATATGTGGCGTGCTGTGCAGCTAACGCATGGCAAGTCGCCAGTGATGATCGAAGAAAAGCTGGTATCAAACTGGCTTAAATTCCAATCATTGCCAACAGAAATCCGGTTTTATGATTTTAACGCCGGTATATCCATCGGCTATAAAGATGCGGCGATTAAAAGCCTTAAAATCCCTGTAATTTCTCAAAACCGAGGCTTTATTACCTTTGCGGATTACCCGTCTTTGCAGGAGGCATTAGGCCCGGAGCTTCCTATACAGCTGAAAGAAGTCTGCAAAACTGAGAACTTTCTCGAAAACGGATGGCCCGCGCTCAATATCACCCGTCAAGTTGCCCGTAACAGTGTTAGCAATATGCTACGGCAAGGCATTGAATCGGTATTTGCTGCCAAGTCTATGTCCTCTTATGAAATGTCGAGCCGCAAATTCTGCTGGTTTGGTGTGAAGGATATTACGCCGGATAGTCAAATAAGATTCGGCTGGCCAAATGGCGTTGCCGGACGCAGGCAAATTTTAGGATATTCGCCAAAAAGAAAGCTGCATTGGCACTACTGCATCTCTCCGCAAGTAACGATGTGGCCGGAGCCTCATATCAAGCTGCGCGGTGGCCTAGTCTTTTCGGAAGATGGAATTAAGCCAATCGATAATCCTAAGAAAATGCACCGCCTGAGGCGTTCTTTCACGAAGTCATGGCGTAATGCGCGTTGGCGCGACATGCTTTTGGCGATTTTGCATTGGATTACTGATGGTGCGGAAACGCTCGTGATTCCTTTTGGGGAAGAAAAAGGCGCGGTTTTATCAATACCCACCATTACTTTCACATCGCCTGTCAGCATGCCGGTAGAGATTGAGGCAGATGAGCCAGAAGATGAAGAAGACCCGGATGAAACAGAAGAACCGTTTGCAGCCGATGATTTAGATTCCATCGCGGAAGTCGGTGATGAGGAGGTAGAAGCGTGATCATATCTCCTACAGTTTCATATTTTGAGGAGCCGTTGCTGGAATTCAAATACGGGCAAAAGCTGGTTTACCCCCGTGATGGCCTATTCCTTTATGGCCCGGTTGATGAAAGCAAAGAAACCAAACAGATCCGCTACGGTGTGATTTCAACGCCAAGCGGCCTTAAGCATTTTAAGGAATGGGCGGCATCCATCAAAGGCTTTATCAATACGCCAGAGCCAACTAATCGCTCTAAGGAAAACCAACCGCACCACGTTCCTTTCCCCGGATTTACCGAGGCATTTGGTGCTGAATGGTCAGCAGAACCAACAATAGCGTTGGGTGAAGTTGACCCGCAAGAACTTGCCAAAGCATTGCGGATTGAAAATCGCCATGAAGCGATCAAAAGTGTGGTGGATTTGTTCGTTAATCCCATACTTAAAAAGGTGAATAGTGCTGAAAACCCGCCGCTATTCTGGTTTGTAGTTGTGCCGGAAGATGTATTCCAACTTGGCCGCCCACAAAGCCAAGTGCCTCGCGGTGAGAGAGTTAGGGGAAAAGTCACGATCACCCGCGCGAAAGCGCAACAGCTTGAAACATCACCATCGCTTTTTTCATCCGATCAGGAAGAAGCCGATATTTATAAATATGCGGCACATTTCCGCCGCCAGCTGAAAGCTAGGTTGCTTAAAGACAAAATCGTAACCCAACTGGTGCGGGAAACCACTCTTGCACCAACATCATTTCTAAATTCAGCGGGCAGATTATTGCGCCCTGTAGAAGACCCTGCAACCATCGCATGGAAACTTGGTACTGGCTGCTATTATAAAGCCGGTGGCCGTCCTTGGCAGTTGGCTGATGTAAGGCCCGGAGTTTGCTATGTTGGCTTGGTTTATAAGCAAAATGACACATCGCAAGATCGGAGTTATTCGGTATGCGCGGCTCAGATGTTTTTGTCGAATGGTGAAGGGATTGTATTCCGTGGCGCATTGGGGCCTTGGTATCACACGGAAAAAAGAGAATTTCATCTTGATCGAAAATCGGCGCGTGAACTGATTAGTACGGTAGTGGCATCGTACACCGAATCACATGGAGGCCCACCTCAAGAGCTATTTATTCATGCTCAAGCAGCTTTTTCGCATGAAGAATGGGAAGGTTTTAGCGAAGGTTGTCCAAAAGAAACTAACCTTGTCGGCATTCAAATTAACGATGCAAAGGATGGGTTAAAGCTGTTCCGCCCAGGGAAGTATCCAGTTATGCGCGGAATGGCATTAAAAATGGATGAACGCCAAGCCTATCTTTGGACTTCTGGCTATGTGCCGCGCCTCGATACTTACATCGGCCCGGAAACGCCCAACCCCATTTTTGTAAAGGTGCTGCGCGGGGAATGTCCGATTGATACAGTCCTTAAAGATGTGCTAGGCCTCACAAAAATCAATTTCAATTCGTGCCTGTTGAATGATCGCATGCCTGTGACAATCAAATTTGCGAATGCGGTTGGGGAAGTATTAAATTCTGCGCCCCAAGAAGGTGACCCAAAACTTCCATTCAAATTTTATATCTGACCACGCAACCACACTTCCAGCTGCCGAGTGGCCATCACGTCATCGAAGTTATAGCCGAGAATATCTTTCTTCATCTGCTCCCGGCGATCTTTGAGGGCTTCCATCTGGAATTTGATGAACTGCACCACCGACCATTGGGAGCCTGATTCGTCATCCTGCCACTGGAAGTTTACCAGCCCCTTGTGCTTGCAGATTTGCTTGAGGCCATAGCTCGATATCGGAAGCACCAGCGATTCCTTCACCGGCTTCTGGATATCAAACAGCGGCGAATTATCGCCCAGCAGCCACTCGACTATCGGGTGATTTTCCATCCCGTAGCGTTTTGCATACCGCTTGATATTCACCACCTCATAACTGGAAAAATGCGCCAGTATCAAATCGGGATACTGTTCGCGCAGCCGCGCCATTGCATCGAGGAAGCCGCGCCAGCCTTGCTCGTCCTGCGCTTCGCTATCCGTCCAGATATATTCAAAGCCCGAATGGTTATAGGGAGGCTTGAGCAATCCCCACAGGTAAACGTGATCTTCGCCTGATTCATTAAGGGGATTTGATTCGATATCAAAATGTATCCATGTGCCTGCCGGCAGTATGATATCGGCAATCTTGTGGCTCTCGTTTGAGAAATAGGCTTTTGCCTGTAACACGGCGCGGAGTTTCTTTTCCGGGCCTTTCAGATACGGCACATCGGTAATCGCTTCGGGGTTGGCGTTTGCCAGATCACGAATCGTTTTAATGCCTTGGGCCTCCAAATGCGGAGCGTTGCGCGAATCGATGCCATACAGCAGCGTTAGCTCCTGCTTTGCAACGAATTCCGGTTTACACTTCTCATAGAAATTGCACAGCTTGCATTTGCTCTCGCTGTAGCGAGCCTCCGGCTCGGTGGTGCGGGCAAGAAGGCTTCGCATATCGGTTAGGAATTCTTCGGCCAGCGCGTTGGCATCATCACCCACTTCGCTAACCGTGCTGTTACCGTGGAAAACAAGCGCAGGGAGCGTGCTTTTGAGTAGCTTGCGATACACAGCCAGCTGGATTTGAATTTCCTCTTTGTCGCCGCTCCTAGCCAGCTTTGCATCGGCTGGCTGATATTCCCCCGATTCCGTGCGTATTAAGAAATCAGGCTCGCCAACTATCCCGGCTTCATCATCAACGATTTTCGGCTGATAGATGATCTGCACACCGGCTTCGATTAAAGCCTTTGTGTGTTCAGGCGATACCGCTTCTACCAGCTGGTACTGTTTTTCCAGTTGGCGTTTGAGATTCCATTCATGTCGCACGCCCATCGTAATGATTAACTCATCAAACGGGTTTGGCTCCGCTTCGGCCATGCCAGCGGGCGGGAAGTTATCAAGCCACACCCGGCGGCTGCAGGAAAGCCATGAACGGGCATCGCTAGGTTTTATGTGGCGTTGTGCTTGTATCATACTCGCACATAATAGCCGCCATTCACAAAAAGGCATTAGATTTTAGAGGTATAATCACCACCCGCATATCCTGCGGCCTGTTCGGTTATGCTCTAAAACTTCGCGGGCCGTGGTGTCGCTTAAGACATCCTCCGGCCCGATCAGGATAGGCTTTGCTATCTGGCAATAGCTGTTATTTACGCGTCCAGTCCCGGCGCAGCTCGTCAAGAGAATCGCCATCGCGCATGCGGCGCACGTCATTTTCCACTTCATTAGCTTTACCTACTGTTTCATTTTGTTTCACAATCTGCGCGGTGCGTTCGTCATCGCGGCCCGATTGCCGGATTTTGAAAAGCACCAGCAGCACGGCGGCGGCAATCCCCACCCATTTGAGGACTGCCGCATAAGAACGCTGCCACCAGCTGAGTAAGAGGCCCCAAATCATACCAGCCCCTTTCTGCGGTCATCGATACGCGCCCACGCGATATACGCGGCGGAAAACACCACCAGCACGCCCAGCGCGATAAGAAAGCCCAGCGCGTTATCCTTCACCATTTCCGAAAGCGCAGATAATACCGGGATTGCGGGCGCGGCTTCGGCAATGACACCCGACACGGCGGCAACTGCCCCCGCGCTGGCGGTGATCTGTGCGCCCTTCATCGTGCGGGTTTTAGCCAATGGCTTGGGCGTGGATTCCACACCGGCCAACACCAACGCCTTGTTAATCTGCTCATCGGTGTAAGGCTGCTGCGCGTTCTCATGCCAGATAATGGCGATCACCAGAGGCTTAAGATATTCCTGCTGGTGCATATCAAGCTCCTGATCTGCATCAAAGCCGGTGCGCTCCACCACGCGCTTGATATAGGCTTCGGTGTTATTTTCCGAAGCTGGGGCCCAGCGGCCGATTATCCCGCGTATGGTGCGAAGGCCGTAATCATCCTGATATTTAATCAGGATACGGGCGATAGCGCGGATGCCATACACCGGATTCTGGAAAGTAAAAAACTCCTTGTCTGGTTGGGATGGCGCCAGCCCTTGCCATTTGTCTTTGGATAGCCGGATATTGCCGGGATTGTGGTTACGAATCCCGCGTGATGGGGTTTTGGTCATATGATTCTCCTTGAGTTGATTATTTCCATGTGAGGTGGCCAGCGGCGAAGCTTAGGAAGGCAACAAGGCCCGTCCACAAGCCGCCAACGATTAGGAGTGTACGAAGGCTCCCTTTGCCTTGGTTGGCCAGCGCAGTGAGCGTTTTCACTTCCTCGGCCAGCACATCCACCGTTTTGGTGAGTGTTTGGATTTGCGCGTTCATCACAGCCAGCTGTGAGCGCACATCGATATCGTCGTTTGATGCCATTGATTCCTCCTTATGCTGATAAATTCGCGTACCATTTGCTGGCAGTAGCCGCCCAAAACAGGGCATTCTTGCCAACCGCCAAAGAAAACGCCGCATTCGCTGCCAGTGCGTTAATGCTATGGCCGGTTGCTGGGTAAACGCTCAAAGCGTTCGCCCCAGCGTTCGCTACAAAAATGAATTCTCCTTGCTCTGGCGAAGGCAGGATTGCACCTTGACCCGCACCCACCGTAGTGAATTGGTTGGTTTGCTTGGTGATCGCCGTGGCTGTGCCTTGCGTAGTGCCAGCTGCGCTTAAGGCCGAACCATTTGCCTTGAGCGCGACACGCCCGCTAGCAGCCAGCATTTTGAGCGAGTCATAAAACGTGGATCCGTCCGGTGAAACTTTGAGGGTGAAATTGTCATCGCCCAAAAGTCCGAATTCTGCCCGCGCTGACCAGTTCGTTTGAAACAGGAAGCTGGCTTTATCGCCCGCCGCGTTCTTGTTAATCTTCACCTGCATGTCACCACCGACATGGGTAAACAGAATCGCCACACTTGCCACCGCCAGCTTGTTTGTGGCATCGGCACTGGTATTCACACCCAGCATGCTCAAATTCTGGAAGGATGACAGATTATAGGTTAACCCCCATGCCGCCCCGTCATAGGTGTAGAGGGCGTTGGCATCGTTGGCCCATACCGTCAACCCTTCCCACGGCGCGATGAAGTTCCAGCCGGTGGTGTAAAACGCCACCGCTTTGGCTTGGCCAGCCCATGCACCCGTAGGTGAAGTACCGACAACGTAGCAATCACCGGCAACCGGTGAGCCGGGAGGTGTATTTACTCCCACGCTCACCATTGCCGCCTGTAGCAGCGCGTCAATCAGATCAAGGCCGCTATTGTGGGTGACTTCCTTCTGCGATTGCGATTGCAGGATATACGGAAGTTTCACCCGATTAGTGGTGTTTGGCATAATATATCCGTTTTGTTGGTTAATAATTAGAGCGTGGCAACGCCCGGATAGCCTCGGCCAACTGCTGCCGAAAGCTGGTACACGTTCACTTCGATACTACTTTGCACTGAGCCAAAATCCGCCACCTGCTGCGCGGCGGTGTAAAGCGCGGTTGGGCTGGTAAGGCCCGTAATCGTGTGCTTTACCGTCACGCCCTGCATGATATCCACCTCGTAGCGTTCTGATTCTTCACTGAGAGGCACATCAACCGCATCGCGCCAATCCCCGCCAATGCGGGTGCGGCGTGTCCAGTTAATGGTGAGATCACCGGCACTGCGCGAGCCGGAAAGATGCACAGGCGAATATGGCTTCAAGGCGCGGGCGGCATAGGCAAAATCCTGGGGGGTGGTTGCCCCAAGCGTTGAGCCGATAGTGACCGGCTTAAACTTCTTGGAGATTCCCCAACTGGATGATGCCATCAATTCCCGCGCCAGCGCGTTTGTGAGCATAACGAAGCGTTCACCGGCGGCATGACTACCTACAGCCCATTCTGTGCCTAGCCGCCCCCTCAGAAGCCCGCTCAAGCGGTACTTATTGGTATCGAGCAGCGTGGCAGTCTGAAACTGGATAATCTCGTCACCGATTACGCATACATTTGCGCCATTCAGCACGGCGATATCCGTCACGCTTTGCAGCTGGCCGAAGGTGAGCAACACATCGATAGTGCTGATATTATCCCACCCATACACCGTACCTGCAGGAATGATATTCAGCACCGCGCCGATAGTGGCTTGCGCCGTGAGCGTTTGCATAAGCGCATAGTTTGAGCCGCCATCATCGGAGCGATACACCGCCGAACCCGCCCAGTTTTCACCCAAGCCCACCACGCCATAGCGCAGGTAAGCATCGGTAATGGCATCCGTTGGAAAGGCTGGCAAATCCATCAACTCAAGCCGCGTTTCCGATATGGTTGCCGGTGGCTGCAAGTTAGGCGTGCCAGTGCCAGCCGGATTGTAGAAATCATAGCTGCTTACGTCCTCCGCAACGCCGCTAATCTCCTGCATGCCGTTTCGCACCAGCTTGGTGGCCGTGAGTCTAACCAGATAGGCCGCGCCATCTTTCGTAACGGTGATTACGTCCGTTGGCTCAAGCAGCGCATATTTGGGCGGCACAGTGAACTGGTAGCTCACACGGCCCACCCACGCATTATAGAGCGTGACATCCGCCACCACCTTGGCTTCCTGATCGGAAAGCACAATCGGCAAATTGACGGTGCTGTAATCCACCGCTTTCACTGTCTGGCGTTGCGAGGATTGCGTGCCAGCCTGAAAATCCGCTGTGCGGTTGAGGTAGATCACATCCACTTGGCGCGGCAATTCAAGCTCTTGCGTGCGCGTAACGGTGAGCGCATCACCAGAATCATCGGCAGTAACCAGCTCCGTGAAATCAATCGTGGTGTTGGAAACCTTGCCACGCTTGATGAACTTGAGTAACCCGTCACTTTCCACGCAGTCGAAGAAATACGCGGTAGCCAGCTGCTCAAGGCAAGAGCGCACCGTTTGCCGGTTGGTAATGACAAAACCCGTGACGATATCAAGCAACCGGCTTGTATCGTACATGGTGGAATCATACCCAACCTTTTTCAGCAAATCGGCCACGATCTGGCCGAGGCTCGAAAGCCCCAGCTTGCCCTGCACCCAATGGCCGGTTTTCCAGTTCCCCCCATCGGCCCACACCGAACCAAGATCAGGGAAGAACGGGAAAGGCCGCGCATCCCATGTCCAGATGAACTTGCGCGGGATAAAATTCGCTTCCAGCGCGTTTTCATCATCGAGGTAATCAATCGAGGCATCCAGCGCGGTACGCTGCGCGAGGAAGTCCACCCGCCCGCGCGAGCCACGAGGATAGAAACTTTCTACCGAATCCGGGTCGATAAACACGTTGGGCTGATTCGCGCAGCCATCCACCGAAGGAAAGCCAAGCTCTGAAAACCACAGTGGCTTCATTTTGGCAGTCCAAGCAGTCGTGCTTGCATCCGGGTTGGTGTGTGTGGAATTCCACCAGTGTTTTATGTTCTTCCACGCATAGGTTGGGCCGGAATAGAAAGTTTTTGTGGTGCGAGTTGCATCCCAAAAATAATCCCAGCCTTCATCCTGCGTCCACCCATCATATACCGCCTGATAGTCGATTTGCGTTTGTGGCAAATCAGGCGTAAGCGGCACATAGCAATCAATCGCCACCGCATCGATGTTGGCATCTGACCAAAGCGGATCAAGATTATACCAGCCGTTTACCGAGTGATATTCGCTCCAATCGCCGCCATACATTACTTTCACGCCGCCACCCACCGCCGCCTTAATCGTGGCTGCAAGGCTTTTCAGCTGAGTGACTGCCGGGAATACGCCGGGACTGCTCATATACTGCGTAAGGCCGACAAGCTCAGAGCCGATCATAAACGCATCGATGTTATTCTTAAGCAGCACGCCGCCCACATTCAGGTTGGTATAATGCGTGATGAAAGCATTATAACCGTTGGTGCGGGTGAAGAAGCCAGCCGCATCGGTGGCATTAGTGGGCGTAATTCTTCCGCGCCACGGCTTGGCTTGCGGCGTGATCGTATCTACTTGCACCATCGGATAGAACAGCACGTTGTATCCACGCGCTTTTAATTCCTGACACAAGCGCACAATGCCTTTGTCCGTAGGCGTACCGCCGTAAGTGGGTGAACCATCCGGGAAGGTGAGGATTGCATGGCCGGTGGTGCGGGTAAAACCGGCAACCGTCCAATCATCCGGCGTAACGATTGCGCCTTGCCCGTCAAACTCCACACCCGGCTTGATGATAGAAACAGCGGGGTCAAGCGAATCCGAAAACCAGTTTATCACCACCGAAACCCATTCTACATTGGGAAGCGTGGCTTTCAGGTTATCGAGCGCAACCAGCACATCGGCTTTATTATTCAGGTTGTTCAAATTCAGTTTGGTGACTTTGCCGCCCTGAACAAAGTTACCCATTACGTCCTGCTGGCCGAATTGTTTTTGCTGCACCACCGTATCGTAAACATATTCACCAGCCCCCGGAATCAGCGTGATATCCTTGATCTTGTCTTCCAAGTCGAAAGGCTTTTTGAGCGTGCGGCGCACTTCAAACGTGAAGTTAGGAATGCGGTTGCCGTAATCCGCCAGCGGGAAATCCTTAATCACCACATAGGCCATCCCACGATAAGCGGGTGTTTGCCCTGCCGGAAAGAAGGAAGCCATAAACGTATCGGGCAACTGCGTTTCATCGCCCAGATAGAGCGTGTAGCTGCCTTGGGTTAAATCCAGTTGCTTGCTATCCGCCCACACGCGCACCACTTCACTGATCGGGCCTTCGCAAATCGCCACCGCAATGCTGGCCGTGTAGGTGTAAGTCGTGGTGGTAGTTTCCACACTGCCACCGCCGCCGCCACCCTTACCACCGCCGGAGCTTTGCGTAGTGGTGGTGATATGCTCCTGAATCGGGCGTGACCAGATGATGTTTCCTGCAATACGGGCGTTGCCATATACCAGCGGAATCGCTTTGCCATAGGTAGAGGCTTGCACCATCAAATCGGTGATGCGCGAGCCTTCCTGACTGATACGGGTTTTACTGCCAAAAACAGCGCGATCAACAAAACCTCCCAAATATCCGCCCACACCTCCGGCTACTGCGGCCAAAAATGTACCTGCGCCCAAGGCGGCTGCACCTTGACTTGCCGCTGCTGCTAAAACGATTGCTGCCATCTGAAAACCTTAATTATTTTGGATTTCCACTCGTCATCAAGCCGGTGTTCCACCACCCGGCGCGACGGTGCAAAACTGTGAATCATGCCAAGCCCGCCCTCGTAATCACTCAGGATTGCAAGGTGCTGCGGGTTTTCCCTTACCTTGAATAAGGCCAGATCACCGGCGCGGGCCTCTGCAATAGGCACTTCTTCGAGCAAGCCGGTGAGCTTCTGAATCAGATACGCGCCATCCGGCTCTTTCGAGTATGTCACCTCATCATACGCGGCCAGCTTCATGCCGTTTCTGTCTTTCAATCCCAACTCATCCACCACACCGACAATCAGGCCGAGGCAATCACAGCCTTTGCCTTTGAGTCGCGCTTGATGATGAAACGGCGTGCCAAGCCAAGTGCGCGCTTGCGCCACAATGTTGTTGTGATTTGTCATACTGTTTGCAGATCATTGGCTGTTGCAGCGGTTTGCAGCATTTTATCCATGCCGGGAACGTAAGGCTCACCCCGGAAATTCACGGCGTTGCTGAATTTGCTGAAACAGGTGTTGAAAGTTTTATCGCACCCCGCAATCGCGTTGAATGTGTCGCCCGCCGCGATATTGTTTGGCATGGGCAACACCAGCGTGAATTGCTTGTTGGAAAATTCCTTAATCTCCATGCGCCGCCCAGCATTCGCACCGGTAAGCCACTCGACTTCACCACTGGAAAAATACCCTGCCGCTTGCATCATGCTGTTGCTGATAAAGACTTGGCGGCTGGTGACGGTATCTACCGCGCCACTTACCGTATAGCTGGCAAGGTTGGCCTTGCAGCGCGTATCACCAAACACGGCGCGGCAAGTGGGGCTGTATAGCTCCACGATATTCTGGCTTAGTTTCTGCGTCAGGCCGCGCACTTCCGCTACAAACTGGCCGTTCTTCAAGGATACTTCGCCCAACCAGCCGCGCCTATGCGTGATAACGCCTTGCGTAAGATCGGTGACGTTCACCATGAAGATTTCGATTTCGGCAAAGTCGTACTTGCCCGCCATGATATCCACTTCGGTAATCGAAGCCGCATCAAGGATTCCCGCCACATCAAGGTTATCAACGCTAAACTTGTCTTTCGTTTCAATACTGGTGGGCGAGAAGCCGGTGGCCGCTTTGTAAAGCTGGCTGCTAATCGTTAAATCGGCCGTGTGATCGGTAAACCCCATCACCGTGCCGCCCACCAGCGTGAGCTTCCAACAAATCGCTATGCTGGTGACTTCCCCGGCAAGGTGAGCCGTTAAATTAGATGATGCAGTTCTCATACGCGAATCTCCACAACGGGGATTGCATCCCACACATATATTCCCGGCCCATCCGCACGCACGGCCAGCGCGTCCGTATCGAAGCGCACCGGCACATCAAAATCAAAATCCGCACTCACCACCACGCCCGCGCCGGGTGCGCTTGAGAACGTGACAACGCCGGTGGTGAGATCCACGGTGTAGCCCGCGCCCTGCAAAACCCCGTTCAAGTAAATCTTGATCGTGCCTGTCACCGGCTTTTTGATTTCCCGGCTGTAGGTGTTGCTTCCGCTGGTGTAGAGCTTGGTCAGCTGAAAGGTGGTGATAACCCCGTTGCCGTTGCCAAGCACTTGGCCCACCGCCTGATAATCCGTCCAGTCCTTGAAGCGGAAGCCATACGCCTTACCGAAACGGGCGCGGAAAAATGCCTGTAGCGTATCCATGTCGGCTTTGTTTTTAAGTCCGGTGGATACGTCCCAGCGGCCACGGGCCTTTTGCCAGTTGACGTTACGTTGCTCGAAGCCGCCGAAGGTGGTGACAATGCTCGTGTTAAACATTGGCCCGCCAGATGCGCCATAAGCGATTTTCGGCGGGAATTGTACTTCATGAAATGTTGGCATTAGCTGTTCCTTGTTCGATGACGCTGCAAGCTGCCGGCGAACTTGGCCATGATCTGGCCTTGGCTCTCCATGAAGCTCTGCGCGTTCGGGGTTGAAATGTTAAACGTCACGTTCATGCCGCCCATTTTGGAATTCTTGGGCAGTACCGTTTCGCCTTTTTGCAGGATGGCCGGAAACTCATCCGGCATCAGGCCGTTATGGAAACGCGGCGCACCGATAAAAAGATGCGCTGGCACAGCGCGGCGGGCGGCAAGCGATTCGCCAACCACACCACCTTCGTGAAAGAGGCTGCCGAAGATATCGCTGAAAAGACTGCCGAAAATTCCCCCGCCACCACTGCCACCACCGCCGCCACCGAGGGCTTGCCCTAGCGCACCAGCAATCGGGCCGGTGACATTTTCACGAAGGAATGCCCGCAGGATATCCTGCTGAATACTCATCACCAGATCACCCAGCTTTTTCATGCTGAATTCCCCGGTAGAAACCATATCCACCAGCGTATCTTCGATTTTGGTGGCCGCGCTGCTAAATACCTTTTCGGCATTTTTAGCGGCGTTGGTTGCCTCATCCGAATAGCGGTTTAAGGCACGCGCTGCGCCATCAGCCCACTTATTGCTGTCGAGCAGCGATCTATTGTAAATGTCCTTTAACTTGATGGCGTAAATCTGCTCGATTTGCTCAAGATATTTCTGGTTGGCCTCCGTTGCGCCACCCAAGTCATCAATGAGCTTTTCCTTCCACTGATCGAGAGCTTCCTTCGCGGCATCGTATGAGGGTTTTGTTCTTAGGATTTCCTGATTGATTTGCTCAATAGCCTGTTTGTGACGCGCTTGCGCTTCGGTGGCATCCTTTGCCGCTTTTTGCTCGTCATAAATTGCAGCGGCCAACTCTGCCACCTTGTCGCGCATTTCCTGCGTGGCAGAGGGGTTGAGCTTATCCAGTTCGCTTTGAACCGCACGCTGGCGCGGGTCGCTAATGCCTTCGATGGCTTGCCGTTTTTGCAAGCTATCAATCAGCTTTTCATTGGCTTCCGTCAGCTGGCGCGTTTCACGGGTGGCTTGCTCCAAATACTTGTCATACTTGCTTTGCGATAGCTGCTCATTCAGCTTTTTCGCCCGGTCAATCGCTTCCTTATTTGCATCGGTTGCCAAGCCATCAAGCTGCTTATTGATGCGATCACGCTCCGCGATGATTTTGTCACCATCCGTTTGTGTGGCCTTCAATAATTCATCGGAGAGCTTTTTGTTAATACCCTCGATTTTCTCAGCTTTGTTTTGCTCCTGCGCGATTTCATAATCTGCCAGTGCCTTTTTCTTCGCCGCTTTTTCAGCGGCGATTTTATCATCAATGGCGGCAAGGCGTTGCTGCGCCTGAGCATAAAACGGGTTATCAACCAGATTGAAAAATAGCTGGTCAGTGCCGAAAGATTTGAACTGATCAACTTTCTTTTGTTCGGCTTCGCGCTGCTCTGCCAGCGTGCCACGCACTTCTTTCTGAATAGCGGCCAGCCGGTTAGAAAGAAAATCCAGTGAGGATTGCACCGCGCCGCTTTCGGCAATGTTCGCACCGAAGGCTTTAAGCAAATCATCCCATTCCACGCGCAGCCGGTGCGCCGCGCCGGTAAGCCCGCCAGCTTCGCCTTCCGCCGCGCCGCCGACTTTCTCACGCACTTTTTGCAGTACGATAGCAAGGGCTTCGCCCTCATTGCCCGTTTCCACGAGGCTTTTAATCATATCGGCTTGGGTGGTGGTAAACGTCACGCCAGCTTTGGAAAGCGCATTGATGTTGTTTACCGGGTCTTCGAGTAGTTTCCCGAAGCGAAGCACCACCGAGTTGAGATCACTACCCATCACCACCGATAAATCGTTGGCGAGCTTGATTGCCTCAAAGAAGGTATCCTGACTTACGCCCTTGAAGGTTAGCAACTCAGCGGCGGCATTCTGGATTTCTTCATTGCCGCGCAGGGTTGAGCGTTCATAGGCTTCGGCAAATTCAGCGATTTCTTCCTTGGTGATTCCGGCAGCGTTGCCGGTGGCTTTCAGAACGGCCTGTAGCCGCAGCTGCGACTGCTCATATTTGGCGTATTCCTTTAAGCCTTCTACCATTGCGAAGGTAAGCGCACCAATAGCGGCGGCGGCGGCAACACCTGCCGGGCCAAGTGCTGCCAGAAATTGGCCGGTGCGTCCTGCTTGCCCGCCCAATTCCCGCATCACATCGTTTGCTTGCTCACTGGCAGCATTAAGCACCACCAGTTCCTTGGAAGCCGGTTTTGTGGCTTCACGGATTTTCTCAAGCGCACGCTGGCCTTGCTCGCCGGTAAGCGTAAGTTCACGGCGCACTTTGTCGCCATCAACTACCGCTATCCGAATCGATATGTTCTGTGTTGCTGTCGCCATGTTTTTTAACCGCTTCGCGTAAGCCTTGTTCGGCATGTTCGAGCAGACGCAGCACCGCTTGGCTGTCATAGCCAAGGGCGTGCGTCATGCTCACAATGGTTGGGATATCGAACCCAGCGATGGCACCACTGGGGTAGTATTTGAGAACGCTGCCGAGCTTTAATAACTCCCACGCCTCATGCCCTTCGCAGGTGAAAGGCTCGTTTTTCAGATACGGGCAAAATTCCCCGGTTAAAGGGTCGCTTTTGCCTTCACTGCACGGGAGTTTTTGCGCGATGCAGCCGGAACAGTAGGAAGGCCCGCCGCTGTAGTGCCATTCACACCGGGCCTTGAGGCGTTTCCCTCGACTTCCAGCACAAAATAGGAAGTCGTGTACTGTTTCCAAAATTCCTGACCGATAAACCAGATATCCATCAGTTCCGCGACGCTTTGCTGCGTCACCTTTGCTACTGCATCGCCTTCGGGCTGCATTACGCCTTCCCATTCGATGATCGCCGCTTGCGCGAGGGCTTTCACCAGCAGGGCTTCCGATAGGCCGAAGCGTATGGAATCCACATCAAGGTTGGGCTTGAGGACGCTTTCATCCTCCTGCATTTCCTTAATCTGCTTAATGACAAGGGATTGCGCGGCATTCATGATTGCCGTGGAAAGTGGACGCACCCGCACGCGCACGCCCGAAGGCAATTCCATCCAGTACGGCTCTTTTTGTAGATTTAATCGTAACATGGTGACTCCTATGGGTAAGTTGCGACATCGTTTTTCAGCACGACAGTGGCCGATTTGCTCAAGCCATCATCGTAAACCCCCTGCCAGTTGAAGCTGGCTTGCACCCCGCCGGGGCCAGTGATCGGAATGCGCGGGCGCGGCAAATACACCTCATGGAAATTCCATGTGAGTGAGAAGTTGTTGCCCTCTAAACCTGCCAGTTTGTAGGCAAGCTCAAGCTCGATAGCGGTGTTGTTGATCGCGTCATCCACCAGCGTGGTGTCGGCAAAGCGGGCATCAATGCTGCCGGTGATATTCACGATAGTGGGATCTACGCCATCGATTAGCCCATCGTTGCGAATGGTTGGCACAGTCTGCATGCCGTTGGCATAGGTGAACTGTGCGCCGGTGACATTGCCGAGTGCCACGCCATTGCGCTTGATTGCGCCGTTGAACTGGCTGAAAGGCTTGTAGATACGGCTGGTTGGCGTGCCGCCCTGCGTAGTGGTGAAGCGGGTTTCACCCTGCGCGATAATGTTGAGCGTGGCATTGGCTGAGCCGGAACGCTGAAAATTCAGCGCCATCGAATTCAGCATGCAGCCGGTATGCACGAAATAGGCTGGCACGTTGGCATGGCCTATTTCAGCGGCAAATGATGGCAGAGTCGCCGCGCCACTGGTGAAGGTGTGAGTATAACCACCACCCGACAAGGTGGCACCGCTTACCACTGCGTTGGCGTTGCCAGAAGCAAGGGTGAAAGCGTTACCCACCGCACTCAGCGTATCATGCACGATATTCAGCTTTGTGCCGCCGCCATTGGAATAAGTGGCCGGTGTAATGCTGGCATTGGCCGAAGCATTCAGATCGGTAGCCAGCTGGGTAAGCGTGGCGTTTAAGTTCGCCCCGATATTCGTTTGCGTGCCGGTTGCGCCGGATGCAACAAACGTCCACACCACGCCGTTAATGGTGATCGTGTGGCCCGCGCTTGGGTTGGCGGTAAAGGTGATATCGCCAGTTGCAGCCACGCCAGCCGATACAGGGTTGCCCAGCAGGAATTGAAGCCACCGCCCGAAATCACGGCCTTCCACCGGGATTACCAGATTGCCGGTATCGTTAATCACATCGCGGAAAGGCGCACGCGGCTCACGGCCTTGCCCCAGCAAATCCGATGCAATCAGATTTTGCTCGGCGCTCAAGTCCGATGAAACGAATGCGAATTTTTCCCAGTTACCTGTGGGCTTTGTGCCGTAGGTAACTTCTTTTAAGGCAAGCAATGACGCTGCCGAACCGTAGGAACGGGCCATAGTTTTCTCCTTTTGAGTTTAAGATTAGTTAAGCGGGTCGTTGGTGTAGAATCGCACCATCACTTGAAGCGTGGCCGTGCGAACGCTGGGTGCGCCCTCAATCGATTCATCTTCAAATTCGGGTGATCGGGCCTCAACCCACTCAGCGAGGCCATCCAGCGTGCGATAGGTGTTAATAACGCTGCCAATATCAGCCAGCAGCGAATCCAAAGCCGAATCGCGCGTTGCAGCATCCGGGTGCTGCACCATCACTTCCAGCGTTACCAGCTGCTCGTAGATATACGTCACCGGCGAAAGCAGAACTTCCGGCTCCTCGCTGGCGCCATCCCGTAAAATGATAATGCCGCCAGAGGGAATTTTCTGCGGCTTATCGGGGTTACGGTAAATGCTGATTGTCGCACTTTCTAAAATTTTCAGCTTGTTATGTAGGGAGCTGATAACCTGTTCACGCTTGCTCGTCATTGGAACGCACCTCCGGCCAATTATTAAGAATGGCTTGCCCCAGCTGAGGCTGCCATAGATTCACCACCGATTTGTAGTCGAGCCGCTTTTTCAGCTTGGCTTGCGGCACGAGGAAGAACATCACCACCGTGGTGAGTCCGCGCCCCGTTCTAAGGGCTGATTCCGAGGCTTTACGAAAACCGCCGCGCTTGCCCGTGCTGGCTCTTAAGCCATCCACCACCAGAAGCGACACCGCACCCGGACGATACACAAAGCGCAACCGGCCAAGCGAATGCTCCGGGAAATTAGAAGGGTTAATCCGTTTACCGCCAACGCCGCGTTTTGGTGCGGCATCGGTTGGAATAGCCAAAAACCAGCCATCCTTGCTCTTGATCACCGCGCCATCATTGAAAGCGCGAATGATTTTAGGAGCTTTGGAATACACCCAGCCCGCCGCTTCGAGTGACTTTTTGCCTTTTGGATAGACTTTTGCTTGCCAGCTTTTGGCAAGCCTTGCCCCAAGCCCTGCATTCGTCACTTGCCCGCGCAAATCATCTTTGATTTTCGTGGCAATTTCCGAAACACCCGCCGTTACAGCGGCTTCTGCTGCTGCTTGCTGTGTTTTCAGAAATTTGGTGAGGTTGCCCTGTATTGCTGCATCAAGTCGCATAGACATCCACCTGCCAAACAAGTTGCTCGCTATCCCGGCGCGGTCTTCCTTGCGCGGAATAGGTAATGCCATCGATCATGAACTGGTCGCCCGGAACAATGGATGGGCAGTCGGCCACTTGCACCTCAAGCACAAGGCTTGGGGTTTCGATGACTGACTGCCCAATGTTCTGGTAGATATCCGGCGCACGGGTGATGACGCGAACAGCCTTATTGCTTCCCACTAAAGGCAGAAAAAACGCATCCCGTGACACATTCCGGTCATTAAAAAGTGTCTGAATTGATATAGAGAATGCGGTCATCTGAAATTTCCTCAAGTGGGAGTCGGTCAATAGGTAACTTGTCGATTGGCTGTTGCGGTTGACCACCCGTTAGCTGATAAAAGCCCCGTTTAATCGAACGTTGCCTATCGTATCGCCAGAAGCGGCGGCGGTAATAGCAACACCAATCAGCTTGTTGCTGCCAACGGTGGTGGTGCAATTCTTGTTGGTGTTATCCCAATAAATGAGAGCACCAACCGTCCATGCTGCACCTGTTGCCTTGGCGAGTGTGAACACGCCTTCCGTTACGGCTTCCACCTCGGTGCTGATCGCCGCATCTGCGGAGGCCACACCAAAAATAGAGCCAACCAGCAAGCCTTGCCCCGAAGTAAGAGCATAAGGGGCTGTGAGAGTGAGGGTTTTACCCTCCATGAGAAAGTTTTTCATAAGCAGTTTCCTTTTGGTTTAGACATAAAAAAACCGGCTTGAAGCCGGTGGTTTGGTAGTCGTGGATTGCAGTTGATTATGCGCCGGTGTTTTTCCAGAAACCGCGCCAATCGATTGCTTTAGCCGCGAAGTCGAGGCGAGCTTTCAGTTCAACCCCATCCACATCGAAGCCAAGGCGACTTTCGAGGTAAACGCCTTCCTGACCTTCCAAGAAGCAATACTCGATAGTGTCGATCTGCGCCGGATCAGCCGCCATGTACCAAGAGGTAAGCGAAGCGGCATCAAGGCGAGGCTCGGCAATCACCTGCAACTTATTGGCAAACGGGTTGTAATCGCTGCTTTTCGTGTAGATGATATTGGTTTGCGTCACATATTGTTCTGCCACGGTTTCAATCGCTGCCGGGACAAGCAGATACTTCGCCATCACGTTGATAAAGCGTCCGTTCAAGCCTTTCTGCTTACGCATAGCCGCACGGCCTTCACCCAGCGAGGCAACCGCGATTGCTGCGTTTGCACCGGCAAGATTGCCGTGGTTAGCATGGAAAAGCACCGTACCGTCACCCATCACTGGGTTGCCGGTGATGATACCCCATACCGTATCGCTTTGCAGATCAGCCGCAGCACGCCCAAACATTTCTGGCAAGCGGGTGAATGCTCCCAAATCATCATTGATGATGACTTGGCGGTTAATTGCCACCACCTTGCCATAGGTTGCCAGCGCGTACTGTTCCTTACCGTCGCTGATAGTGCCACGCTTGAACTCACCGGATTCGTTTACCTTATCCAGTGAAGGCGCATCGCCCAGCTGCACGCGGGCAATGGTTTTGAAGTCCGGCGCGGTGACTTGTCGAGCAAAGGGCTTGAACGTTTGCGGAGCCGCCTCATAAGCGGAACGCAGCGTTTTATTCGCCACGTTCAGCACGATGTTGGCAAAGTCACTGGTGGAATGAAAGCCACCGCGAGTTTCAATGCCAAGCATCACGCCAGCCACTTCGGATTTTGACATGCCGCGAGTATCCACGCCACGGCGTTTCAGGATATCGCGCCCGATCTCCATCAACGTCATGCCACGATATTCACGCGCACCGTCATCCAGCTTGTAGGTTTTTGGGTCGTGACGGTGAAGCAGTGCATTTTCTGCCATCGCCCGCACGCTATCCATTTCATCACGGGTAATGGTGACTTGACTGCGAATTTCTCCGCCTTCACCGGACTTGCGGGCCAGTTCATCCAATACCAGCTTGCGTGCCTGTTGCAGCGGCGTGCCTTCGTTAATCAGCTTTTGTGCGAAAATTTCCGGCAGCTTTGCTGCACGGACAATTTTGCTGACTTCTGAAACACGCTGACGCTCAAGGCGCATGCCTTCGGCGCGGGCTTCTTCCGCACCTTCCGGCTCTGGCGTTGCAGGATTGGCTGGGGTGGCAGGGTTTTCTGGCGCATCGGCGGGCGGATTCGCTGCCGGTGTTTCAGGGGTTGCCGGATTTTCATTCGGCTGTGTGTCATTATTAGACATAGTGCGTTTCTCCTTTGGGGTTGAAAGATTGATAACCTCACACGGGTAAGTGTGAGGGGTGGAGCGGATGCCAGCGCCAGCATCCGCCCCGATAGGAACCAACGAAATTTCGTAAGGCTCCCAATCGATGGCGCGGTACAGGGGAACCGCACCATCGTTTCGTATGACCTCGTATCGGTGGACACGATAGCCAACGCTGACATTCCGGATGATTCCATCCCGAATTTTGCGAATGACAGGCTCGTTTTCCGGCCCGCCATCAATTTTTAGGCTGGCATAACCAAGCCCGCCTTCAATGCGTGCGCTTCCAGCGATCACCACGCCTTTGACGTTATCCAACTCGAAATCGCTATGGGTATCGAGTACAGGCGCACCGCTATTCAGTCGGCCCAAGCGCACGGAAGTTTCATTCACCACCAATTCTTCGTCATACATTTCATCCGCAAAGTAATTGTATTTGCGAACGGTTGCGCCGGTGGTGAAAATCACGTTGAAAATACGTTCTTCTGTGCCGGTTTTATCTTCCTCAAGCTGTGCCAGCCTCGTCTGAAGCGGTAGATTCATCCTCCCCATCAAGGGTGAGTTCGAGTTGCTTGCCGGATTTTTTGGTGGATTGTTTAACGGGTGTTGAGTCTGCATTGTTGCCTCCTTTTTCAGTTTGTTGCGTGCCGCTTTTCGCCGTGTAGCGGGGGTCACAATCAAGGATGATTTCGTTTTCATCGAGCAGCCGGTTGGTTGCCGCGATTTCCTCGATTTGCTTTTCAGGGTCAAAACCTCTGCGGGCGATTGCCTCCTTCAAGGTGAGCGTGCCGTTACGAATCATCAGCGTGTCGGCTTGCGCGTCTTTCAGCGGGTCAATCATCTCGAAGGTTTGCGGAGTCCATTTCACCCCGTATTCGATTCGGCCGATTTTCCCGGCGACATAGGCGCGATCAATAAACCGCCGCCACACCGGAACGCACAGGCGCGGCACGAATACCTGCCACCGCAACATTTCGATGAGGCTGCGGAATTCGAGCAAGCCAGCCCGAAGGCTACTGTAATTCACTTGGCTCAAATCGCCGGTAAGCTGCTCGTAGGTAATGCCGAGGCCCGCCGCAATCGCATGCAGCTGTACGCGCTCATAGGATTCGTAATTGCCATCGCTATTCGGATTGCCAAAGCGGATATCCTCGCCCGGTTGCAAATATTCAATCATCCCTGGGCGGAATTGCTCCAGCTTGTCCGGGTCGCTTGAAGCACCGCTACTTGCGTTTTTCTTCACCATATTGCCGACAATCGGCCCATCCGCGCCGCTTACCTGAGTCACAAACGCGGCAAAACAGGCTTCAATCTTCTTGCGCCACAATTCCGCGTCATCGTAACCATCCAGATCACGCATCCGCACGATGGACGGCGCAAAAGAAGTAACGCCCCGGAACTGGCCGGGGCGGTGTTTACGAAACAGGTGGATAATCTGATCGGCTGGTACGCGCACGCTTTGCAGCCGCATCGTGCTAATTCCATCTTCGCCGGGGTGTTGCGGCCACATCCAGTAAGCCACACGCCGGTTAAATGAATCAAACTCCACGCCCTGATTGATATAGTTGCCATTGCCGGCAGGTGCGGTTTTGCTCGTATCAAGGAAATCGGCTTCCAACACCTGCAGCTGAAACGGTATAGGATAATCCAGACTAAACGGGCGATCACGCAAGCGCACGAAGCACTCACCACTCTCGAACATGGCGCGGGCTACCAAGCCTTGCATCCCGTTGAAGTCTAAATCGCCTTCCGCGTCACATTGCATGCTCCATTCCTGCCATGCTTCCATGATCTGCTTGTCGAGGCGTTTGGAACCAGTATCCGCTTGCGCTGAAATGCCGATACCGATGGCATTTCCAACAAACACCTCAACGGCTTTGCTGCCATAAGGGTTGTTACGCACCAGATCACGGGCGCGTTCACGCAAGCGGTTGCCTGCCGAGGCGATTTCTTTGTTGGCGGAAGCTCCGGTGGTGAGCCAATCATCAATTCGCCTTCCGGTTTTTGCGCCTTCATATCCGCGTTGCATAAAATCAAGCGCAATACGGGCTTGCTTGCGTTTAAGGCCGGAAACAGGCGAAAAAACACCGATTAAATCATCTAACCACATAATCAATCCTTCGTGAATGTTGCGAAGCTGGCACGGCTTTTCTGGCTTTGCGCGGCCACATCCAGTTGATTCCGCATGATTTCCCGAAGGCGAATCATCTCATCGAGCGAGTGGTAGCGGACTTTCTTATCGCCCACGCTCACTTCGAGCGTGCCAGCGGCAATGGCTGTTTCCAGCGCATCTAATTGGACTTGCGTAAATGCCATAGTTACCTCGATAGCCAGTTATCCATGCGCGGAATCCACGCTTGGTTGGTTGATTGCTGTTGTTCTTCTTGCGTTTTAGCTTCCGGCTCTGTGCGCGGTGCTTTCTCAATGTCTTCGGCCAGTTGCGCCAGATTAGGGTTAAGCAGCTTAAACGCCGCCAGCGCGTACACAGTGCAATCCAGAGCCTCGTTACGGCTGCGCGTTTTAATCCATTCCCGTTTCGCCACACCTTTGGCAAAACGCACCACCTGTTTTTCCCCCGTCAGCTGAAGGAAATACTCGCGGTCACGCTCTAATGGAAAATGGAAGTAACCCGCACCCGGCTCGGTAATCCGCAACCGGCTGTAGATAACTTCCTTGGCGGTATCCGTACCGATAGGATAGAGGCGCAACTTGTAACGGTTATTGCGCGTTGGCCTTCCTACCAGCGGCTTCGCAGCTTGGCTTACCCCTTTGATAGCGAACACGCCGCGCACGGCACGTTTGCTGCAAAACTCGTAAACCATTTGTGTGTGATGCCCACCGGAATCGATGCACACGCATGCGATATTAAGCTGAACACCTAACTTGCTGCGAATAGGCGTGAGCAGGTAAGTATCCAACTCCTGCCACACCGCATCTTGCGCCGGGTCGCCGTAAATAATGCGGTAATCCAGTGACCAGCATTCTTCACCAACGCCCCAGCCTTTCACTTCGACTTCAAGGCGATCACCTTGCACGTCCACACCCGCCGTCACCAGCACCACCGGCTCCGGCGATTCATTGCCCCAGCTTTCCTTGCGCTGTAGCAGAACGTCCGCATCCAGCGTTTCGCCATCTTCTTCCCACGGTTCGCCAAGCGAGGTGTTTACCCACGTTTTCAGCGTTTCCGGCAAGGCTTTCGCCCGCAGGAAGTCCGTTACCATTTGCGCCAGCGTTACCCACGGAGAGTAAAGCTCGTTGATATGAAAACCGGCAATATCGGTGAAGGGCTTTTCCGCCACCCAGCGGCCCGCCTTAATCATTTTGGGACGCTCACTATCGGAGATCACACAGCCATTTTGCTCACAAATATAGTGGGCGGTTTCCGGCTTGTGGCCTTCTTCGCCATTTTCCCACTTCACTTGCGCCCATTTCAGCACTTGGTATTCGCCGCAATGCGGGCAAGGCACATGGTAACGCCGTTGATCGCTTTGCTCGAATGCGGCTTCAATCCGGCTTGACCCCTTGGTAGTGGGGGTGGAAGTCAGAATGAGTTTTCGATTCCAAAAAGTGGTGGTGCGCTTCTTTGCCAAGCTCACCGGATCACCTTCCGTACCTGCCGAAACAGGATAACGGTCAACTTCATCACCCAGCACAATCCGTATCGGGCGCGAGGCCAGCGAAGCAGGTGAGTTCGCGCCAGCCATCGTGATATGCCCACCCGGAAAGCGTTTATAGAGCAGCGTATTGCCGCTATCACGCGTGCGCGGGTCTTTCACCAAGCCATGCAGCACCGTCGTATCGCGCAGCATCGGCGCGAAGCGGTCTTTGCTCCACGCCTCGGCCATTTCAAGCGTCGGCTGCAGCAGCAGGATGGGCGAAGGGTCTAAGTGAACATGATACCCAATGATATTATTGACGATTTCTGTCTTCCCAATCTGCGCGGAAGACATAATCACCACCGTTTCCACCAGCGGATTACATACCGCATCCATGATATCGCGCTGGTAGGGTGCGCGATCAGTGTGCCATTTGCCCGGTTCGGCGCTGGCTTCGCTACTCAGCTGCCGGTAACGATCCGCCCACTGGCTTACCGTCATCGATGGCGGCGGTGCTACCAGCCGCGCCACTGTCCGTATGAGTGCCGCTGTTTGTTTCTGGGTCATAGAGGGATAACTCGTTCAATGCTTCATGCACCAGCTCCCTCAATGCCTGTTCGATTTCATGAAACTCCTTGAGTCCGGTGGCTATTTGTGCGCCTCGCGTAGGGAGGCCGAGCAACCGGGAGCGAAACGCCACTGCCATAGCTGACCAATCGCTTTTTACTTCCTCAACATGAATGAGGTTGCGATTCATCACTTTCACTTCCAGTTCGGTTTTGTCGGCTTGGGCTTTGAGCAAACGAGCGCGTTCTTGGTGCGCGTCTATCGTCATCACATCCTTGCCGAAGGCACGCTCCTGCAGGAAGGCGATATAACCGCGCACTGAGCCGATTAGCTCATATTTTCCTTTTTCAGCTTTCGGGATAATTCCATCCTTCGCCAGCTGTTGCACCCGACGTTCGGATACGCCAAAGAGCCGGGCGATTACGCCCACCTTGTATGTTGCTTCTGACATGATGATTACTTCGTGATTATCCAACCGGCGAAATCGCCAAACCTAAACCAAAGGCTTGCATCCTCGCCCAGCATGGCCGGGTCGATAGGACGTTGCACGCCCGACAAACTTAATTCTTTTTTGATGACGCTTTCCGCATCAACACCCGCCGCGACTTTCCCGGCCAGCGTAAGCCGCCAGAACACGGTGGCTTCATAACCGGATGCCGCTTCGCATTTATCCACGATCAGCAATGCGCCACCGGGCTTGATAAGCGACTTCAAATTATCGATGAACGCTTGCCGCTTTTCTATCGGCATGAACATGATCACCAGATAACAAATCGCCAAATCATAAGGCTGAAAGCGATAATCCAGTGCATCAATCTGCACCAGTTCGCCGGGAGCCTCATACTTGGCGCACATCTCCGCGCTGGCTTCGATACCGATCAGATTCGCTTTTCGCTCTTTAAGCGTTTCTTGGATGGCACGGCCTATATTGCCGGTGGACGCGCCGACATCGTAAACCAGCCCGCCTTTGGGTATGTAGTGACGGGCGATATGCGCCACCGCGCCAGTCACCATGTCATACCACGGAAGTTGTTCGCGGACGTGCTTATCGAACCCCGAGGCCACGCTAGTGTTCTCGAATGTCCATTCTCTAGGGATTTGCATAGGATTAACTTGGTAGTTGTTGCCACTCGTCACCCGGCTCGATTTTTACCGAGCGGATGCCATAACGCGCATACATGGCGCGAGTTGCAGGGTTGCTTTCAATGGCCAGCATTTCAGTTTCGCCATACTTCGGAATCACATGCTCTTTTAGCATGCGCTCTTTTGCCAGCGGCGGAGTAAGGCCGTAAGCATTGAATAACGCTTCATCCGGTTGCCAGCCGGTTTTTTCTTCAATGCTTGCGATAGTTTGGGCGAAGTATGTGGCGGGCCGCGCCGTCATCAAGATCACATGATGCGGCTTTAATAATTTGACCAGCCATGCACGATATTGCTCTGCTTCAATTTGCTTTATGAAGGGCTTGTGCTTTTCTTCGCTGTTTTCCACCAGCGTATAATTGAGATCGAGCAATATAATCATAACTTCACACCTAGCCGCTGCGAGAAGGCTTCTTTTGCTTCATCCACCAACCCCATGCGACTACCGTCAGGATAAGGTAAATCAAACTCGAACTCTAAAGCATCCCTCAGCTTTTTTACATTTATTTTTAGCGGGTTAGAGCATACCGCCTGCACGTTGTGATTGCTATCATTCACCCGCACTATTTCAAAGAATTCCTTAAATAGCTCGTAGAATTCCCTGAGCGTATGGTACTTCTGCACCTTCGGCTGGTTACTGATATCACCGAGCGTAATGCCCGGCTCATATTCGAGTAAAAACAATCGGGCGGTTGCCTGAGTTTTGCTCAAATACTTCACGCCTTGCACCTGCCGCATTCCCGCCTGATTCATGCTTGTTGCTGCCGCGTAGAGTTTTGTTTGCGGTGAAGCAAGTGCGGCGCAAATACAAGCAATGTGTCTTCGGTCTTCGGCAAACGGTACGCTATTTAGCACGCTCGAAATAAAAATCGATGAGTATTGCAGTTGCCGGTGAGCGATATCGTAAAAAAACTCGCGGGTAAGTGACAAACTTTCCGCTTTGTCGATATCCTCACTCGCATCAACACGGTACGGCTCAAAGGGCGTAACCTGCACGCCGATTGATCGCAGTATCCGGGTTTCGTACAAATGCCCAGCGCCGAAATCCAGCACCACCTTTCCATGCTCTTTAATCCAGCGTTCGGCATTTTGCGGCTCGGTCACGTCAAAATGCTTGGACGTTTTGCTGCCGGCAACGGCGAAGATGAATCCACGCCCCAGCTGCTTACGCACACCGCGCAACCGGCGGAATGAGTTGTAGCGCAGCAAATCCCGGTAACGATTATGGATATCAAAATCCATCGATAGCAGGTTAAGCATGGCATCGGCCAGCCGCGCTTCGGCTTCGGTGACAAACACCACTGCAATGGATGGCTTCTTGTTTTCCGCTAACATCTGCAAGCGGCCGATGCCGTTCACCACTTTCAAATCTTTCGTGGCAACCACCGGCATCACCACGCCTTTGAGATATAGCGTTTTCGATATGCTGGCGGCGTAGGTAATCCACCGGCCAGAGTTTGCCTTAAGCAGTGGCGCCAGCGGCATGTCCTGCGCTTTCATGCACGGGTAGAAGTCCGGCGTATCCGGTGTTTTATCCGGGATGGCGTTTGCCAGAGAATCCAGATCAACCCGCGCCAACGCTTCGGTAATGTTTTTCGGCGTATCGCCGCAATCCAGATCATTCGTTGCGCGGTTAAAGGCGACGTTCACCGCCTTGCGCTCCGGCAGTTCCATTGCCTTCGTGATCGCCACCGGCACTTGGCGCACGCCCATGCGTTTCGCTACATGATGCCGCTGGTGGCCGGAAATGATTTCACCGTCCGGCGTTGCATAAATTGGCAACACGAAGCCCAGCTTGCGAAGCGAAATCTCAATTAAATCAAGGCGGCGCGGATCTGCTGCGCGGGGGTTATAGGTGGAAGGGTTAAGACTATCAATATCAACCAGTTTCATAAGCCAAGCCTCCGTTGTAGTTCGGTAACGATGGCTTCCTTATCGAAGCCCACCCGTTGCCTAATTTCTTCCATCCATTCGAGATACCGCCCGCGTTCGATGACGAAGGTGTAAGGGCCAATGGTTGCCTTAGTGTCGGCTTCTTCCAGTTCGCCTTCTTCCTCGCCATCAATCCCATCTGCCAGATCACCCAGCAAATTTCTGAGATTGCTGAGTTCTTCTTCGTTGAAACCGAGCAGCGATTTGTCGTAGCCCTCCAAATCGAGTTCATTGATTTCCAGCTGCAGGAGTTCTTTATCCCACTGCGCTTCTTCGCCGGTTCGGTTATCGGCAATGCGGTAGGCTTTGATCTGTTCCTTAGTTAAGCCCTCCGCGACATGCACCGGCACTTTCTTGATGCCCAATTTCTGCGCCGCCTGATACCGAACATGGCCCACGACAATCACCATTTCGCTATCCACCACTATCGGCTGGCGAAATCCGTACTCCTTAATCGATGCCGCCACTTTATCCACGGCATGCGCGGTTATCCTTGGGTTGCGGGCGTATGGCACCAGCTTTTCAATATTCATCAACTCCACTTTCATGGCTTTTCCTCCTGTTAAAAAACGAAACGAAATGACTTTCAGGACGCTGAATCTAGCGAAATGGCGGGCCTAGCGTCCCCGTATAGCATCTGCTCAGGAAGGACCCGGCAGTTGCTCGCCATCTTCAAAATGACGCGCATCAGATATTGCTCGCAGTCACCAGCATGCTAGAGCATAGGTTTTAACCACCTGATTTATAGAGGTAATATATGCAAGAGCAGCACAATAAAGCCCCCATCATCGCCGCCTTAAACGACCGATTCCGCCAAACATTTTGGGGCGGCAAGGTCATGACAACCTGCGGCGTGAACGAACTTCCCGAAGAAACGCGCATCAAATTGTTCGCCGCTGTGCGTGATTTTGACGATTTTGTGCAGCATAGCGGCGAAACTGTGCAGGATTCCGAAGAAGTTGTGCATGAGAATGACCCATACGGCGAACATGACTTCGGAAAAGTGGTTATCGATGGCCAAGACTTCTTTTGGAAGATTGACTATTACGATCACACACTTTGTTTCGGGTCAGAAAACCCAGCCGACCCAAATGTTACCACCCGCGTACTTACCATCATGATGGCGAGTGAATATTAACCACCCATCATTCTACTGATTAATCCGATGATGCCGGAAGCAACAAGATTTCCAGCTGCGCCTTCACATACTGTTTTTATTGATAGGAGTGCGGCACGTATTTTGGATTGTTGCGCTTCGGGTTTTGCAGTTTCAGCCTCCAATATTGAAAGTGAATCTTTGATAGCCACTTGCTGTTCTGGTGGTAGCGCGGGCATGCTTTGTTTGATTTGAATCAGGAAATTAGATAGCTCATCCTTTGAAATAGCTGAGGTAATATTGACCGAATTATCCGTGGAATTAACATACATCCTCGAATTATCACCCGTAAAATGAGCAATAATTGTTTGCGGTGATGCCGCCGGTTCATCTGAACGGCGCACCTTGACTTGAAAATGAGGTTGTATAGAGCCTACCGCCCCATAATAATCTGGCTTTATGACGATAAAGTCCTCAACCAAACCATTAGGCAGATGCCGCAAAAAATGATCACCAACCTCAATAGGTAGGTCGGCGGCAAAGGTTGTAACTTGATCGGCAGTAACTAACGCCGGAATATTATCACGGCAAATACTTCCGTCTTTTTTAACAAGAGTTACTTTATCCTTCATCATGCTTCTTAGTGACATTTCATTTCCTTCAATGTTAATTCGTGGTTCGCAATAAATAGCCCTTAGTGTTGCGGTACGCGATTCTATATCTTCCTTCCGCGCTCCGTCCCAATGCCCCGCATCATGCGGCGGCGGAAATTCAATGCCGTTACCACGCAGAATTCGATCTTTTTCTACAGCTGCTCGCCGAATTTTAGCTGTAAAACCTATTATCAATCCCTCGGCTTCCAATAAGGTTCTTTCCTTTACGTCCAAAGGGTATTTGCCTAGCTGTTCTTCGAGTGCGTCAAAAAGTAAGCCTACCTTTTGTCGTGAATAACGCTGAATGGTATCCCAATAAACATCACGCGCTGTTCCGGAATAGCCTATACCACCATAATGTATTGACCTTCCGTTAAAACTGTCAATTTCAACAGGCCCATCTTTGCCAATGAAATGCCACTTAAAGAACCACTCATTTTGCATGCGTAAGTATTCGTGATCTAAATCGATCTCCAAACGTGCCGCTACAGGGGTTAAATTACTCATAAACATGACCTATAATGCTAATTGCAATATAAGTTGTTATCTCAAAACAGCAATAAGCATTGAGGTGCTGCTTTATGCCGCTGATACCAGTGCTTCCCACTCGTAATAACGTCCCATTTTGATATTTCCGGACTTGAGTAATTTCCCCACCCCTTGTAAAGTCTCAAGAAATTGCATCATCCGGTTCGAACTTTTTCCGCGCTGGTGCACCAGTCTATCCCCTCCCGGCATATCCGCTTCTGCGCGCACATTTGCTGATTTCTATTTAATCAGATGAAATCAAATTTTTTTTGCATTTCATCGCGCTTGCCGTCGCACTTGGGCGCAAGCCGGACTGTGCGGGCGCATTTCATGCATCGAAAAATTTTGTTGGTATTTTTGTTGCTATCGCAGCGTCAGGCAAGAAGTTTTTCCTTATGTCTCTGACGGATATGAAATGCCGGGACGCTAAACCGTGGCCGGCGCTTGGCGCAATGGCGGCTCCGGACGAATTTCTCCATCTTCGTAGATTAATTTCTAATTAATAAAAGCGTCACCTGACCGTTACGAAGATCCTTAACACTCCCCTAACCGGGTAGTCTGCGGCTGCTGACATGTCAGCAACGGTTTCTCATCCTGGAAGAACAAACAAAGGAACGGACGGTGAATTCCGTCCGGTTCCTGGTGCGCGCTGCAGCGTGGGCGGTATTTATTAATTATGGAGAAAAAATATGTCGAATGTCTTTCATAACCTTGCAGCAGGCGATCTGATCCAGAATTGGAGCAATACGGGTTTAATTACCGCCGACGACAATTGGGCGGGCGTTCCCAGCATTGAGGGCTATCGCGGTGACGATCTGGTTACCACCACCGGCGTTGACCCCACAACCGTTACCGGTACAAGTGCTGTGCTTGATGTTATCGCCAACCAGACTAACCCGAATACGTTTACAACAGGCGGCGTCGCGGAATTTGACGGGATCGGCAACCCGTCCATCGCCCTGAATGGCTCGGGCACCGCGGACGCGCCCTATCTGGTCGTATATCTCGACGCCACCGGACGCGAAAATGTGCGGGTTCAGTTCAAAGCGCGCGATCTGGACGGATCTGCTGATAATGCGATACAGCCGCTTGCCGTTCAGTACCGCATCGGCGGAAGCGGCGCGTGGAGCAATGTGCCATCAGGTTATCAGGCGGACGTAACGACGGGGGGCTCGGCAACCCAGGAAACCGCATTTGACGTCACGCTGCCGCCCGCTGCGAACAATCAGGCGCAAGTCGAGGTGCGAATCCTGACCACCAATGCGGTAGGCAATGACGAATGGGTCGGTATCGACGATATCGCTATATCCAGCGTGCCGCTTACTGTGACCACGAACATTTCGATCAGCGACGCCTCGATCACCGAAGGCGACGCAGGCAGCCAGGTGCTGAATTTTACTGTGACGCGCAGCGATAATAGCGGTGCGTTCACAGTGGATTACCTCACGGCCGACGCGACTGCGGCTGCGGGAAGCGACTATACCGGGGTGACGGGCGCGCCAAACACATTAAGTTTCACAGCTGGCGGGGCGCTCACACAGCAGATCTCGATAACCATTAATAATGATAATCTTGCCGAGCTTGACGAGACCTTCTCGGTCAACCTCGTCAATCTGGTGAATATCACCGGCACGGCTTCGATCAGCGACGCGCTGGCGGTGGGAACGATTCTGAATGACGACGCCAGCGCCATCAGCGCAGCCCAGATTGCCAGCGGCAACGCCGATCAGGATTCCGTCATTCTGTGGGGCAAGGCCGCAGTAACCGGCAATGCCGCGTTTCAGGTAGCAACCGATGCGGCATTTACAAATATTGTCGCAAGTCAGGTGGTGAATGTCACGGACATTGATCTGCCGGTAAAGGTGACCATCGATACCGGTCTTGCCACGAACACCCAGTATTTCTACCGCTTCACCGACAGCAGTTCGACCCGGACCGGAACATTTGCCACGGCGGCCAGCCTGGCGGATGGCAAAACCGGGCTGTCCTTTGGCGTATCGGGTGACTGGCGCGGCGAACTGGCGCCCTATCCCTCTGTCAGCAATGCGGATACTGCCGGACTCAAGTTTTTTGTCGAACTGGGTGACACGGTATATGCCGACGTCCCTTCTCCGGCGGTGCCCGGCGGCCAGGCCACGACGCTGGACGAATACCGCGCCAAGCATGACGAAGTTTATTCCGATCACAAAGGGATGAACACGCTGGGCGATCTGCGCGCATCGACGCCCGTATTTGCAACCATTGACGATCATGAAGTCACCAATGATTTTGCAGGCGGGGCCTCGGCCACCACTGACGCGCGGTTTGCGCCCGATACCGGGTTGATCAACGAATCCACGCTCTACAAAAATGGCATGCAGGCCTTTGTTGAATATAATCCGATTGCGGATAAAAAATATTCAGGAACTGGCGACGCCACCTTTGATGGCCGCCCGGATCTTTATACAAGCACGAGCTATGGGACCGACGCGCAAATCTTTGTTGTCGATGCGCGTTCATTCCGGGACCAGGAATTGGATCCAGCCAATTTTGCCAATCCGGTTCCCTTCCTTGCGCAATCATTTGATGCGTCGCGCACGATGCTGGGCGCCCCGCAACTGGCGCGGCTGCAAGCCGATCTGCTGGGCGCGCAGACCAATGGCGTGACCTGGAAATTCATCATGATGCCGGAGCCGATCCAGAATCTGGGCCTGCTTGCGGCGGAAGACCGTTATGAAGGCTATGCGGCGGAACGCACGCAACTGCTCAAATTCATCGCAGACAATAACATCACCAATGTGGTGTTCGTTTCAGCGGACATCCACGGCACCGTGGTCAATAATCTGACCTATCAGGAGACTGTGGGCGGCGCCCAGATTGCGACCGGGGCGTTTGAAATCACCACCGGTTCTGTCGCCTATGATGCGCCGTTCGGACAAACTGTTTCCTCAATTGCTGCGGCGCTTGGCCTGATAGATGCGCCAACCAAGGCGTTCTATGACTCTCTGCCTGTCGCGCCAGACGCCGATAGCACTGTTAATGACAAGGATGATTTCATTGAAAACCTTGTTAATCAGCAGCTTTCGCCGCTGGGTTACGACCCGGTCGGCCTGGACAACAATCTGGCTATCGCCAATGGCCGCATCAATGCCACGCTGAACAGCGGCGACTATCTTGTCTCGCATATATTCGGCTGGACCAAATTCGACATCAACCCTGTGACCCAGGCCCTTACCGTCACCACCTATGGCGTTGACCCGTACACCGCCGCGCAACTGGCGGCCGATCCCGCCGCGATCATCAACGATACGCCGCAAATCGTGAGCCAGTTTACGGTTCAGCCGCAGGTGCAGGTTGATTATACGGAGATACATCAAATCCAGGGTACCGGTGCGGCAAGTGCGCTGGTTGGGCAGACCGTCACCATAGAAGCCATTGTTGTCGGCGATTTTCAAAATGGCGATGCGGATGCCAAACGCAACCTTAATGGTTTCTACGTGCAGGAAGAAGCCGCCGATCAGGATGCTGACGCGGCCACTTCGGAAGGCATCTTCATATTCCAGGGGTCCGGCAATCCGAATCTGCCCAATGTGAATATCGGTGATCGCGTTTTGGTCACGGGAACGGTTGGCGAGTTTAGCGGCTCAACGCAACTTACCGCCACCAGTGTCTCGGTGGTGCAGGCCAATGCCGTCGCGGATGTCGAAACCATGGCGGTCAGTGTTGATCTCCCCGCAGCCCAGGTCATTCAGCGGCCCGGAACAGTGGCGAATTCCACCACATCGTTCCATGCAAATCTGGAGGCCTATGAAGGCATGCTGGTCAAGTTCACCGGCACGATGAGCATCAGCGAGCAGTTTGCGCTGGACCAGTTTGTCGAGGTGCGGCTCGCGGCGGGCGGCAATCCGGTTAATTTCACCCAGGAAAATCAACCCGATAAGGCCGGTTCCCTCGCAAACCTCCAGGCAATCGCGTCCCGCACCATCGTTTATGACGATGGCCTGAATGTTCAGAACACACCGATTGGCAATCTTGATGGATTTGGCCCTGTTTACAACACGGCCAACGCCTTGCGCATGGGCGATACGGTTGACGGCCTGACAGGCGTGCTCGATTTTGCGTTCAACCAGTTCCGGGTGCGCTCCGTAGAAGATGGCGACAATGTTTTCGTGCGCGCCAACCCGCGTCCGGCCACGCCGGACGATGTCGGCGGAACACTCAAGGTTGGCAGCTTCAATGTCCTGAACTATTTCAAAACCCTGGGCGCCGGAATAACCGCCAGCGGGCTGGAGGCGCGCGGCGCAACGGACGCAACGGAATTTGCCCGGCAAACGGATAAGCTGGTCAATGTCATTGCGGCGCTGAATGCGGACATATTGGGGCTGAACGAGCTGGAGAATAATTTCACGCCGGGTGCGGCGGGCAACGCCCTTGAACATCTCGTCAACGCCCTGAACGCCAAACTCGGCGCCGGCACCTATGACTGGGTCAATCCGGGTCAACAGCTTGTCGGCGGCGACGCCATCGCCGTGGGCTTTATTTACAAGCCATCAGCGGTATCGGTTTCGCCGGGCACAGTGGTTGCGACGCTGGAAGATAGCGATCTGGCGGGCCTTGGCTTGGGCGGGTTGCTGGGGCAAAGTACGATCGGCGCACTTTTTAATGGCGTCAACACAAGCCGTGTCCCGCTTGCGGTTTCCTTTACCGAGAATGCGGGCGGCGGTGAAATCACGATCGTCGCCAATCACCTCAAATCAAAGAGCGGCACTGGCACGGGCGCCGACGCAGACCAGCTTGATGGCCAGGGTAACTGGCAAAACCAGCGCGAGCTGGCGGCGGAGGCCATCCGGCAATGGATCGCGACGGATCCGACAGGCTCTGGCGACGCCGATATATTGCTGCTCGGTGATTTCAACTCCTATCTCAAAGAAGACACGCTTGACGATGTCCTGATCCCGGGGGGTTATGCCAATCTTGCCGAATCGCTGCCGGCCAATAATCGCTATTCGTTCATATTTGACGGACAGCGCGGCTCGCTGGACCATATTCTCGCCAATGCGCCCGCTGCCGCCCAGGTGACGGGTGTCACGGAATGGCATATCAACGCCGACGAGGCTGATGCGCTAGATTACAATACGGATTTCAGCCGTGATCCCGCTATCTTTGATCCCGCTGTGCTGGCCCGGGTGTCCGATCACGATCCGCTGCTGATTGGACTCGATCTTGTCGATGCGCCTGTAGTGGCGTTCAAGCTTCAGGTGCTGCATTTCTATGCGGAGACCGGTACGATCGCCAAAGACACCGCGCCGATCATGGGCGCGATGATCGACAAGTTTGACGATCTGTATAACGGCAACACGCTCGTCCTTGCGGAGGGCGATACCTGGATACCCGGCCCCTGGCTTGTCGCCGGCGCCGATCCTTCGCTCAACCCTGTGCCGGGCATTGGCGCAACCGCCCTGGGGCGCCCCGACGTCGCAATCCTGAATGCCTTCGGCACGGACGCGTCGGCATTGGGCAATCACGAGTTTGATCTGGGTTCCCCGGTTGTTTCCGGCGCCATCGCGGCTTCAGGCGCGTGGGGTGGCGCACAGTTCCCGTTCATCACCGCAAATCTGAATTTCGCCGCAGATAGTTCGCTGCGCGGCCTGGCGGACGCCACGCTGGGCGGCACGGCGGCCAATGCCTTCGAGGGCAAGGAAGCCTCAACCATCAAGGGCAAGATCGCACCGTCCACGGTCGTGACGATGAATGGCGAGAAAGTCGGCATTGTAGGCGCCACCACTTACGATCTGCTGATCAGGACTTCACCCAATGGCACTGTGCCGAAAGATGATGGCATTCCGACCACGGATGATCTTCAGGAAGTGGCCGCTTATATTCAGGCAGCGGTGAACAAGTTAATCACCCAGGGCGTCAACAAGATCATCATGGTCGACCAGCTGGATACGCTGGCGCGTAACCAGGTGCTGGCGCCGATGCTTAGCGGCATCGACATTATGGTGGCTGGCGGCGGTCATGAGCGGCTGGGCGACGCCACCGATATTGCCGCGCCCTTTAACGGGCATGACGCCAATTTCGCTGGGAATTACCCGATCGTGACCGCAGGCGCCGATGGCAAGGCGACCCTTATCGTCACTACCGATACGGAATTCACTTATCTGGGCCGTCTTGTCGTCAGTTTTGACGCCAATGGCGAGCTGATTGTCAGCGAGCTTGACCCGGTGATAAACGGCGCCTACGCCTCCAATGAGGCGGTTTTGCAGGGCGTGTACGGAACGGCCGACAGTTCGGAACAGATTATCGATCAAAGCGTGATCGGTTCGAAAGTTGAGGCCATTGCCGATGCGATAGACGTTATCGTGACGGCAAAAGATGGCAACAAATACGGTTTCAGTAATGTCTATCTGGAGGGTGATCGCGTGTTCGCCCGCACCCAGGAAACCAATCTGGGCGACATCACCGCCGACGCCAATGCATTCAAGGCGCAGGCGGCGCTTCCGGACCAGCCGTTCTTGGTGTCACTGAAGAATGGCGGCGGCATCCGCTCCTCCATCGGTTCGGTCGATGCGAATGGCGTCAAGATCGCCAATGCCATCCTGCCGGGCGCCGATGGCAACATATCGCAACTCGACGTCGAAAACGCGCTGCGCTTCGACAACAAGCTGATGGTGTTTGACACCAGTGCCGAGGGCCTGCTCAGAATACTGAATTTCGGGGCGAATCTGGCGGCGCTTGGCGCGGCGGGATCACAGCAGGGGGGCTTCCCGCAGCTCGGCGGCGTGAAATTTTCCTTCGATCCGGACAATGCCGCGGGATCGCGCGTCGTCAATGTCAGCCTGATCAATGATCAGGGTGAACTGATCGCCAAGATTGTGGAAAACGGGGTCATAGTGGCGGGCGCGCCAGCGGTAATAAGCATTGTTGCCCTGAACTTCACTGCAAATGGCGGCGACGGTTATCCGGTCAAGTCCATGACAGATGCGGGCGGCAATTTCCTGGCCACCAATTTCCGCTATCTGCTTAATGACGGAACATTATCGGCGGCGGTAAATTTTGATGCGCCGGGCACAAACCGTAGTCTGGTCGATCTCACTGCCGCAGCCAATGTCCCGGCCAATGCGCTGGGCGAGCAAAAAGCCTTCGAAGACTATCTTGAGCAACGCTTTGGATCGCCGGAGCAAGCCTATGATGTCGCGGATACGCCCCCCTCGGGCGACTTGCGCATCGAAAATCTCAATCTGCGTTCCGATGCGGTGTTCGACAATCTGGCGCCGGTTATCACGGGCGATCTTACTATTGCGCTGGCGGAAGGCGGCGCGGTGGTGATCACTACCGCTGACGTCAACGAGGCCGATCCCGACAATTCCGGTTTCGTGCTGAAATACGCCGTGAGCGCCGCGACAAACGGCAAGGTTCTGCTGAACGGCGTTGAGGCGCTCAGCTTCAGCCAGACCGATCTCCAGGCAGGCAAGGTCAGCTTCCAGCACGATGGATCGCAAACGGTAAGCGGCAGCTTCAAGCTGGTCCTTACAGACGCTGGCGGGTTGAGCTCCGCCCCCGTAACGGTGCAGGCGGTGGTGACGCCAGAAAACGACGCCCCGGTCTTTACGTCTGCGGCGAATTTCAACGTTGCGGAAAATCTTACTGCGATTGCAACGGTTACCGCTCTCGATCCGGAAGGTAATGCGTTCGGCTTCGCCATCAGCGGTGGCGACGATCAATCGTTCTTCACTATTCACGCGAGCACGGGCGTCCTCAGCTTCCTTGCCGCGCGCGATTTTGAGACGAAGGAAGACGCCAATCTCGACAATGTCTATAATGTAATTGTTTCCGCCACCGATCAATTTGGCGGCGTAAGCACGCAGGGCATCAATGTCAGTGTGACAGACACGGCCGAAGCCGGGAGGACCTTTAGCTTCGGCAATGGCGACGATGTGATAGATGGGACTCCCGGTAACGATGATGTTAGTAGCGGCAACGGCAACGACACGGTCCGAGGCGGTGATGGCGACGATAAGATAGTCGGCAGTAATGGCAATGACATTTTGTCTGGCGGCCGCGGAAACGATATTCTGGGCGGTGCAAATGGCGATGATTCGCTTTATGCCGGCAGTGGCAACAATCAACTTCTCGGCGGGGCCGGCAATGATAATCTTTACGCGGAAACCGGCAATAATGTGCTCACCGGCGGCGCCGGAAATGACAAGTTCATTTTTGGACCCAATTTCGGCCTGAATGTCATCGCTGATTTTGGCAATACGGATCGCATCGAATTCGATAATATGTTCGCCAATTTTCTTGCCGTTCAGACCGCGACCCATCAGGTTGGCCTCAACACGGTCATCGCCCTGGATGCAACGCACTCAATTACGTTGAACGGCGTTGCCATTGGCAGCCTGGACGCGTCTGACTTCCTGTTCACCTGATCCTGTTATCCCGGGCTTGTCCCGGGATGACCTGGCGTCCGGGATGCGGCGCATGGAGGCCTTCTACTTAGGAAGGCTTTCCAGGGGGTTGGCAATTGTGCCGCGATTTCACCTGGTACAGGCCATGCGGGCACTTTGCGGCAGAAGGCAAAATAAACCCGCCAGGATTGAAGCGTCTGGTTCAATCCTGGCGGCAATCGATCCGGTTACCCAATGGTGGAAATGGGGAGCAGGTTTGTGTAAGAGCAAATTCCATCCTGATTGAAACATGTGTTTCAATCAGGATGGAAAAAATGCTCGGGCGCCTCAATGAGTATGGGGGAGTGCGCGCCTGCGGCGCGCTACGGCCATTGCGGCCATTCCGGCGCCCAAAAGCGAAAAGGTGATGGGCTCAGGGACGGCCGCGAAAATTTCGTCCGTCGTGAGGCTCAGCGTGTAGCCGAAAAACTCCAGTGGGTCACCTGGCACTGTGTCCTCCAGAGTCAAAACCCATTCACCGATGGCGCTTTCGCCATCGAAAGCGGACAGCGCCTGCACGGGAATAAAGCTTCCTGCTATTATCTCGCTTCCCCCGACCGGGTCGAGCGCTTCGTCATCAAATGTGATCGAAAGCCGGCCTGCGCCAGGCTCCTGGCCGCCAAAAGTACCTTCCTCAACCAGAAAAATAATTGTGCCATTTGGCGAGGTCAGCCGAAACACAATTTCTTCGTTATAGGAAAAACTACCGTCCACGCAAGCTGAACCTGACGGACCTATATTTGTCTCGCCGCATTTGGAGAATTCGACTGTAATGTTGACGTCGAGAAGTGTGCCAGCGCCTGGCGCGACATCGGCAGCCGTGACGGTTACACTGCGGTTGCCAGAAGTGGAGTCGAATTCGCCATAAGTCGTGTTGCTATAGGAAGTAAGAATGGCCGCGTGAGCGGGCAGTGCCGCCAGCCCGCAAGCAGACATTATTCCCGTCAGGGCGGCTTTTGTTAAAAAATTCATCGCAATCTCCATAGGTTATATGCAGTTTAATGCATATATATTTTGTGAAAAATTTTACCGGACAGTCTTTTGTCATTATCCACGCCGCATATTCAGTTAGAAATACTGGTGAATAATTTCTTAAGGAGATGCTACATCAGGCATTTTACAGAAATATTACTTCATGTTCAGTTGTCACAAAATCCGCCGAAATTGTGACTGCTGTCACTATTTCTGAACCATTTATGATTGGATTGAAGCGAGTTCTGCCGCCGCCGGTATCAGCCGGTTTGCGGATGTAATGCAAGACTGACCCGTACTTGTCCGGGCTCCCTGCCGTCTGGCAGCGTGACAAAACCAAATTCATGCGCCATCGCGCGCATGGCCCGGTTTTCGGTCAGAATGTCTCCGGTCAATTCGCCGATGCCCCGCAGTCTTGCGTAATTGATGATTTCCTGCATCAGGGCAAAGCCAAGGCCCGTTCCTTTCAGCGTGCTGCGCACCAAAACTGCAAACTCCGCCTTCTCGCCGTCCGGATCGGCGGCCAGCCGCACCACGCCGCCGATGCCGGTTGCGTCCAGCGCGACAAAGGCCATTTCCCGGTCATAGTCGATCTGGGTCAGGCGCGCCGCCAGCTGATGCGGCATATGACGCATGTGGGATAAAAACCGCAGCCGCGCATCCTCCGGGTCCAGCGCCGCGACCATGGCGATCAGCGCGGGCTCATCCTCCGGCCGGATCGGGCGCAGATCGTAATGCGTGCCGGATTTGGTGGTGAGCGTTCGGGCCAGATGCGCAGGATATGGCGATATGGCAAGCCGGTCCGCCGGATCGCCCGAAGCGGGCGCAACGCGAATGCGCGCGTCCAGCGCCATGACGCCGCTGGCCGAAGCGATCAGCGGGTTTATGT